>VOFG01002004.1_pt1 | contig 34109 bp, 48 predicted proteins | sample 5384171 | NCBI WGS metagenome assembly VOFG01 (sample SAMN12384726, study PRJNA508395) | human gut metagenome | isolation source: healthy gut F | host: Homo sapiens
GAATACTGGGCGTACTGGAGCCGGTACATTTATATCAACCGCTATCAGAACGCCCCAAAGGCCCGCCGTCCATCTCTTTTGGCTCCGGCTTGATGGCCGCTTTTAACTGCGGTGTATTGACCGAACCGAGCTGGAACAGATGATCCGCGAACACGGATTTATCGTTTCCGACAGCTAAAATGTATTTCAGCAGATCTCCCGTAATATGCCGGGTCGTACCATCCGACCGAAATTTCCGTCGTAGTTCAGGTTTCCACGCAAGAATGACAGAGCATTCCCGTCCTCTCGCTGCAGTCCTGCACCCCGATAAAAAGCTGCCCGCATACCGTGTGATCTTGTCACATCCGGTATGCGGGCAGCTTGTTCTTTCTGATTTTACGCGCTTTTGGGGCTTATTTTGCCACGATCTCGTCGGCCAGAGCGTCCATCTGGGCTTCCGCGGCAGCATTGGCAGCAGAGCGGATGGTGACCACGTTCTCGCAGACCGTGATGTTCTTCATGCCTTCCAGCTCGGCGCGCATGAGTTTGGCAGCCATGGGGGCCCAGGTGCCGTTCTCCATCAGGCCGACGGTACGGTTCTGGAACGCCTTGGTCTTGAGGTGGGTCAGCAGGGACTCCATCGGCGGGAAGAGGAAGCCGTCATAGGTGGCGCAGGCCAGAACGATCTTTCCGCAGCGGAATGCCTCGGTGACGGCGTAGGACACATCGGTGCGGGTCAGGTCCATCTCCACCACCCTTGCGCCCTTGGCACGCAGCTTTTCGGCCATGGTGTGGGCCGCGGCGCGGTATGGCCGTGGATGGAAGCACTGGCCCCAAGGATCTTTTCCGGCTCCCTCCGGCTTGTAGCTGGACCAGGTATCATAATAGGCCAGATACTTGCCCAGGTCCCCAGTGAGCACCGGGCCGTGCAGCGGGCAGATGGTGGCAATATCCAGTGCGGCTGCCTTTTTGAGCAGTGCCTGCACCTGCGGGCCGTACTTGCCCACGATGTTCAGGTAATACCGGCGGGCTTCGCTGGCCCAGTCGCTTTTTTTTTCGTCAAACTTTGCCACCGCCCGAAGCGGCCCGAAACCGTCGGCGGAGAACAGCACCTTTTCGCTGCTCTCATAGCTGACCATGACCTCCGGCCAGTGCACCATGGGTGCAAACACAAAATTCCGGGGTGTGGCTTCCCAGAGACAAGCTCTCGCCGTCCTTCACCACCACACGGCGCTCCTTGGCCACGGTCCACCGGTCCGAAAGAACTGCTCCATATACATAAAGGTCTTGGCGTTGCCCACCACCTTCATGTCCGGGTATTGGCGGCCAGGCGGGCAATGTTGGCACCATGGTCCGGCTCCATGTGGGGAGACCACCAGATATTCCGGCATGCGGTCGCCCAGAGCTTCGGTGAGGTTTGCCAGCCAGGCATCCGTGGCACGGTTGTCCACCGTGTCCAGAATAGCGACCGTTTTCATCCAGAATGACGACATAGGAGTTGTAGCTGACGCCGGTAGGTCACCGGGTACTGACTTTCAAACAGGTCGATGGTGGTATCGTCCACGCCCCCCTGTACGCCCAGAATTTGCGGCTGAAGCGGCCGATTCTTCTGTACGCTAGCATATCGTCAGAAATTCATGCTCTTTTCCCTTTTATGGTCGCCCCGCTTTCCGGCGCAACGCTCTTAAGAACAATTCCGCATATCTGTCAGAAATTTAGCAGCTTCCCGGGACCACAAATTCAGCCCCCTCCGGCCCGAACTTGTCGCGCTGGCGTCGTCCATCTCTGTACGGCCCGTCTTGACGGCGCACGCCAGCAGCTCTTCGTCGGTCTGGCGCAAACGCCAGCTTGGAAAGCCCTGCCCGAACTTGTCGAACCAGTCTTGACGGCACCCAGCAGCTGCCAACCTCGCCCGAACGCTTCTGGATGGCAAGGGTCTTGAAGCCCATCTGCAGGCTGTTGAGCAGGGCCGCCATGGTGCTGGGGCCGGCCACGTTCACCTGATAGTCCCGCTGCAGCACCTCCAGCAGGCCCGCATTCACCACCTCGGCGTACAGGCCCTCGAAGGGCAGAAACAGGATGCCGAAGGCTGTGGTATACGGCGGCTCCACATACTTTTCGCGGATGTCCTTGGCCTCGCTGCGCAGCACCAGTTCCAGTGCATGGCGGGCGTTTTCCACGGCCTGCGCATCGCCGGATGCCTGCGCATCCTGCAGGTGGGCGTAGGTATCACCGGGGAACTTGGAGTCGATCGGCAGCCAGACACTGCCGCCGTCGGCACCGGCATTTTGATAGCGTACTCCACCCGCTGGCGCTGCCGGGGATGGTGGCCACATTGGTGTCGTACTGCTCTGGGGCCAGAATTTCTTCCAGAATGGCTCCCAGCTGGATCTCGCCCAGGATGCCGCGGGTCTTGACGCCCGACAGCACCTGTTTCAGGCCGCCCACATCGGCGGCAAGGCTCTGCATCTCACCCAGGCCCTTGTACACCTGTTCCAGCTGGGCGTTGACCGCCTTGAAGCTCTCGGTCACCCGCTTCTGCAGGGCATCCTGCAGCTGTTCGTCCACCGTGCAGCGGATCTCGTCCAGCTTCTGGGCATTCTGTGCCTGCAGGGCGGCCATGCTTTCGGCCAGCGTTTTGCGCATTTCTTCCAGCTTGCGAGCGTTGGAAGCTTCCAGCCCCTGCAGGCGCTGTTCCATGGTCTGCTGCTGCGCGGCCTGCCCGGCATTCAGGGTGCTGCTCATACCCTGCACAGCGGTCTGCAGCGTTTCGCTGATGCCGCGCATGGCGTCGTAGTTCTGCCGGGCCAGCTCGGCCTGCTTCTGGGCAAAGAGCTTCGACTGGGCGTCCAGCTGCTGACGCACCCACTCCTTGAGGGGTTTCGTCGTCCTGCCGGGGTGCCTGTTTGCCGGAGCGGTACAGCAGCAGTGCCTGCAGCAGGCAGATGGCCACCAGCAGAACCGTATACAAAAGCGAAAGAAATTCCATGAGATGTCTCCTTATAAAATCAAGATCCGGGCCGTGCAGATGCAAAGCCCGGACCTTTTGCTTTTTACAGCGTTTCGTAACGGCGCAGCGTCTGGCTCCACTGCAGCTGCTCGCCGTACAGGCCCACACCGTCGGCTTCCACCTCGCCCACCTGATTGTCACAGGGGTCGGCGCGGAAGGCGCACATGGGCGGGTCAAAGGGTGCGCAGAGGGCACGGTTGGCCACCATGCGCCCGGTGTCCAGATTGCCGAAGTAGTGCAGGCGCATCTTCTCGTTCCCGGCACGGGCCATGGAGGCACCTGCCGAGCAGTCGGCATACATCCAGCCCTGGGGTGCGATGTAGAAGGCAGCCCAGTCATGGCAGCCCACCATCTCCCGCCGCACCACAAGGCCGCTCTGCCACTGGGCCGGGATGCCGGCCAGACGGCACAGTACGATGAAGGTGGAGGCCATGATGCCGCAGTCGCCCCGGCGGTTGTGGGCACAGCCGTCGGTGATGTTTTTTCCTGCACGAAGTAGGGCGGCTGGTAGTGGTAGTGGGTGTTGAGGGTCACATAGTCGTAGATGCGCTTTGCCTTCTGCACCGGGTCGGTGAGTCCCTGGGTGAGCTGGGCCGCCAGTGCCCGCAGATAGGGCGTGAACTCCAGATGTGGCAGCTCCTCCTGCGTGTCAAAATCCGGCTGCACGGGGTCCGCCTGCATGTGCAGCGGGTCGGCATAGCGGGCCGTGGTACGGTAACTGTACACCGCGCCAAAGGGCCGGTTCTCGGCAAGGTCGGCCTCCCAATACGCCGTGCGTTGGGCGGCATCTTCCGGTGCAATGTGGGTCGGCGGCTCGGTGAAGGAATCCAGCGTGATATTGCTCTGTGCCGGGCAGGCCGCCGGGAGCGGCAGCCACACCCGGACGTGCACGGTGCTGCGGCCCTGCTGCTTTGCAGCCGCAAGGGCAGCGGCAAAGGCTTCGTCGCTCATGCCGATGCTGGTTTCCAGCGTGATGTCCGCGCTGACTGCGCCGGTGCGCACCATCTGCTCGTGCTCCGGCTCATACCGCTCCCAGCTGGGGTACTGCTGGGGCGGGTCGATCTGACGGGCTGCCAGCTCCGGGTGGGTGGCCAGCAGGGTCTCGGCAAAGGAGCGGATGTATTTCTCCCCTTCCACGAACCGCCAGTCCATAGCCCCGGCGTGGTCCAGTGCCCGGAATTCCTCCGGGGTAAAGTCCCGCACAAGGTCCTGCAGCAGTTCCAGCGCCTGTGCTTCGGACACCGTATAGTCCAGCGGCAGGCGGCGCAGGATCTCCCGCTGGGCCAGCAGTGCATCCCGCATGGCATCCACACCGCAGGGTGTGGGGGTTTTCCGGCAGAGGGCCGGCAGGCTGCACCGGCTGGTTCTGGGTCTTTGTCCAGTCCTCCGCCAGGTAGGTGTCAATGCAGGCAATGGCCTCAGTATAATAGCCCGCCTCTTTCAGGCGGCGCACATCGTCCGGCAGGCCGAGGTTCAGGCTTGCCAGACAGGCATTCAGGTTCTTCATTGCATTCTGCTCCTCTCTTGTTCAGATTCAGCCGTTGATCTGGGTCTCCCAGAAGTTCGCAGCGTCCAGCATCCAGCCGTCGGCATCGGTGCCTGCGCCGGTACCCACGCCGTGGGTCGCATTGGGAACAGCACCTCTTTGCAGGGCACATGGTGCTTTTCCAGTGCGCGGCTCAGCGCCGGGCGCTGAGCCGGGTAGCACAGCAGCGGGAACACATAATCGTTCTCGCCGTACCAGTGATACACCGGCGGGTAATCGTCGGTGACACAGTCAGAGATGTTCAGTTCATAGTACCGGCCCTCCAGCACAAAGGGGTCGATGGCAGCATGATAGACCGGCTTATACTCAAAGAAATTGTTGATGGGATAGCCCAGCAGCAAAGCACCGGGCTTGGGTACCCCATAGTGCTTGTAGCCCAGTTCGTCGCCGGAGAACACACCGGCCAGATGGCCGCCGGAGGAATAGCCCAGCAGGGCGTAGTTTTCCGGCTGCACATTGAACTGGTCTGCATGAGTGGTGATGAACCGGACAGCGTTGCCAAGGTCAGCCACCGGGGCGTTGTCCTTTGCCTTGAGGAACACGCGGTAGCGCAGCACGAAGGCTGCGTAGCCCATCTGGTGCAGCCGCCATGCCGTGGCATAGCCCTCGGACATATTGGAAGTCTTGTTGAGCACATTGCCGGACATGACCACCACAAACTTGCTGCCGGGCACTTCCGACGGCCAGTAATACAGTTCCACGCCATCACGGGTGGCGTCTGCGGCGATCTCCTCCGGGGAGTACACTTTATAAGTCACCTGAGTGCCGGCTTCATAGGTATCGGCCAGATCGTTCAGGGCGTCGGCGCTGTCCTGTGCCATGTTGGCGCCCACATAGTCCGACAGCGTGGTGCCTGCTTCCGGGGTGTCCGGGCTGTCCACGGCACTCTGCCAGGTCCACACGCCGCTGGCAGCGAATGTCGGGTCGGCACGCAGGTCAGAGACGAGGGTATCCGGCGTAACGGTCAGATGGCCCGATGCGGCAGAGGCCTCCACCGGCAGACCGGCCAGCAGCAGCGCAGCGGCCGAAGCACCGGTCACCTGCAGAAACTGGCGGCGAGAGATCTTGTTTTTGCATAAAAGCATCCCCTTTTTATAAATTCAAATTCCGATATTTCAGGAAGTGTGCTGCTCCCAGAAAGCCACCGCATCCGTCAGCCAGCCCTCCGCATCCGTACCGTTGCCGGTGCCGATGGCATGGGGTGCATTTTCATAGACATGCACCTCACAGGGCACACCGTTTGCCTCCAACGCCTTCCGGACGGCCGGACCCTGGAACGGATATCCCAGAGTCTTCAGGGTAACATCATTCTTGCCGTACCAGAAATAGGTCGGCGGGAAGTCCGGTGTGATGCCGCCTGAGATATCCGACCAGTAATACCTCCATCTGCAGGATGCCGGGTCCATCACGGCATGGTACACCGGCTTGATCTCCGCAAAATCGTTGACGGGGTAGCCCATCAGCAGTGCACCGGGCTTTGGCACATCATAGGCCTTGTAGCCATAGCGCTTATCCGAACTGAACAGCCCGCACAGCTGCCCGCCGGAGGAAAAGCCCACGAGGGCATAGTTTTCCGGCTGCACGCCGAACTGCTGTGCATGGTTCGTGATGAACTGCACCGCCCGGCCCAGATCCTGCAGGGGGCCGTTGTTGCTGATACCCCACAGAATGCGATACCGCAGCACAAAGACGCTATAGCCCATCTCGTTCAGCTTCGCTGCCACAGCAATGCCCTCGTTCAGGTCGCCGCTTTTCATGGCCGCATTGCCGCCCACCACCAGCGCATATTTGCCATCGCATTCGTGCCGGGGAACCAGAACAGCTGCACACAGCCCAGCGAGGAGTCGGCTGCGACCTCTTCCGGGCTGTACACCTGCCAGGTCACCTGCTTACCGGCTTCGTAATTCTCAATGACGATGTTCAGGCCGTCGGCGCTGTCCTGTGCCGTGGTCTCACCCACATAGTCCAGAAGGGTCTTGTTTTCATACAGGCGGCGCAGTGCAAGGCTGTCCGCATCCCCTTTGCAATAGGTGGAGACCCCGCTGCCCGCAATGGCCGGGTCGGAGCGGATCTCCTTCATGGTCATATCGGTGGTGATGCGGCCCTCCGCACACACCGGCAGGGCAAGAACAGCCGCAAGGCACAGCATGGCCGCACCGCGTTTCAGCAGATGTCGAACATTTCACCCATTCCTTTCCGTTTTGAATCAGCCGGTGGTATGTGCTTCCCAGAAAGCCACCGCATCCGTCATCCAGCCCTCTGCATCGGTGCCGTTGCCGGTACCGATGCTGTGCGGGGCATTCTGATAAACGACCATCTGATGGGGAATGTTGTTTCGCTCAAGGTCCGGTCAAAATCCCTGTGCTGGCCAGGCATCTCGGCAGAGCTCAGCACAACATCGTTTTTCCCCACCAGAAGTACACAGGCGGATAGTCTGCGTCTACCATATTACACAGGTTTGCCCAGTAGTAACGCCAGCCGCAGGTGCCAATGTCATACAGAATGTGGTAAAGCGGCTTCATCACTGTCAGGTCCACCACCGGGTAACCAACAACAGTGCACCGGGTCTTTCCACCTGATAGGAGCCATAGCCCCGTTCCTTGTTTGCAAAGATTCCTGCGATCTGTCCGAGAATAGCCCACCAGCGCATAATTTTCCGGCTGCACACCGAACTGCCCGGCATGGGCCGTGATAAACTTTACCGCATTGGCAAGATCCTGAATGGGCGCATTGTCGCCCATGTCGATCCAGGTGCGGTACCGCAGCACGAACACGGTGTAGCCCTGTTCATGCAGCTGGTAGGCCGCAGAGCCACCCTCTTCCATCTCGGAGGTCATGGTGCTGCCATTGCCGGGCACCACCAGTGCATATTTGCCACCCGGCTCCTTGCCCGGGAAATAATACAGCTGCACACACCCCAGTGAAGAGTTTGCCGCGATTTCTTCCGGGCTGTACACCTGCCAGGTCACCTGTACCCCATTGCGGGTATTTTCCGCCACCAGATTCATGGCCGCCACGCTGTCATCCACCAGCTCCGGGCGCATGTACTGTTCCAGCGTTTTGTTCTTCCAGTATTCGTTGCCAAGGCCGCTCAGCTCACGGCAGTAAGTATAGTAGCCAGACGACTGGATGGCCGGGTCATCCCGCAGCTGCTGCAGGGTGGTCTGCCGGGTGAACGCCGCCGAATTTTGTGCTGCCCACACCGGCAGGCTCAGACAGGCCAGCTGTGCCAGGCACACCGCCCCGCACAGCAGCTTGTAGTTCCATGATCTCATTTTTGTTCCTCCTTTGGTCCGGTCCCAACCGGACGATATGAGTTTATTGTATCACATCCGCGTATATTGTCAAAACAATTCTGCGTCCCCCGGCCGGGGGGAAATCTTTCTCCCGGAGGGAGGCTTTTTGGCAGCCCGGCCAAGTTTCCCGTACCAACAAAAAGGCTCCCTCCTAGGGGAGCTGTCGCCGCAGGCGACTGAGGAGCGTTGCACGCAAAAATGGGCCCGGGGACTTTCGTCTCCGGGCCCATTCAGAACCTGTTCTTTGGTCTGCCCTCAGGCAAACCAGCTAGTCAGTCACAAAGTACCGATTAGGCGACAGTGAACTTCAGAACATTCTCATTAACAGTGTTCTTCACGGTGCCGGTAGCCAGGTTGTAGATGGCAGCAGCAGAACCGACCATACGCAGGCCAGCGTTCAGAACGCCGTTAGCACCGTTCAGGAACTTGTCGCCAGCGGTCAGCTCACCATCATGCTTGCCGGAAGCCAGCATCGGAGCCGGTGCCGTAAGCACCCTTGACGCCGGTGAGCCATGCGTTGCCCAGAGCACCGGGCTTGTAAGCGCCGCCGAACAGAGTGCCGACAGTGTTGCCGATGTACTTGTCCATGAAGCTGTTGCCGATGATGGTAACCATGTTGGTGTTGAACTTCTGCCAGTTCTCGAGCTTCAGCTCGGGGGCCAGGATTTCGGACAGGCTTGCGCCGCCGTTGACGTAGGTCATCTCGTTCTCAGAGATTGCGGAAAAATTTGCAGGCATCATCATAATGAATTACTCCCTTCAAAATGTAGAAAGATATTTTGCAAGCTCACTTTCGTGTGCTCACCAATCCTTACTAGGATGGCAATAATATACCACACTTTCCAGAAATGTTCAAGTACCTTTTTGCAAAAAGTGTAAAAAATGTGAAACAAGGTCTATAAAAGTATTGCTTTTGTACAGTCCGCAGGCGGTTTTCCGGTTCCGACAGGTTTTTGCCGCCGCCGGGCGGTACACTGGCTGCAAGGGGGCTGCGGCATTGAAAAGCGTGATCTACCTCGATGAGCTTCTGCTGACCAATTTTGTCCTTGCTGCCCTGTTTCTCACCGCAGCCGGTCTGCTGTGCGCCACCGTGTGCACCGGGGTGCGGCTGTGCACCGGGGCGGCGCTGGCGGCAGTGTCGGCACTGGTACTGCTGGCCCGGAGCTGCCGGGAGCCGTGGCAGTTGGTTATAAAATTTTCACAGGTTGCGCGGTGGTGGCCGCCGCCTACGGCCTGCCCGGGCGGGGCGTTTTGCCCGGTTGTGTGCGTGGTATGCGCTGCTCAACCTGCTTTTGTGCGGAGCGGTGGTGCTGCCCGGCGTGCAGAGCCGCAACCTGAGCGTCAGCCTGCCGCTGTCCCCGGGCGGCTGCTGGCCAGCTGTGCGGGGGTGTATGCCGTACTGCGGGCCCTGCTGTACTGCTTTGGCCGCAGCGGCGCGCCCAGCGTGCCCGCCACGCTGGAGGTGGCCGGGTGCAGCTGCCGGTACAGGCCTTCCACGACACCGGCTTTGCCCTGCAGGAGCCGCTGAGCGGCAAGGCCGTGGTGCTGGTGCAGTACCCGGTGCGGCACCGCCTGCCGCAGGCAGCCCGGCAGTATCTCGATGGCTGGTTTGCCCACAGCACAGCCCCACCCCCGCCGGAGCTGGGGTGCATCTGGTGCCCTGCCGCAGCATCCACGGCCAGAGCATGCTGCCTGCCCTGCCCGCTGCCCTGCAGTTGGGCAAAGACCGCGCAGGCGGGCTGCTGGCGGCGTTCTGCTGCCCCACGCCGCCGGACCCTGCATGGGAGCTGCTGTACGGCGAGGATGCGGCACAGCTGCTCTTATAATACTTATTATAGGGAGGACTGCTCATGTTCCAGTTTTGCGGCAGCTCTGGCACCGCCTGTGTGCGCGGCTGCGGTTTTGCGGCGGCGTGCAGTATCTGGCCGGCACCGCCAGCCTGCCCTCTCCCTCTCCCCGCCGAAGAAAAAAGCCCTGCTGGCCCGCATGGCCGCCGGAGAGGCAGACGCCCGCGATGCGCTCATCCTGCACAATCTGCGGCTGGTGGTGTACCTTGCCAAAAAGTACGAGAACAGCGGTGTGCCAGCCGAGGACCTGATCAGCATCGGCACCATCGGGCTGATCAAGGCCGTGAACACCTTCACGCCGGAACGCAGCATCAAGCTGGCCACCTACGCCAGCCGCTGCATCGGCAACGAGATCCTGATGTACCTGCGCAAGACCTCCAACCGCCGTCAGGAGGCCAGCCTTGACGAGCCGCTGAATGTGGACGGCGACGGCAATGAGCTGCTGCTGTCGGACATCCTCGGCAGCGACGAGAATATGGTGGGCCAGCAGCTGGAGCAGGACGCCGAGCGCGCCGGTCTGCGCCGCGCCGTGAACAGCCTTTCGGCCCGGGAGCGCCGGATCATGGAGCTGCGCTTCGGCCTGACCGACGGCGTGGAACGCACCCAGAAGGAAGCCGCCGACGCCCTGGGCATTAGCCAGAGTTACATCTCCCGCCTTGAAAAGCGCATCATCCAGACCCTGAAGCTCCAACTGGAAGGGCAATAAAAAAGCGCGGCCTAGTCCTTGACAAACCGCGTGGAATCGTCTATACTGAAAATACAAAAGGCGCTGGCCCATACAAACCACTAGCTCCTTACCAGATTGATCAGAAGAAATGACCGTTCAGGCTTGGGAACTTGAAGGCGGTTATTTTTTCTTTTTTATCATCCCTGTGCGAGACAGTCCATGTGATCTGAAATGTAACGTAGATTGCTCCGCCAAGCAGCGAAAGCAGCATTACGACCTGTTCAAACGTCATGGTGCATCCCCCCTTTCCGCCCTTGGGCGTCCGGGGAGGCCGAGATTTCAAGAAAAATTCGCTCCACCGGGCACTCAGGTGCCGGTAAGGAGCTCAGCCGCCTGCATTTGTGGGACGCAGCGCCTCGTGGCAGCCTTGCGGCTGCGTTTAAAAAAGCATACCATAATTATGGGCCAATTGCAATTGCGGCTTTGCCAATGCGGCAGCAAAAAACGCGGCCTTGTCCTTGACAAACCGCGTGGAATCGTCTATACTGAAAATACAAAAGGCGCTGGCCCATACAAACGACTAGCTCCTTACCAGATTGATCAGAAAAATGACCGTTCAGGCTTGGGAACTTGAAGGCGGTCATTTTTTCTTTTTATCATCCCTGTGCGAGACAGTCCATGTGATCTGAAATGTAACGTAGATTGCTCCGCCAAGCAGCGAAAGCAGCATTACGACCTGTTCAAACGTCATGGTGCATCCCCCTTTCCGCCCTTGGGCGTCCGGGGGAGGCCGAGATTTCAAGAAAAATTCGCTCCACCGGGCACTCAGGTGCCGGTAAGGAGCTCAGCCGCCTGCATTTGTGGGACGCAGCGCCTCGTGGCAGCCTTTGCGGCTGCGTTTAAAAAGCATACCATAATTATGGGCCAATTGCAATTGCGGCTTTTTGCACGCTCATCCGGCTGCCGGGTGGGCGTGTAATTTTTTCCACGCATAGTGGTTTGCCCCTGCGGCCATACTCCCGGTGAACTTCAAAACAGACCGGGGGCGTTTGGATGTACAATAAGGTGGAACTGTGCGGCGTAAACACGGCGCAGCTTCCTGTTTTGTCCGAAAGCGAAAAAGCGGCAGCTGCTCCTGCAGGCCCACGCCGGGGATGCAGGAGCACGGGAACGTATGGTGGAGGGCAACCTGCGGCTGGTGCTGAGCGTGGTGCAGCGCTTTGCCCAGCGGGGCGAAAAACCTCGACGACCTGTTTCAGGTGGGGTGCATCGGGCTCATCAAAGCCATCGACAACTTGGCCCCTGCCCAGCCGGTGCGGTTTTCCACCTACGGCGTGACCATGATCATCGGCGAGATCCGGCGCTTTTTGCGGGATAACAACGCCCTGCGGGTAAGCCGCAGCCTGCGCGATACCGCCTACCGGGCCATGCAGGCCCGCGAAACGCTGGAGAAGCAGCTGGGCCGTCCGCCACGGCGTGAAGTGGGGCCTGTTCACCGGCTTTGTCAACGGCCTGCAGATGCTGCTGGGCTTCTGGGCACCCCGACCCCGACCTTCCTGTATTTCACTGCCGAGTTCTTTGCCCGCCCCTTCCAGAACCGTGTTGTCGGCGTGGCTGTGGGCACCTTTATGGCAGGTTTCCTGCGTTTTATGTGCAGCTTCCTGTCCGGTGTGCTGATCTGGGGCAACCTGACGGACGGTCTGCCCGCCTGGACCTACAGCCTGGTGTACAACGGCAGCTATATGCTGCCGGAGACCCTGCTGACCATGGTGGCTGCTGTGCTGCTCTGCCGTGTGGCTCCGCAGATCTTTGACCGCCAGCACGCAAAGGCCTAACCCATCCTCACTTTGTTCCGCGCCCTGCCCGGCTCTGTGCCCGGCAGGGCTTTTTTGTTATTGCAAACTTTTTCAAATTGGGTGTTGACAACCGCCCGCCCGGCTGGTATAATAACTCACGTCGCAAGACACGAATCGAATATGTGGGGGATTAGCTCAGCTGGGAGAGCGCTTGCATGGCAAGAGGTCAGCGGCGTACAGTTCATGCTTGCGCTTGTTGATACGCCCACTCCGTACAAGGTCATAGCCATAAGGCGCATTTCCGCCCTTGAAGTGACCTTCTTCTACAAGCTGGCGCAGACTGGTGCGGGTACGGACGGAAGTCTTTTCGCTTTCTCCGTCCGCCTGCCAGAATCGGATGTAGTTCAGCAGTTTGTCGGTGTGGTTGTCGAAACGCTGCTCACCCTCTTGGGTACTCCATACCCGGATGCCGTTCCGTACAAACCATTCCACAACAAAGGGCGTTTCATCTGCGATACGACCGATACGGTCGAACATGAATACCAGCAGGATATCGAACTTGCCCTTTCGGGCATAGTCCTTGATGATCTGGAGCTTGTCGCGGGCGGCGGCCCGGACTTTGTGGCCGGACACGCCTTCTTCCTGTTCTTCATGGACGATGACCCAGCCCTTCGATTCAGCGAATTTATGGCAAGCCTTTCGCTGCATGGGCAGGTCTGCTTCATGGTTGGAGTTGAAATCCACCTGCTTATCGGTGGAAACGCGGTACAAGCAGCACACGCGATTGTTATTTCTTGTCATTGTAAATTCCTCACTTTCATCATAAAAGTGGGGATAGGCTTTATTTCGTTGTCAAAGAACGTCCGGCAATGGCTCGGTTTGTAATATCGCCCGTTACCGCACTCAGTATAGCGTTTGATTCTGCATTCGTCCATGATGTCAACCTACCTTCTTCGTATAGCTGGTGGCAAGCAGGATGTTCCGAATGCGCTCAAACGCTTCCGGGTTGGGTTCCTTGGAAAAGCTAAAAACGACAGGATAACCGTTGATTACATGATATTGCCGGTCGGCATCACGGTCAGCCGCAGGAAGGTTCTCTGCGACCTGTGAAAATTTATCGATCATAAGATTGTAACTCCTATTATGAATAAATGCTGTTGTCTTAATATGTAACAATGGGCATCTGCGTTGTGCGGATGCCCATTGTCTTTAAGAGAGATTCCTGTAAATGTCAGAACTTCATCGGCAGCGCATCCTTACGGGATTTGCCGTTGTACGCCGCATAGATGGGGAAAACGTATTTCTTCCATCCGGGCAGTTTTGCCGGGTTGTCCATCCCGGTGCGGTAAATTTCCATGGGATGGACGCTGCGCAGGGCACGGATCAGCCGTTCCTCGTTGAACTCACCGTGATACACTTCCACGAAGTGCATCATGCCCCTTCAGGACTGCGGCACGGAAGGAATCAGGTTTGCCCTCCCATGCGTCCACAATCAGCCGCAGAGCCTCGCAGTAGATTTTCTCGCCCATCTGGTTGTACAGCTTGAGTGCAGTGCCTACGCAGCTGATGCGGTAGTCGCTCAACTGCAAGCTGTCATAGTTGAAGTCCAGACCCACCCGGTTGGTGGCTGCGAGGAATGCCATGGAGGGAGCATCCTCGCCCACGACCTTGGCACGGAGCTTGATGCCCGCCGTCAGCGGTGCAGCGTGACCGTTCTGCTCTGCGAAGAACAGGGCTTCCTGCTGCATCGTCAGACCCGTATACACCTTGCAGAGAATCGGGACGTCTTTGCCACCGTTGCGCAGGATACGCGCTTCAATGGTGTGCTGGCCGTCCGTCACATAATACCGGCCATTGCGGAAGCTGATTTTCGGTTCGTTCGCCGTATATTCATTGAAGTCTTTGCAATCAGCTCAACGCGCTTACGCTGGATGCCCCGCTGATAAAGCTCGCGCGGGTAGATTAGCTTGCTGCTGTGAATGACCACCATCTGATACGGCGGTGGCCACATTGAAAGATGCGGAAAAGTTGTTGGTGTTGCTCAGTCGCATTGCATTTCCTCCCGGATTCTCAGATGTATTTTTCGGCTTCTGCTAAAATCTCACTGACCTGCTGCTTACGCTTCGGGATGGTGAGCAGGCTGGGATTAAAGGTAAAGCTGTATTCGAGCCGCTGTATCATGGCATGAACAGCGGATTGCAGCTCGGTGTACAGCATCATTTCCTCCACGCTCCCTGCGTCCTCAAAGGACGATTTGAATGGGTGTGTAGGGATAGACAGGCGGCTTTGCCATCCACTACTTCCGGCGGCGCATACGCTGCCGTGGAGCGGATGATGGGCTTGAGCTTCCGAATGCTGCCCAGTGGGTTTAAGGCAAGACTGTTCTTCAAGGCATAATCGAGCCGCTGCATATCTTCCGGGGCGAGATGCCCTAAGTATTTCAAAATGCGGCTTTTGTCGATGGTGAAGATCTGTTCTGCCAGAGCCATAGAGGACATAGACAGCCCTTCGTTTTCCAATAAGCAGTGTGTCGGCTGAGTTACTTTCTTTTCCGTATTGCTTGTCAGAGGGACAACAATGAGGGTCGGTGCGTAGGTATTGCCCACATCATTCTGAATGATGACCGCAGGGCGGTCGCCGTGCTGTTCCGAGCCGGTACTTGTGTTTCCGAATTGGACGTAGTAAATGTCTCCGCGCCGGAACTTCCAGTTTGCTGCAAATGTTTACCTCCATGTTTTGTTATGTACAAAGCCCGCTGCTTTTTTTCTTGGCAGCGGGCTTCGTTCAATTTATGGTGGCATTCATTTTAATGGGGTGTGTTATCACCTCCCCCGGTGACAAAGTGCAGTGCCGGACTTACCGGTGCATAACAACATAGTCATGCCCACGGTTGGTCTGGCAGACCGTGCAGGTGTCCATGCTCTTGTCAGGGCTGGGCACGGCGCAATTTGAAAGCCTTAGTTTCAACGGAAAGTGCCGGAGGCAGGTCGCGCAGAGGGTTCGGATGGATTTGACCATTTCCGGGGGTCAGCTCCATTTCCTCGTAAATCTCCCTGCTCCCGCACGGTAGGATTCAATTCAACCATAGAGATGTCCTCCTATGTCGGGTAGTTGTTTTGCGGATAGATATGGATAAGTAAAAGTAACAGGAGTTGTCGGGGACCGAAAACGGCATCCGACCGCTCCTGCTTTATTGCAAACCAACGTGTTATTCGTTGGGGAATCGTGTTGGGATTGCAAATCACTGCTCTGCCGATTTGGCAGTGCGATGAAAATATGAATAAAGTTCTCTCATATTCGCCCTCGGCTCCCTGAGAGTGGGGAATCATCTGGCGGCGGGCTTGTACCGCTCCATTGGCATCTCAACCACCCCGTCTACTTTCTGACCGGGCCGCGAATTGGAAGTATCATTGTTCTGAGTACCAGACGACTGAACTATTCAGCTTTTCAAAGGTCCGTGAGGTGTGGACATATCACCAGCGGCGAGAGCCGTCTGGGAAATTGTCCCCTCACACTAGCTCATCGAGAAAGCTCAATCCATAGCATCAAATTCAAAGTTTTCAAAAATTTAGTGATTCGTTTGATTTTGATGCTAATTGTAAACTGAGCAGCGTAAAACTTTAGAAATTTCAGTAACAGTGTAGCCGTCATAGGCATATAAGGTCAGAATTTTCAAATCCTCCTCTTTCAATTTCTCAAGGGCAGAGAGCAAGCGTTCATCTTCAATTTCGCCAATCCATGTAAAACGACTTTTGGTCTCCCTGTATGTGTCGGCCATCAAAATAAGCTTCTTCATAGCGGTCGTTACTATGGGTGTCCTCCGTGTCTGCATCATTAAAGGCGAGGTCTTTTGAATGTCGATAGTACCGCTGTTCGAGTTGACAACTTGAACATCAAAGTTGTACATCTCTTGAATTGCTTCCTCTGACATTCCTGCTTCCCGGTACTGGATACGCAGTTTCTTCCACTTGTTTTCCAGACGTACATGCTCAAAACCATTGTTAAATCCCATGTTAAACCTCCAAATTTTCGATAAAGCGTAAAAAGTTGAAAATTTGGAGATTCTAGGGATACTTTGCGGCCAGTTCCAGCCACGAAAAGAGGGCAAAAAGAAACATGAAATGTCCTTTCCACTGGATGCGGAGGATGAGGACACTTCACTGTTGGACAGGGCACTGGCTTTTCTTTGGGCGCAAAAAGAGACGCATTAAAGAAAAGGGTACAAACACTGTTTTCCATCCGCGGATGGAAAGCAATATAGTATCCTCAGCCTTTAATGCATCTCAGGCTTTCGATATATTTTTCTTCGTTACAGGTCAAAAGCGGTTTATCCGGCTAAAAAAGGACAAAAAAATAAAACCCTCGCGGCCAGACAACAAGGCTTTGACTTGCCTTGTTATCATAGCACACGAGGGTCTTATAGAAGTCACATGACGGTCTTATGAAAGTCACATGGAACGATTTTAGAAAAAATAAGGTCACACAGAAGTTGTATGAAGGTCACACGAAAGTCGCATGACGCAACTACGTTATTTTATCATTCGAGTGAGTTGAGTAGTTTCTGGTATTCATCTTCGGGCAGCTTTTTGCTTCGCAGCCGCAAGCTCGCCCGCTGCCATCTCGTCCATGTGCTGCTTCTGGTACGAGCGAATAAGCCAATAGTAGGCTTTTGTGTTTTCCGGCGCGATGGTCAGGGCCAGTGCAGCATCCCGATGAAGCAGATCGTATGCGTGGAAGTCCATCAATTGCTTCAGCAGTTCATTAACTGTACTCATAAATGCGAGGTGGTATCGGTTTGCGTAGTGAACCAGCCAATGTTCGCCATTGGCAGCAGAAAGAAGTTTGCCCTGATACAATGATGCCGCTTTTTCGAGCAATCTCACCTTATTTATAGCAGAAGTGGCTTTTTGCGGCTGCAATGCACAACTCATCGAACCGCTGAAAATCGGTCGTGATATGGAGGTCGGGGTTGAATTGGTAGCCAGACGGCGTGGAGAGAATCAGCTGCTCATCCGAGATAATGCTGAATGCTTGCCGCAGCCGGTAAACGAGCTGTTTGACCTTTTTCCGGGTTCGTCCTTATCCTCCAGTTCTTCTGGCCAGATTTCCTGTACGATTTCCAACGATGAAAGGGCTTTCTTATTGGAAAGCAGCATAAAGGTCAGCAGACGGCTGATTTTAGGAGATTTCAGGTCAGACTCCGGCAGGACACCGTGGGAAGTGTGGATTTTCAATTCTCGAACAAGCTGATGAAGACATCATGGCTGCTCTTGATATTTTCTGGCGAGAATGCCATGCTCAGACTGTCAGCCATTCGCTTATCGTTGTATGCCGCCAGTAACACATAGGCCAGAAGTTTAAGCATACTGGTCTGATGGGTGTACCGCTGAGGGTTGCGCACGGCAATCAGGGCGATTTGCCGTGGTTCCAGTGGAATCGCAAGGACGGACTTAATACCTAAGCGCTCATACAACCGGTATTCGTCCGGGTAGGTGTCCTTGACATCTTCTGCATCAGAAACGACCATCGGGGTTCCTCTGCGCACTGCCTTTACCCAGCGGTCGAGAAATTCAGACGATTCAAACTCATTTGTAAGGATAGTGGTTTTATCTTCTTGGCATTCATTGTGCCACCAGAGCGGCTTCCACAGCCCCAAATCCAGATCAACCTGAATTAGACCGCACCAGTCGGCATCATAGAATTTACAGGCCGCTTCCATGACCCGCAGAGCAACTTCCTTCGGCGGCAGATGGCGATAGTATAACTGTGTCTCCAGCTCATTCATTGTGTTCTCAAAATCAAGCGCACACTGAACGTTCTCCGTGTCAAGTTCTTCGCTCACCGAATCAGATTGCCGCATAACAGACACCTCCTGAATAAAAAGCAGCATCCGGGCATTCTTCCGCTTAATACGGTGAATCCCGGATGCTGCTATGTAAAGCTATCTCTCCACCGCATAAGCTGAAGAATGCCCCATCATTTTGCTTTTTAAATAACAAAAACCGCCTGTGAGTTGAAATCTTCACAGACGGTTCTAACATGGTAGAGGGATAAAATTATCCCATTCAAAAAAGCAACCAGCTGCCATGACCTCGTATATGAGATTTTAGACTCATTTGGCTTTGTTGCCCTATCTTTCGGTAGGTTTACCAAGTATTAAGTTCTTTGATAATTTACTTTTTTACGATTGTTTTTATAAAAGCCGTAAGTGCATTGATCTGCTCGGCATCGAACTGTTTTAGCTGGTCAACAAGTGCATTCATTCCATTGGAGGTTTCCTCGCCGAAATTAAAAAATTCTTGTGGAGTAATGTTGAAATATTCGCAGATGTAAAAAGAAATTTGCCATCGTCGGAAAGGCAGTACCACTTTCGATTGCACGAATATAGCCGGGATTCTGCCCGATTGAGAGGCTCATGTCTCTTGCAGACACACCCTTCTGTGTGCGCAGCTCAGTAAGCCTCTTAGAAAACTGTTCTTCGTACATGGCCACCACCATCCTTCTCAACTCTATTGTAGTCGAGAGCATAGCTGAAACCGAATGATTAAATCTATTATTTTTAATTGATATAATCAACTACCTGTGATAGACTAAAAGAAAATGGAAAAAAATAAAAACCATGAATTTTACATTCATGGTTTATGTTTCCTGTCGCAGAGTAGCCCACTCTGCGACAGGATGATTCAATTGAATTTTACCGCCGATTACACGGATGGTCAAGAGAAAGCAATCTGAAATTCTGAAAAAAAGAAAATAATGTCGTACTTACTCGACAATTTCAACAAATTCGATACAATCCGATTGTATGCTCCGTCAAATAAGCCGTCAACGAAAGGAAGGGTTTTGTGTCAAGAAAAGGATTGAACATTTATAAAAGGAAGGATGGCCGCTGGGAAGCACGCTACATAAAGTCGCGAAATGCGCTGGGAAAGCCCAAATATGGTTATCTGTATGCTTCCTCCTACCGCGAAGTGCGATGTGATCTACAGCACACGCTCCAGCTCCAAGGTAAACCATCCGGAAGCGAGGGAAAAGAACCAGAAACAGTACATTTGAACTTGTTTCCATGGGTGGCTTGACGCCTTTTCCATTAACTTCAAGGAATCCACCTACATTCGTTATCGGACGCTAATCGAATGCTATCTCATGCCATCATTCCAGACAGTAAAAAAATCGAGAAGATCACAAAAGAAATGGTAAGGAAGCTTTGCAAACACCTTGAACTGCACGGAAAAAGGATAAAACCGGTCTTTCTCCCAAGACAATCTCGGATGTGCTCTCTGTTCTGCGTCGCATTCTGAATTATGCAGGAACACTCGGTATATTCGTAGATTCGAAGGTTCTTGATATCAGGGTCAAGCAGACGCAAAAGTCGTTGCCCATTTTAAGCCTCCCAGAGCAGATGATTTTGCAGCAATATCTAGAGGAACATCCCGATGCTCTGAATCTGGGGATTCTTCTTTGTCTACTGACAGGAATACGTATCGGGGAGCTGTGTGCGTTGACGTGGGAAAAGATCTCGATTTCGGAAAGGAATATCTATATCTGTCAGACGATGCAACGTATCCAGAATCGGGTACCTGGGAGCAAAAAACACATATCGAGATTGCATCTCCCAAAAGCAGCTTCGCTAATCGGAATATCCCAATCTCAAATTTGCTGTTCGGTTTTCTGGAGCGCTATTCCCTGAGTCACACCGGATTCTTTTTGAGCGGTTCTCCTTCGAAGTTTATCGAACCGCGGTGCATTCAGCGAAGATTTCACAAGATTTTGGATGCCTGTGGATTGGAAAAAGGAATTTTCATGTTTTAAGGCACACTTTTGCCCACACGCTGTGTGGAAGCAAAAATCGACATCAAAACTCTGAGTGAGATTTTAGGACACTCATCTGTTACCATCACAATGAATCGATATGTTCATCCTTCGTTGGAGCTGAAGCGGGAAACGATGGAACAGCTGGCAGATTTTATTTCCGTCAAATAAGCCGTCAATCCGAATTGCAAAACGAATTACCGTTGTTTTTTTTTCGCCATTATCGCAGAGTGGGCTACTCTGCGACAGAAAATAATCCCAACAACTCACCTGTGCATTGTTGTACACCGTATAGATTCGGGTGTAAAGGGAACTTTTTGATTCTACGGCAGAAATTCGTCTGCTGAGAATATAACAAACTTTTTACTTGAGGAGGACTTTATTATGAATTTGATGAAATGCCCCAACGGCCACCACTACGATGCTTCCCGCTTCAGCAGCTGCCCCTTCTGCGGCATGGAAGGTGTGAACGTTGGGCCGGATCAGACGACGGTTCCTTTGGACGTCCCGGTGTCTCAGCCGGGTCCCAGCGTAGCGACTGAACCTCTGAGCACTGCAATTCCTGATGACGATGACCGCACGCTCCCTGTAACTGCAGATATGTTGGACGGTGCTACAGAAAAGTCGGCACCAGTTGTTGGTTGGCTCGTCTGCACGGAAGGTGTGAATAAGGGGAACCGACTATCGTCTGCATCAGGGCCGCAATTTTGTGGGTCGTTCTTCGGAGATGGATGTCTGCATCCTTGGCGACAACACGGTTTCCCGCAGCTCTCATGCGATTGTTGTGTATGATCCGCGTAGTAATGTATCTTGCGCAGCCGGGCAGCTCTAAAGAGCTGTTCTATGTGAACGATAAGCTTGTGCTCAACCCAATTGAGCTGAAGGCCATGGACCAGCTCAGCATCGGCGACACGAAACTGATGTTTGTTCCCTTGTGCAGCGAAAAATTCCACTGGTAAAACGAAATAAGGGGAATCGTTGTGATAAATCGGGCTGGAAATAAAGAAAAGGCAAAACGTGTTCTGAATGAAAACGGAAATCTGTCCGGAATGGTCGGCATGGAGATTCTGTATCGGGTGATTGCGGCAATCACAAGTGTCCTGCTGGGTGCGATGATCGCAGGCGGCATTGGGGTCGTGTCGGCGGTTGTGTCGGCACCGTTCAAGCTGTTTGGTCTGGCGGGAATCATCATTGCCTATGTGCTGATTACTCCGATTGCAACGCTCGTCGGTGCTATCGCCGGTGGAGCAGTTGCCGGGCCGTTTGAAGTGGCACGATACCGGTACTATCTTTCTCTGCGGAAGAATGGAATCCGACCAAAAGTCACCTGCATCTTTGATGCATTTGATTTCTTTATGCAATTTGCCATTGTTACAGGAGTGCGGATGCTGACGATCATGTGGATCCCGGTTCTGATCCAGTTTGCTACGCTGTTGCTGGCGGCTGTTGTTGCAGCGGCTTCTCGGAGTTATCTGGCGGCAATGCTGCTGGTGATGATCGGCATGATTGCAGCTCTCGTTGTTGCGGCCTATCGTTCATATCAGTTCTGGCCTATGGCTCTGGTGCAAGCGGACCATCCGCAGCTGAATGCAGAACAGGTCATGGAGCGCTGCAAGGCGATGACGGAAGGCCGTAAATTTGACCTGTTTGTCTTTGATCTCAGCTATCTCGGCTGGAATATTCTGAGCCTGCTTACCGGCGGGATTCTTTCTGTCCTGTATGTTGCACCGTACAAGATGATGGCAACTGCTTTTGTTTATGAAGAAATGAAGGGCCGCCCGGTCATGGTGGATGACATCAAACCGTCCACTGACGGCAACGGAATGACGATTGCTGTAGATCCGAAAAAATTGATGGGGATTGGCAGCACCGGTGGAAAGAAGCCGACTTCTCATATCCCGGCTGCTTCCAGAGCTGCGGGAGCAGCTCTGGAGGGGGTCGCCGGTATGTATGCGGGCTCGAGCTATCCGCTGGAGCCGAACCAGCCGGTCATTCTGGGCAGAGACCCTGCCTATGCGAAGATCGTTTTTCTCAGGGTGCGCAGAAGATCAGCCGCCGCCACTGTGAGGTCATGTTCAACAGTCAGGTTCAGAAATATCGTGTTACCGATTTTTTCCAGCAACGGCACCTACGTAAACGGAAGCCGCCTCCCTGCGAATTCTCCGGTGCTGCTGACCCGGGAACGGAGCTTGCATTGGGCGATAACAACAATATCATCCGGCTGAGCTGAGTGATGCAGTATGCCTGAGAGACGCAGAAAAAAGAACGAATCAGGATCGCGGAACAGATGAGGTGAAGCAGGATCGGAGCTTACTGTTGTATGTGCTGCTGTCTTTCGTGACGTTTTCGGTCTACCATTTTTATTTCATGGACTTGTGGGCGAAGGATGTCAACATTCTGTGCGAAAAGGATGGAAAACATACGGTGGGCGTCGAAAAAATGATGCTGTTCAGTGTCCTGACATTCGGCGTGTACAAATATGTGTGGCTTGCGGAGATCGTGGACCGCATTTGTGACAATGCGGCGGAATACGATGTGGAGGTCCGGCAGGACAGCGAAACCTTCTTTTGTATGGATGATCCTGGTTCCGGTTCTTGGATATCTCGTCGCAATGTATCGAGCAATCCGGGACACGAACCGACTGGCTGAGGCATATGAGCGGAGCAGGCAAAAGCGCACGGAAGTGCACGACAACCCCAACACGAAACCTCCCCGCCCTGTATGCGGGGGAGACTGTCTGTTGACCGGAAGTTTGGCGGGCAGAAGCTTTGAGCTGATACCCGGACGATCGGTGGAACTGGGTCGGAACCCAGCGGAGGTGTCGCTTATCGTAAGAGGCGAAAAATCAGCCGGATTCACTGTACGGTTCAATATAATGGAAAGGATCTTGGGTTTAATGTTACCGACCATTCCCGGAACGGGGTATTCGTCAATGGGGTGCGTATTCCTTATAATGTGCCGACTTATGTGTCCGGGAAAAGTATTGTCGCACTGGCAGATGGTGCAAATAAGTTTCAGCTGATAGAAGCGGCGGACGAAGATGATAGGAGTCCGGCTTTAGAGCAGACAATGAAGAAAAAAATCATCGTTGCAGCACTGGTGGCAGTGGCTGCAATAGCACTGGCAGGATGCAGTCCGAGAAGCTCGATGGCAACATTATCCACCGATTCAGATTCGGAGACGGCAGAGGTCTTTTCGCCAGCCAAGGTCTTGAATCTTGGAACGAACTACTTGACCTCGCTGGATTACGATAACGCAATCTTGCAGTATATCGATATCATCCAGCACGACCCGACGAACAAGGAAGCCTATGCGGGCCTGTATGCCGCTTATGCAGCACAGGGAAAAGCCGATGAGGCAAACAAGGTCTTTGAACAGGCGCAGGAAGTGTTTGATGACGAGGCGGACTTTCTTCCAGGATTTCTGGATGATGCAAAGCTGGTCTTTGAAAGCGGTGGCGGAAACGTTCCCTTCAAATGCTTTCGGAACACTTTTGGGATGACTTGAATTCGGTCTTTGCAAAAGACGTGGGCGAGGCGTGGATTGCGGCAGACCCGCAGAATGCCGACCCCTATGCCCTGGGGAGCACACTATGCGGCACTAGACGATGAAAGCGGCATTGAGAAACTGCTCCAGAATGCGGAAACAAATGGCGTCGATTTCAACACCATCGATGCCAAGATCAAAACGAACTCGGATGGAACTTGCACGCTGACGGTACAGATTAATGATTTCCTGAAGGATGAATCGGGGCAATCGGCATCTGTAAGTGTCAAGGTTGATGCGAAAGACAACGCTAAGACGGTCACCCAAAAAGGTGGCCGAGCAAGCAGCGGACAGCGCAGCAAGCAAGGTCGTGGAAAAAGCGGACTCACCGGCGAAGCGGCCGGCATCGCAAATTCGATGGCTCAGGAGGCTCTCCGAAAAGGCCTCGGCAGCGCGGGAAGCGGACAGGGGAACCGAATCGTCCGGGACAGTGACGGCGCCTACCTATGACCCGTCGCAGGACAGCGGCGAAAGCGATGATTTTGACTGGTCGCAGATTCAATCGGAGTTTGATAGTCTGAAAGACGAATTTCCGTCTTAAAAGTCGTGTGGGAGGATGTGCATGAATTATAACGAAACCAGCCAATGGGCGGCGGATCTTGGGAGCGGCTACAGTGCGATCCGGCCTCTTGGCGAGGGCGGAATGGGTACGCTTTACCGTGCGCACAAAGACAGTTTGGATGTTGACGTCGTTATCAAGCGTGTGAAACAGAAGTTCAAGGGACGGATGGATGAGCGCGCGGAGGCCAACATCCTCAAGACGCTGAAGCACAAGTATCTTCCGCGCATCTATGACGTGATCGAAAGCCCGAGCGGCTATGTCTATACCATCATGGACATGATACCGGGCGAGAACATGCAAAACTACGTCAAAACACACGGTCCGGTCCGCCAGAAGCTTGCGTACCGGTGGGCCTGTCAGCTCTGTGAGGTGATTGCCTATCTGCACTCGCAGGTACCTCCGATCCTGCACTGTGATATCAAGCCCAGCAATATCATGATAACACCCGCCGGCGATATCTGCGTCATCGATTTTAACACATCGCTTGTTTTTTCAAAAGGCGTACTGGCAATTGGCGCAACGCCGGGCTATGCGGCACCGGAACAGTATACCCGTCCGGGAGCATCGCCCGATACGATCGAGACGGTTCCGCTTGAAGAAACCATGCCGCTGCGAGGATACAAAGATGCGTTCGCCTATCAGAATGTCAGATCCAACAAGGATCCGTCCGGCAGAGGTGTGAGCAATTCTGTCACAGCGGCGCAAGCAACCAATGCGGGTGGTTATGGCACTATCAGCAAGAGAACGGACGTTTATGGCATCGGTGCGACTCTATACTATGCAATCACCGGGCAGCAGCCCGGCCATTCGCTGAAGGATGTTCGGCCCATCACGAGCTATAAACTCAAATTCAGCCGTAGCTTTTTGCTCATCATCGCCAGAGCGATGATGAAAAAGGCAGGAAGAACGCTTCTGCGACGCACAGGAAATGCTCCGGGCACTGCAGGATATCCACGCAATCGACGGACGCTATAAAAAGGTGGTTCATTCTCAGCGAGTTGTGGCGGCGGTCTCTCTTGTCCTTGCGGTATCAGGAACTTTGGCTATCCTGTTTGGCGTACAGCGAATCGGCGTGGAACGGTACGCCGCTTATGATGCCCTCGTGCGGAAAGGCCGGACGGCCGCCGATGAAATGCGCTTTGATGAGGCGGAGCAGGACCTGCAGCAGGCTATCGCGATTTACGATGACCAGTTGGAAGCATATGTGGAACAGGCAGTCCTTCTCTATCGGCAGGGAAAGTATCAGGAGTGCATCGATGCAGTGGAAACGACGCAGTCGCGTGAGCTGAAATATTACAGCAGACAGAGCGTGGCAAACCTGTACAACGTGGCAGCGGAGGCTTACTACGAGCTGGAAAGCTATGAATCGGCTGCGACGATGTACCAGAAAGCGATAGGATACTCTCCTGATATCCTGAGCTATTATCAGGGTGAGGCGACCGCCCTGATTCAGCTGGGCGATTATTCTGGCGCGGATGAGGTCCTTGCAGAGATGGCGAAAGCTGTCCCTGACGCCGAACAAAGCGGTGCCTATCAGGTCGTTCAAAGCGAGCTTCTGAGAAAACAGGGAGACCTGCCGGATGCGCTGGATGCCGCCCGTAAGGCAATCGGCTCGGCGGACGGCAACGACCAGCTTGCACGCGCGTACCGTCTGGCAGCATCGATCTGTGAGGATATCGGAGACTCCATGCTTTCGGAGGAAATCAATCTCCTGAATCAGGGCATTGAACAGCTCCCCGATGGATATTACAACGCGCTGGCCGGACAGCTGGCGTCCGCATATATTCGTCAGGCGGAAGCGACCGGGAATCCGGCTATCAAAAGATGCCTTGCGAACCTATCAGCAGCTGGAGAAAACGGAAACACCACGCTGGAAGTCCGGCTGAATATCGCAATGTTGCAATATCAGCTACATGATTTCTCCAAAGCGATGGAGATGCTTCAGGCACTGAAAAAAGATTACCCCAAGGACTACCGGGTGTATAAATGGCTCGCCTTTGTTCAGGGCGAACTTGATTTGCAGAACGGAGCATCCTACACGAAAACGCTGGGATATTACGAAACGGCTGCTGAACTCTATCGTGCAGAGCAGGCATCTGGCGTGTATGACCCGCAGATGGATGAGCTGGACCGCATGGCACGGAACAACTGGCAGTAAAAAAGAGGTGGAGAAAATGACGGTTGGACAAATCATGGTGGTGTGTGGTATCTGTCTGGTGCTGGTTGCTGTTTTATTGGCCGTGGTCGGGAGCGTTCTGCTGCACAAAAAAGAAGAAAATGGTTCTTCTTGAAATCGAACACGAATACCGCTGAGAAAGCAGGAAAAGGAACATGAAATATTGTGCCGCATATTATTCCGATATCGGAATACAGAAGGAAACGAATCAGGATTTCTCCTTCTGGTGCAACGAGGTCAGACTCAGGACGATGAAGCTGTCCTCGCAGTGATCTGCGACGGCGTAGGTGGACTGAAAATGGGCGAGCGGAGCAGCGCAGCGGTCGTGACAGCCTTCCGGGACTGGTTCGATGAGCGTGTCGAGGAACTATATGAACAGGAAGAACCGGAGACGGAGCTGTTCGATGACTGGGACAATCTTATCCAATCGCTTCATATCCGGTTGAAAGACAACTCCGAAAAGGCCGGATTCCGCAGCGGAACGACAGTGGAAGCTGTTCTTTTATGAAAGGTCGGTATTACATCTGCCATGTCGGAGATTGCCGGACATATATCATTTCGGATACCCTCACGCAACTTACGACAGATCATACCATCGTCCAGCGTGAACTTACCGAAGGAAAACTGACACCGGAACAAGCCCGGAAAGATTCGAGACAAAGCCTCCTGCTTCAGTGCGTGGGAGCGGGCAAAGATGTGAAACCGGATTATCTTTCCGGTGAGGTTCTGCCGCACCGGACGTTTCTGATCTGCTGCGACGGGTTTCGCCGCAAGGTGACAGAGGCTGAAATAAAAAGAGCTGCAGGTATTCTTCCAAGGAAAAAAAGTTACATGAGGCTCTGGAAGAAACAGCACAGCTCTGCATGAAACGAAAAGAGACGGACAATATCACAGGCATCCTTATCAGCGCGGTCGGAGAGAAAAAGGTCTTTTCCCATTATGGAAAAAAGGCTACGCAGACTGCGGGGAAAAAGGTAATAAAGGATATCTTGCTGGAACACTCTACTCCGGCGGATAAAATATTGTAAAACAAAGGAGACATTATTATGGAGGACAACAGAAAATTTGCAACATTCTTTGCGGATGCCCCCAAGGGTAAAAAAAAATTGGAGCGGTTCTTTCGTGGATTGCAACGGTGATTTTGCTTGTGGCACTTTTTGTGCCGGGGTATCAGCTGAGATACCAGATGAAAACGGAAAAGGGGACCTTTAAGGATATCCCTGCAACCATGACTTCTGAGCTTAAACAGATGAAAGAAGCAGCAAAGCTGAATTTTCAGTACGGTGCGGGCACTACCTCCGATAAGATCGATGAATTCGTTGAAAAAGGCAGTACGAGTGTATTTTCCTATCTTGTCAGTCCCGATTTGCAGAAGGCAAGGCTGGTAAATCTTGAAACCATGAGTGATGCCTCGGATGATATCTCTAAAATTTGCGTGGCACTGTTGGTACTGTTCTTCGTGCTGGTCGTCGCAGCGGCTATTGCTAGTGTGTTCACGATAAGCTGGTGCGCACTGGTGGCGAACCTGATTGGCATCATCGAGTTGCTGGCAGTGTACTTCTTTGTGTTTGCGGGTAAATTTTCCATCGATCCGACGGACACTTCGATAACCAGCCGTGTTGCCCCTGCACTGACTATGATTCTGATTGTGCTCCTCGTACTGGCCGCAATCATGTCCGTGGCTTCCGTGATCGTTAGCTATGCGGTGCATGAAGACGAGGAAGCGTTCGTGGACGACTGGAACAGCAACGATCCGAGTCGGGATGCCGAGACGAATCTGGTCGATGACGGCAATGCCACAACCGTGCCGGCAACGGACAACTCGATGACAGTCGTGGCCTCTTTGATCCAGATGAACACGAACCGGAGTTTTGCAATCTACAATAACACAGAGGTTGTGATCGGCAAGGGTTCTCAGGCAAACATCATCGTCTCCAACCCGATCATCAGCCGTGCCCATGCGAAGATTAGCTGCCGCAATGGTGTCTGCACCATTCAGGACCTTGGCTCCAAAAATGGCACGTTCGTGGGCGACGAGAAAATTCTGGGCAGCAATACAGTGACGCTGGCGAATGGTATGTATATCACGCTCGGAAACGAAATCTTCCAGTTCAAAAACTGAGCCGGGAAAGTATTAGGACGGGGTGAGATAAAAGATGGCGGGTCTGGAAGAAAAACTTTGTCCCGTTTGCTTTCAGGAAGCGATGGAGCATGGGGAGTGTCGGAACTGCGGGTATCATGCAGAAGAATCTTCTGCAGTGAAAGACTATCTGGCACCGTTCACCATTCTGAAAGAAAAATACTTGTTGGGCAAGAGTTTGGGACAGGGCGGTTTCGGAATTACGTATCTTGCTGAGAATATGCAGAGCGGCCTACGCTGCTGCATCAAAGAGTACTTCCCGTCCGGTCTGCTTCAGGGGAGGACACCAGATGGTGCCCTCATCCTGGCAGATGAAGAAAACCGGCCTGAGTATGAAGAGGGAAAGCAGCAGTTCATTGAAGAAGCATGCGCCCTTCAGGAGCTTCGAGAAAATATCTCTGTCGTTGACATTCTGGATTTTTTTGAAGAAAACGGGACGGCATATTTTGCAATGGAGCTGATTGAGGGTTGCAATCTGCGGGTGTTCCGAAAAAATCATAATCCGAAGCAGACGCTCAAGATGGCACTCCAGATGCTGTTCCTGCTCGGAAGTTCACTGGCAGAAGTCCATCGTTTCGGCATGATCCACGGGGATATCAGCCCGGAAAATATCCTTATCACACAGGACGGTGAAATAAAGCTCATCGATTTCGGCGCGGCACGCTCGTTCCGTCAGGGGAGCGATAATAAAGAAAGAAAAATTTACCTGAAGCCGAACTACGCCCCTTACGAGCAGTATACGCAGAAACCGTGTCAGGGACCGTGGACGGACATTTACGCACTGGCCGCAACTTTCTACTTTATCGTGTCAGGGCGCAAGATGCTGGACGCACTGAGCCGTGCGAAAGGAGCCTCCTATCCCCCGTTGCACGAGCTGTGTCCCGCTGTCTCCCGACAGCTGTCGGACGTGATTGACAAGGCGTTGGCGTTCGACTACCACGACCGTTATCGCAGGATGCTTGATTTTCTGGATGCACTGGAACAGGTCGTCCGGCCGGAGGACTACGACATCGATTTGGGGGCACTGATGCCGAAATCAAAGGCATCGAAGCAGGCGGAAATTCATGTCGAGACTTCCGACGACTCGGAGAAGATGTGTCAGGTTGAGGAGCAGAATATGCCAGAGCCGAAGCGCCTGGCCGCATTCTTCCATCCGAAAAAACGCAGGCTGGCATATCTGGAGCTGACGATGCGGAAATCGGGTGGTCACATTTCCAGACGGCGGTGGATAATCGAGCCGAATCGCACGGTGAAGGTCGGGCGTTTGGCGACGAGCGACGTGATGATGCCAGCGGATAACCAGATCAGCCGGAATCACTGCGAGGTGTTTTACAACGAGCCCAAGCGGGAATTTATCGTCAGGGACCTGTCCAAATATGGCACCTATCTGGCGGACGGAAAGCCAATGGAAAAAGAAAAATCGTATACACTGAAAGATGGCGATATTTTTTGTGTCGTGTCGCCCGAGTACACATTCAAGGTGGTGATTGAAACGTGATGTCCCTGTTCAAGCGAAAAAAGGCAGGCGAGGAAGCCAATACCATTCCCGAAGCGATGGATGATATCACACAGACTCTTCTGATACCCGTAAAAGACGAAGGAGAAAAAAACGATGTGTGCCGATGCCTATGAGACGAGTCAGGCGGAGATCGCCAGCTATACGTCGATTGGAACCCGGAAAAGCCAGCAGGATTCGATATGCTTTGATTTTGGGGATTTCTGCACAGTCTGCGCTGTGTGTGACGGTATGGGCGGGCTTACCGGGGCGAACGTGCCAGCGCTTTGGCGGCGCATGGGGTAACGAGATACCTGCTGGAACACGCTCAGGCGGAAGATATTCCTACGGAGATGGGACGCGCAGCACTACGACTGAACGAGGAAGTCAAGAATCTCCGGGACCCGGCCAACCAGAAAATCGAAGCGGGGACGACTCTGACGACAGTGTTTCTCCGTAACGGGAAGCTGTTCTGGTGCAGTATAGGGAGACAGCCATATTTACCTGTATAGAGATGGTACGCTAGAGCAGTTGAACATCGATCACAATTTTGGTGCCCAGCTTGACCAAATGGCACTGGAGGGCAGCATAACACAGGATGAGGCACTGCATCATCCGCAGCGTGCTGCTCTGACAAGCTATCTTGGGATTTCGGAGCTGACATTGATCAGCGGAAACCGGATGCCGTTCCAGCTTCGGAAGGGAGATGTGCTCATTCAATGCACGGACGGGCTGTACCGCTATCTGCCGGACAGCACTATGTGCAGAATTTTGGCCGTGACGGGAAATCTGAAACAGGCGGCGGAACAGATGGTCAAAACGGCACTTGCTGTTCCCGGAGGGCACGATAATACGTCGGTTCTATTGGCAAGATATAAAGGCTGAGATCGGAAAATTATAGAAAGAAAGGGTGCAATAAAAAACTGGAAGAAGGCACAAAATAAAAGGAGTGTTGCTTTATGGCAAACAGCAAACTTCAGATGCCCGCTAATTATATGGCACTGAACGAAAGTGAAATGTCTTGTGTTGAGGGCGGCGGTATCATTTCTCAGGTCTGCTATGCTTTCGGACGTATGTTCCGTAGCACCTACTACGATAAATGGGAAAGCGAATCCAAAACGCTTGAGCAGTCCCATGGTGCTGTCGTTTCCAAGAAAAAACGGTGTATATACTTACTCCGATGGTTATACCCACACAATGTCTGGTGGCAGCAACTGGGGCTTTACCAGTCTCGGTGACTTCTTCTATGGAATCGGCGATCTGTTCGCTGCATTCTATCTGTAAATTCTGAGCTTCTGCGAAGCATCGCAGAGCTTTAACTTATGGCATTCTTCCAGTTTTTTTATTGCATCACAAATTTCGATAACTCAAGCAAAGGAATATCATTATGAAGAAATCTACTGCGAATCATATGCACAGAAAGCGCCGTAAGAACAACCTGACATGGCTCTTTGCTCTGCTTGGCATTCTTGTACTGTTTCTGGGAACGATTTTGGCTTTTTTTGATTTTCAGCAATTTGTCGTCTAAGCCCACTGAAACTGTTCAAGAAGTCTCTGCGGTGAATGTAGAAAAAAGACATCCCTGAAACGGACATGGGTGATCTGATTTATCACGAACCGGCAGCAGAAAATGTTGTAATGCAGGGCGGTTTTGGATATGTTAACAACGAGCTTCTGGTCACATTGGACAGCTCCGACAGTCTTTCTGCACTGAAAGACTATCTGCGGACGATTGGCGGTGAGGTCGTTGGTGAAATCCCTGTCACTGCGGATTACCAGATTCTTCTCCCTGCTGCGCATACGCAGGAAGAACTGGAGCAGATGATTGAACAGCTCAAAGCACTCCCCTATGTGAGACGTTCTTCTCTGAATTATGCATTTGAGCTGGAAAATGACGCAATTTCGGGTTCTTCGGCGTATTATCCAAATGATAAAAAAATGGGACGATTGGAGCGGAAATTCTGGAAACAACTGGAACATGAAGGCCATTGATGCGCCGGGTGCATGGGTATACCGTAATCAAATGCAGCCGGTCAATGTTGGCGTGATAGACGGCATTTTTACCCATACCATGAGGATCTAAAAGATGTCTTTCAAGAAATGCCGCTTGGAAATGCTTCCGCTATGATGAATCAAGGCTTGAGTATATGGAAAGGAAAGTGGTCAGGCAAAGGGCATGCAACGCATGTTTCCGGAATTATTGGTGCGGATTTTGATAATGGAAAAGGTATTTGCGGTGTGGCTCCAAATGCAAAACTATACGGAGTGGATTGGTCTGACTCACCATTATATCGTACCATTGATAAGAAAAAACCAACCTTTGGAGATGGAAGTAATCTGTATTGCATGAAAATTGCAATGTTATATCTTGTTGTTGAAAAACAATGTCAGGTAATCAATATATCACAAAGTGCATTTGGAGTAGAAGTAAGGTGCAACGCAAGCAACAATAATGATGATGCTATTAATGTTATAAATAAATTTAATGAAGAATTTGCATCATTTTTGAAATATGTCCGAGAACTTTCAAAGATGGAATTTATCATTTGCAAATGCGCAAATAATGATAACAACCATGATCTGTTTTTTTCAAAAGATGCAGATGATGATTTCAATCTTCCATATATTTTGTATAGTGACTATTTGAAATATATGAATGGTGAGTTCGATAGTACGGACGATGAAACGAAAAAATATTGGGATGAAAAGTTCAAACGATATGCTGGAAGGATTTCTAAAGAAAATTGTAAAACTCACAGTGTAAACGCACAGTGGGATATGATTAGCGGTATTACAGATCCGGAAATCGAGGATATGATTATTGTTGTTGGTGCGGCACAGAATACAGGAAAGCATTCATCTTGGGGAAAATGTAAGCATACCGGTTATGAAGTAACAGCTTACAGCAACCGGGGAAGCAGAGTGGATGTGCTTGCGCCAGGAGGAGAGAAGACTATTGACGGAATACCTGATGCGTCCATCTATAGCACAGTTCCTTATGGAAATGGCTATGATGGCCTTGTTGGTACTTCCATGGCGTGCCCTCACGTTGCTGGTGTTGCTGCAATGATTTTTGGCATTGATCCTACCTTTACCGCCAAAGAAGTGAGGGATATTATAATAAGCACTGCAACAGGAAGTTATGGAAGTGTTAAGGAACAATATCCGTTGTTAAACGCGCGTTTGGCGGTGGAAAAGGCAATCAAACTGAGTAATGAGAAAGCCAAAGGTCAAACTGGGGATGATTTGCCATTTTTGAACCAAGTGGCGAGCACCAGTACAGAATTTTCTATGATGCGCTTACATGGGAAGACGCAAAAGCGGCCTGTGAAGCCAAAGGCGGACACCTTGCAACAATTACTTCAGAAGAAGAACAACAGAAGTTGAATCTCTATAATGCTGGAAACCACAAACTCTGGATCGGCGGCTATAAAAACACGGAGGGGCAATGGTGTTGGGTGACAGGCGAACCATGGGAATATGAGAACTGGGGCGACGGTGAACTGCCAATTTTGTGCTCCTGCAAGAAAATCAGCGTCTTGGACATTTCTTTCAGATTATATTTTTTTCGCCCATCGTGCATAGCCTTCGCTTTTGCCCTCGGAGAGCTTTGCCTGAATGTCAACCAGCAATTGGAACGGCGGCTCTTGGAACGGCTGTGTCTGACGCGGACGGTGTTCGGGCAATCACAGCTTGCAGTTCATCCTCACTGTACCCAGCCCCAGCGTTTTGAAGCGGATGAACCGCTGCCGTGCGCCCTTGACGGAAGTGTATTTTCCACGCTTGACCTCATAACCCTGTTGTTCCAGTTTTGCAGAAAATCTTCGTAAGTGTTCCTGCTTTTTCAAATTATCGGCCCTCCTATCCAGATAGCTTTTTGAACGGCTTAACAGGCTCTGGCTGATTGGCTTTTTTTTCTTCCAGTGCAGACAGACACAGACGGACGAGTTGCGGGTGCTTCGGTTTCCTCTGCTTCTTCAGGGGAGCATCCTGCGAGGAACTGCGGTCACGGTCGATATTCAATAGAGCATTCAGTTCGGCAAGGCGAGCAGACTTTTTCAGCCAGTTCTTCTTCCTGCGCGAAGGGCTTTGCCACTTCAACCTCTGCAGCCTGTTTCTGTTGCTCCAGATTTTGCAGAGCATTTTCGGCGTCTGCAATACGGTCCGCGAAAGTTGTCGATGGCATTGTCCAGACGAGTGATATTGCCGCGCGCATCATCGCCCAGCGATACCGGAT
>VOFG01004332.1_pt1 | contig 34098 bp, 46 predicted proteins | sample 5384171 | NCBI WGS metagenome assembly VOFG01 (sample SAMN12384726, study PRJNA508395) | human gut metagenome | isolation source: healthy gut F | host: Homo sapiens
TCACCGACGATGCAAAAGCGCAAGCCAGAGGCATTGATGGGTTATCTGGCCGAAACATTCCGGAGATTACCTCTTTATTATATGTAAAACAACCTCAAATACAATGATACGATAGGCGATTTGGATGTCATCACGTTTAAGGGAAACGACCACATTTACCTGCAAATGGAAAATCTGAGGTTCAAAGTCGGTCCGAAAAGTTTCTACCAGACCAATACCGATCAGGCGTATGAATTATATAAGGTAGCGCGGACTTTGCAGGCCTCACCGGTACGGAACTGGTTTACGACCTGTATACCGGAACCGGAACCATTGCAATTTCGTGGCCGGGAAAGCCCGGAAGGTCATCGGAATAGAGTATGTGCCCGAAGCCATTGAGGATGCCAAAATCAATTCACAAAATCAACGGAATCGGCAATACCCTGTTTTTCGCCGGTGACATGAAGGACATCCTGAACAAGGAATTCATCACGGCACACGGCCAACCGGACGTAATCATCACGGACCCTCCAAGAGCCGGCATGCACAAAGACGTCATAGAGACTATCTTGTTTGCCGCACCGCATCGCATCGTCTACGTCAGTTGCAATCCGGCCACACAGGCGCGTGACCTGGCTTTGCTGGATTCTCAATACAAAATCATGGGAGTACGCCCCGTGGACATGTTCCCACATACGCAGCACGTGGAAAACGTGGTCATGCTGGAAAGAAGAGCGTAAACACAGAAAATGCCGGAAAGGTTTCAAGTTCAACCTTTCCGGCATTTTTTCATTATGCTGACGAAAACCGGAACAGCGTCATCGCCCTCCCGTCAACACTGCGCAAATCCGGGGTGTATATCGCCGAAGCAACTCGTAGAGTCCGAATGAGACGGCAGTAGTCAAGCAGGGCACGATGAAATAAAGTGCAACCGTATAAAAAAGACTGTCCACGAAAAATACTTTTGTGATACACCTTGCTAAGACGAGCATGAGCAAAGCGTGTAGGGCATACAGGAAGAAACTGCCATCCGACAAGAACTTGTTCACCCGGATGACACCGCGTTCCAACAAGTATGCCGTCAGCGACGACCGCTGAGAATATGCCGAAAATGATGCCGATATTGTGGATATAAAGACCGTATATCCCCTCCACCTTTAGCATATCAGCCACCGCCCAAAGGGGATACAGCAGGGCTATCCACGTGCGGTGGCGCATCGAGGCCACCAAGTCCATACCTTTCAGACCGTAGCAGGCTCCCACGAGAAGAAGAAAGCCGCTGTGAAGAACTGTCCCCAGTAGGTTATATTGCAAATGGAATGCAAGGCAAGCCAAACCATACCCAAACCCACAACTGCCAACCATCCGACCTTTTGAGCATCCAATAGAGTACAGGAGCCAATACGACCACGACCATAAGGTCGCGAACATACCACAAAGGGAAAATCCTGCGGATAAATGTATGACGATGCAGGTACAGGGAACACACCGCGACTATTGTCCCAGAAACACGCCAACACCGCAGACAACGACCAGTTGGCTTGCGCTGTGTCGTGGCTTAAGCCGAAATGCGGGAATGTCCCGAAAAGCAGTTCTGATCAAGTAGAGCAGGTTCCATAGGATATATGGGACGAGGAGCGTACGTACCCTTCTGCGCAACTTGTCTGTGTAAGTCCGTATCATGAAACCCGAACGGAAAAACAGGTAACCCGAGATAATGCAGAACAACGGTACGGCAATGCGCGGCAGGACTTCGCTAAACAAGTTGAACATACATACGAGCCACGTGGGGAAGTGTTCGGCGTTTCCGGTGCCACCACGGCCAAATTATCGGAAGAACGTTGAAATGGATGAATACGACACCTACCGTCAACGGAAACCGGAGCGCACTGATAGTGCTCGATGTCAGACTACTGATTTTTCTTTCATAACAGATGATAGCTTTTTACGCATCGGCTATCATCCGCATGGACGCACAAAGAAGGCGTGAACCTTATCTGTCCACCGAAGGCAGTGTAGGAAAAGGAAGCCTCCCAAGAAAACAAGACAAGTCCACGCCTTGACGGCGCAAACATTAGTCCTATCTTTCTTGGTAAGCTTCAACCTCCCACGGCAAGCTTGTCTATTATTTGCATGTTCTATTTCCTAATGAGCTTCCTACACTTTTCGGTGAACGCAATAATAGCTAATGCTTTGTTAATATTTAAATATGTCGTTTATTTTTATTTCATTCCTGATATGCTTTTTTAAAGTTCCACATGGATGATCCGGATTCCCGCCCGACCTTGACCGGCCTGCCTTAACGGACACAAAGGGCATCCGCACAAACTGAGAACAAAATTACATAAAAATGCGAGACCACGTGCAATGGGATACCTTTTCTCACCATCCATTCATTTTGGACAAATGGCAGGGAAATAAGGGTTTCGTATGCAAAAAGAAAGTTTCAAGCGTTTCTTCGGATAGGACGTGAGCCGCTGAAAAAACGGAAAAACAAGATTTCTGTTTGAGTTTAGATACGTTTCTTCACAATTTGGCCTCGTTTTTCATACGATTAAATGTTTTTTAAGTTCAAACGAGGCCGAACTTTTTCGTTTGGCGCAGAAAACATTTTTATCTCCTCAAGTCGTAGTGAGGTCATCCGCATTCCCGACACTTAAAACAGTTGAAAACGGCAAACGAAACAGCGCAAAACGCCTCGTTTTTTTTTCTATTTGGTCGGTTCCTGATACTGTGGAAAGGGGCGGCATGATGAAAGCTTAAACACGATTTTTGTATCATGAATCCCGACAGGAAAGGCATAGGACAGCAGTTCTTCTTGCAGGATGCAAGGAAAGAACTGAGGAGTTGTCTTTTTTGTTTCCGCCAGACCGCACGAGAATCGCTTGTTTTCGTCTTCATCTGCCTTGCCCCCGAAATATCACAATCCTGCATGGGGAAAATGGCATTTTGCCAAAATGTCAAACACCAAGCAGGAATTTCTCCACCACTGCAGCCACACCGTCCTCCTCATTCGAGAGGGTGACATAGTCGGCGGCTTCTTTTACGACATCCTGCGCATTGGCCATGGCTACCCCAAACCTGCAAACTGAATCATGGACAAGTCGTTGAATCCGTCGCCCACAGCCACCATTTCTTCCGGCTTCATGCCCAACTCACCCAATAGGACGGCAAGGCTTCGCGCCTTGTCAATGCCATTGGGCACCAATTCCAAGAAAAACGGTTCGGAACGGAATACATTCATCCGCCCTTCCAAATCTTGCTTCATCTTTTGCTCCAGTACGGACAACGGTTCCGGGTCGCCCACAATCAGGCACTTCGGAACAGGAAAATCGAACACCTCCAGGAAATTCGGTACGGTAATGCTGGGCATCCTGTTCAGAAAAGCCTCATGTTGCACGTACGGATTCCCCGCGTCTTCCGATACGATGTATTCGTCCTTGTAGCTCAATATTACGAAACCGTTCTTTTCGCGCATTCATATAAATAAGGATATACTTTCGGGTCGAGTTCATTCTCATACATCATCTTCTTGGTCTTCCAATCAATGATTTGCCCTCCGTTGTAGGACAGGATATAACCTCGAAGTCCCCTGAGGCGCAGTTCTTCGGCCAATGGGGCGATGCCGTAGGTGGGCCTTCCGAAGCCAGCACGATCTTCACGCCCGCTTCCTGTGCCCGGATGAGGGTTTCCCTCGTATGCGCCGTGATTTCTTTTTTTCTTATTCGTCAAAGTCCCGTCCAAATCCAGGACCAAAATCTTGTATTTCATAAATTCATCAGATTTTCAATGATAATGCAATCCGTTTGCGTTCCTTGTCCACTTGCAGCACGCGCACGTTCACCTGTTGATGGAGCGAAACGACTTCGTTCGGGTCGCTCACATAGCGGTCGGCCAACTGCGAAATATGCACCAAACCTTTCTCGTGCACCCCTGATGTCTACGAAACAACCGAAATTCGTAATATTGGAAATGATGCCCGGCAATACCATCCCTTCCTTCAGGTCGTCCATCGTATGTACATTGGGATCGAAAGAAAAAGGCCTTTATTTTGCTGCGCGGGTCGCGCCCCGGTTTGTCCAGCTCGCTCATGATGTCGTTCAGCGTAGAAGGCCGCAATCCTCCGTCGCATACTGTTCCAACGGAATGCTCCGCCGCAATTCCTTGTTGCGGATGAGTTCTTCCACAGAAGCTCCCGCATCCTTGGCCATCCTTTGCACCAAGGCATAACGTTCGGGATGCACGGCTGTATTGTCCAAAGGATTCTCACCTCCCGGAATGCGCAAGAAACCGGCGCACTGCTCAAAGGCTTTCGCCCCCATGCGTTTCACTTTCATCAAATCCCGCCGAGTGGGGAAGGGACCGTTTTCCGCACGGTAGTCCACGATATTCTGTGCCAGTTGCGGCCCCAAACCCGACACGTAAGTCAGCAGTTGACAACTCGCGGTATTCAAGTTGACTCCCACGGCATTCACGCACGATTCTACCGTACGGTTCAACGTTTCCCGCAGTTTCGTCTGGTCCACGTCGTGCTGGTATTGTCCGACACCGATGGATTTCGGGTCTATCTTCACCAATTCCGCCAACGGGTCCATCAACCTGCGTCCGATGGAAACGGCACCGCGCACCGTCACGTCATATTCCGGGAATTCCTCACGGGCGATTTTGGAAGCCGAATAGATGGAAGCCCCGTCTTCGCTCACCACGAACGCTTCTACCGGACGGTCGAAACGGACAGATTGCACGAAGCTCTCCGTCTCGCGACTGGCCGTGCCGTTCCCTATGGCTATGGCCTGTATGTCGTACTGTTCCACTAATTTCTGCAACTTCCGTTGCGCCTGTGCATATTCATTACGCGGAGGGTGGGGGTATATCGCTTCGTTATGCAACAAATTCCCTTGGGCATCCAAGCATACCACCTTGCATCCCGTACGGAATCGGGGTCTAAACCCAACACACGCTTCTGCCCCAAAGGCGGAGCCAAAAGCAGTTGGTGAAGATTTTGCGCGAAGACCCTGATGGCCTCATCATCGGCTTTCTGTTTGGAAGCGGCTGCAAATTCCGTTTCGATGGAAGGTTTAATCAAACGCTTATAACTGTCTGTCAATGCAGAAGCTACGAGTTTGCTACATTCGCCGTTTCCTTTGACACACAAACGGTTCAAGCTCTCCACGCAAGCCTCGTCGTCCGGCGAAATAGCCACCTTCAGGATACCTTCCGCCTCTCCGCGTCGCAAAGCCAACAAACGATGAGACGAGCATCGCTTCAACGGTTCGCTGAAATCAAAATAATCACGGTATTTTGCCCCTTCCTCCTCTTTACCTTTCACCACTTTGGAACTGATGACGGCTCCACGGCGGAACTGTTGGCGCACAGCATTCCGACAACGTTCGTTCTCGTTGAACTGTTCGGCCAGAATATCCGAAGCCCCGGCCAAAGCCTCGTCCGCATCCTTTACCTGCCCGTTCACATAACGTCCGGCCACTTCGCGTATGTGCGCCTCACGCTGCATGGCGATAATCACGGCCAAAGGTTCCAGTCCTTTCTGCCGGGCTATCTCGGCACGCGTACGACGTTTCGGTTTATAAGGCAAATAGATGTCTTCAATTCCGTAGCATCCCAACAAGCCTCGATTCTCCGTTTCAGTTCATCGGTCAACTTGTCTTGTGCCCCGATGGAAGCCAATATCGTTTCCTTTCGTTTGCCCGTCTCGACCAATTTGTCATACACTCTTTTGATTTCTCCGATTTGCACTTCATCCAGCCCTCCGGTCATCTCCTTACGGTAACGGCTGATAAAAGGGATGGTAGCCCCTCCCTCCAATAAATCCAAGGTGCGTGCCACTTGTCTTTCGGCAATGGAAAGGGTAGCGGCAACCATCTTGCTCAATTCCGGTTGCATAAAAATAAGATAAAAAATTATTCTTCGCGAGCCGCACGCAATATCAGCGTGGTAGCCCCGATAGTGACTATGCTGCCATCTTCCAGTCTCACACGGTCATAGTCCGTCAATATGTCATTCATATAAAAAGTGCCGGTATTGCTCGGCGCGTCGCGCAAGGTGTACACCAGACGACCGTTCTTATCCCGCTTCACATTGATAATGCAATGCTTGGTGTCCACACTGGGGTCTACTGTCTCAATGGGGGTAGAAATGGCAGTCCCTTTCACGTACCTTCCGATTACGTTGTCGCCCAATTTCAGCGGAAGCACCTGCTTATAGTGGAAGACGTTTTCCACCACAACGATGCTGCCGTATGCGTCATCGTTCTCGTTCTCGTCCACAGTCTCTTCCTTACGTGTAGCCCGCAACTTGGATGCCCCGATGCGTATGCCGAACTGCTTGCGGCATTCCGGACATTCGAAAACAAGCGACTGCCCGTCTTCATACTGGGTTTCGTCAAAAAGTGATGTAATGATCACATTTAGGACAGCGTACTCTTTTCATTCCTTGTATTCCTTACTTGATATGATAAACCCATGCAGACGCAAACTCTTCCGACCGGTCGCTCAAAGCGTTCATCTTGGCATGCGCTTCTGCTTCGGATGCAAATCCCGGGAAAACCACACGCACCATATTTCCTTTTTTATATACTTGCGCCTCTTTGTAACCTTCCTTATGAAGCCGTTCGACATAACTCTCTGCGTTCTTTTCCGAAATGGCACTGGCCACCACAACGCAATAACCGCTTTTCACTGCCGCCGCGTCCTCCGTATTTTGGACGGGTTCCGGTCGGGCAACGGCCGTTCCTGCGCCTTCCACATCCGTTTCCGTACCCTTTGGCCTGTATCTTTTCCGGCTTACCGAAAGCCTCAGGTACGGTTTCCTGTACCGCAGGCATCCACATCAGACGGGCGAAATCAGCTTGGTTCGCGGAAGACACTCCCGTGTTCTTGGCATCGGGAGACATCAGGAAAAACAAGAGCACCACGGCAGCCACGGCAGCAATGTTTTGCAGCCACACCGTCTTCAGCCGGATGGTGATTTCGCCGCGTGCCACAGGCTCGCTTTCGGTTGCAGCCGCTTCGGGCTTTCTTTCGGGAACCGTACGCGACACCTCGACGGCCAATGACGCTTCCACCGTTTTTCCGCTTGCAAAGGTTCGAACAGCAAGGCATCCAAACCATAATAAGCCGGACAGACCGTACCGGCCTGACAAGGTGAAAATTCCACATTGTTCCGCTCATCCAACATCAATACCCCTGATGCTCCCAAGGTCGTACGTGCCCGTCTCCCACAATTCCTGTTGCAGGTCGCGGATCTGTTCTCCGAGCATGGCTCTCGCCTCGGTGTCGGAACAATCGTATGCTTCCACGTATGAACGAACCAACAATCCGTCGTCGGCCTTCAAACGTTCGTTGAACCCCACCGTACGGATAGGAGGTAAAAACAGATTTTCTTCTTCCACGTATTTGGCCGGAGCATTGCAAGTCACGAATCCCCCGATTTGCGGAACCACCACGCGATCGTGATCCAGCAACAATATCTCGATATGTCTTTACTAACTCTTTCACACTACAAATTTACGGCTTTCCCGTGGACATTGCTAATTTTTGCGGAAAAAGTTATCAAATATTTCGGCATGTATTGTTGATAGCTCTATTTTTCATTACTTTTGTCCGCAGTTAATAGCAACGAAAGTATGAATATAGCGATTGTAGGCAGCGGCTACGTAGGTTTGGTAACCGGTGCATGTTTTGCCGAGATAGGGGTCAATGTCACTTGCGTGGACGTGGACCGGAATAAAATTGAAAAGCTCAAACAAGGTGAAATTCCTATTTACGAACCGGGCTTGAAGGAATTGGTCAGAAGAATCAAAAAGCAGGGCGGTTGGACTTCACCACTTCACTCGAAAGCGTGCTCGACAAGGTGCAGGTGATATTCAGTGCCGTGGGAACTCCCCCCGACGAAGACGGAAGCGCGGACTTGAAATACGTCCTACAAGTTGCTCGAACAATCGGCAGATATATGACTGATTACAAATTGGTTGTCACCAAGAGCACCGTTCCCGTCGGTACGGCTCAGAAAGTACGCCACGCCATTCAGGAAGAGTTGGACGAACGGGGAATCGACATCGCTTTCGATGTGGCCTCAATCCGGAATTCCTGAAAGAAGGCAACGCCATCAGCGACTTCATGAGCCCGGATCGCGTGGTGGTAGGCGTGGAGTCTGAAAAAGCCAAGGAACTGATGACCAAACTCTACAAACCTTTTCTTATCAACAATTTCCGAGTGATATTCATGGATATACCCTCTGCCGAGATGACGAAATACGCCGCTAACTCCATGTTGGCCACACGCATCTCATTCATGAACGACATCGCCAATTTGTGCGAACGCGTGGGGCGGATGTCAACATGGTGCGCAACGGAATCGGGGCCGACACCCGTATCGGCCGCAAATTCCTGTATGCCGGATGCGGCTACGGAGGCTCTTGTTTTCCCAAAGACGTGAAGGCACTCATCAAGACGGCCGAACAGAACGGCTACGAAATGACGGTGCTGAAAGCCGTAGAGGCCGTGAACGAACGCCAGAAGTCCATCCTCTTCCACAAGCTGGACACGGCATGGCAACATGAGTTGGCTGGCAAGACCGTCACATTGTGGGGACTGGCTTTCAAGCCTGAGACGGACGACATGCGCGAAGCACCGTCCCTCGTTCTTATCCGGAAATTACTGGAAGCCGGATGCACGGTCCGTGTCTACGACCCGGAAGCCATGGATGAGTGCCGCCGCCGTTTGGGCGATGCAGTCATTTATGCCCGCGACATGTACGAAGCGGCATTGGATGCCGACGCGCTGCTCTTGGTGACCGAATGGAAGGAATTCCGCCTGCCGGCTTGGGGAGTGCTGAAGAAGACGATGAGCGGACGGCTCATCATCGACGGGCGCAACGTATATGACGCTGACGAAGTACGCGAAGCCGGATTTGAATACCATTGTATCGGAAAGTAATGAAATGGATACATCATATTATATACGGTAGTCTTTTAGTGTCCGTGGCAGCATGGACAAGTTGCGGCACAAGGGACAACCGGACTCAAACGGGGATACTCCCGAACCGGAAGACCAGGAGGCCAAAAAAGCTTTGCAGGGAATCTGGATCGACCAGGAGACCGAGACCGTTTCGTTCTGCGCCAAAGGGGACACCATCTATTACCCCGATACGGCCAACGTACCAGTACGTTTTTATCCGTAAGGACACTTTGTTTTTGGCCGGAGGGTGATACGACCGCTTATCCCATAGACAAGAGGGGAAATCACCTTTTCCACTTCCATTCGGCTACGGGCGACGTCGTGAAGCTCGTCCGATCGGAAGACCCGAACGACAGTATCTATTTCATCCATCGGCAAGCCGCCACGCTCACCTACAATGAAGTAGTAAAAAAGACACAGTAGTGTTCCATGGCGGCGAGCGTTACCATTGCTATGTCTACGTCAACCCCTCGCGCTTGAAAGTATATAAGACAAGTTATACGGACGAGGGTATCGCCGTGGAAAATGTGTACTACGACAACGTGATTCACATTTGCGTGTACAAAGGAAAGGTGTGTTTGTTTTCACGGGACTATACCCGGAAAAGCTTCACCGGGCTCGTACCGAGCGGCTTCCTGAATCAGGCCATCCTGTCGAACATGGTATTTTCCGAAGCCAGTCCGCGCGGATGCCATTTCAATGCCACGGTATGTATCCCCGACGACGCCAGTTGTTATATGGTCAATATCTGTGTAGGATACGACGGCAAGCCGACGATGGAACTTCTCAGTATTAACCCCTGCCATACCATCATGAACAGAGCACACAAGATTTTAAGCGTCCTTTTATTGGGGAGCTATGGTTTGGGCATTCAATTACTGGATGCCCAAACCGTTTCCGGAAGAATCACGGACCGGGAATCCAACCCGGTAACAGGGGCTGCGGTAGTATTGCAGACTTCAGATTCCATATTCGTCAGTGCCGCCGTATCAGATGCCGACGGCCGTTTCACCCTGTCGGCCCAACCGGAGCAGTATCGCCTGATTGTACAACACCTTTTATATCGTTCACGAACCGTAAACGGAACGGGAAAGGATGTAGGGACCATCGTACTGCAACCGGCTGACCGCACCATCGGTGAGGTTGTGATCAAAGCCGAGCGCCCCATAGTAAGAGTGGAAGAGGGGAGGTTGAATTATGATTTGGAACAAATCGTCCGGGACAAAGTCGTCAACAACACCTACGAGGCCTTGCAGAGGTTGCCCGGCGTACAAGAGATAGGAGGCAAATTGACCTTGGCCGGTGCCGGAGATGTCACGGTCATCCTGAACGGCAAACCCACCACGATGGATGCGGGACAGTTGGAGACCCTTTTGCGGAATACTCCGGTCAGCCGCGTGGAGAAAGTGGAGGTCATGTATAGCACTCCGCCGCAATATCACGTAAGAGGAACTTCCCTGAACGTCGTTCTGAAACGTCCCAACGACTATTCCTTTCAGGGCGAAGTCAATGCCAGTTATGACAACTGCTACTTCAATGCGGGCAATGCCACCGGGAATTTCCGTTTCTCAACCCCGAAACTGGCATTGGATGCCATGTACGGCATAGACCGTGTACACACGATGCAATATTACAACTTGTTTTCACGGCACACCCTGGACGGACAGGTATATTCCATAGAAGAAAACGAACAGCTTCGCAACAAAGCTTACAGGCATAACATGCGGGTAGCCGGAGAATACCACTTCAACGAGAACAGCAGCATAGACTTGGCTTACACCGGCAAATACATGCCGAATATACAAGAGGACGCGCAAACAACAGGAAATTTTCAAACCAGCAGCATAAACGGCCGTCGCGAGACCTACATGCACAACATCGCATTGCACCTCCGTTCGGGATTCGGTCTGGATGCCGGTGGGGACTATACGCACTATACGACCGACAACCGGCGGTGGATGCACGCCGAGTATGCCGACGGCAACCGGAACCGTTTCACCTTGGCTGGCGGGCAACGGATAGACCGCTACAACGTATATACCGACCAGAAACACAAACTGTCCCAAGGATGGAATCTGGGATATGGCGTCTCTTATACCCCAACCCATAACCATGACTTCCAAACCTACACCGAGGTGGAAGGCGACATCGCCACCCCTCTACGGACTCCAAGTTAAAAGAACAGACCGCGGACTTTTACGTATCGTTGGGAAAAGATTACCCCAGCGGAATATCATGGTCGGTATCGGGCACAGGGAGTATTACTCCATCGGCAATTACCGCAAATGGGCTTTCTACCCTCAGGCTTCCCTCACTTACATGAAGACTCCCGAACACATCCTGCAACTCTCGCTCTCCACCCAAAAGACTTATCCGGGATATTGGGAAATGCAGTCTTCCGTCAGCTACATCAACGGATATTCCGAAATATGGGGCACACCCGGATTGCGCCCACAGACAAACTACAGTGTGAATGCCAATTACGTAGTGAAGCAGAAGTATGTTTTCGGCGCATACTTCTCCCTGCACCCAAGACCAGTTCATGCAAACGGCCTATCAGTCCACAGAACGGTTGGCCATGATTTACAAGATGATGAACTGGAACTACACGCAGTACGTAGGTCTCATGGCCACGGTGCCGTTCCGGGTCGGAAAGTGGTGGGATTCCGTTGGGTAGCGGTGGAACAATACGCGCGCCACCGTTGCGACGACTTTTTCGACCTTCCTTTCGACCGGAAAAAGTGGATTTTGCAGTGCCAATGGGACAACACGTTCAAGCTGAACAAGAATCTGACTTTCGAATTGCGCGGATTCATGCAGACTCCGGCCATACAAGGCACATACGACCTGAAAATGGTGGGTACGGTAGATGCCGGGGTGAAATGGACCTTTGCCGGAGACAAAGCCACACTCTCTGCCCGTTGCAGCGACATATTCAATACAAGTATGCCGGAATGTAACCTACGTTACGGAGGTCAGGACGTGAGAATGGAAAACTCTTTTTACCTAAGAACGTTAACTCTGAACTTCAGTTTCCGTTTCGGAGGATATAAGAAAAAGGAAATCAAGGAAGTGGATACTTCCCGGTTCAGGCATTGAACGTACGTCCGTTCTGTATGTTTTTCAGAATATCCGATGAACCTCCACACACCTTCAAAGCATAAAATCAATCGGCTGAGAATGAAAAATCGTTTGCCGCAGAACGGAAAATCGTTCTCAGCCGATTGATTTTTCAATCTCAGGAGATTGATTTTGCATTTATAAGCATCTATTACACAAAGGTTTATAGAATCATGATTTTAGAAGAAGAACAAAGAAACACGAAGCCATGGCTGTAAAGAAAAACAATAAGAGGGAAAAGAAAAGGAAAAGAATGAGACCGAAATTTGGCCATTGGAATAATTTTGCTTAACTTGCCCCGGTAATTCATAAACAAAACTGGAAACTATGAAAAAAATCTTGCAAGAATTCAAGCAATTTGCCATGCGTGGCAATGTGGTGGACATGGCGGTCGGTATCATTATCGGCGGTGCCTTCTGGTAAAATCGTTTCTTCGGTAGTGGCGACATCATCATGCCTCCCGTAGGTTTGCTCATCGGCGGAGTGAATTTCTCCGACCTGAAAATCACATTGAAAGAGGCAGTCATGAAGGGCGGGGCAGAGGTGACGCCGGCCGTCACGCTGAATTACGGTAATTTTATCCAGACCACGCTGGACTTCATCATCATTGCACTGGCCATCTTCCTTTTTGGTAAAGGGTATGAATGCCCTCAACAAAAAGAAGAAAGAGGAACCGAAAGCTCCGGCTGCTCCTCCGGCCGACATCCAACTGCTCACGGAAATCAGAGACTTACTGAAAAAGAGAATAAAAAACCGTCCGTTTGTCTTCGCGATGAAGCAAACGGACGATTTTCTTTTTATGCGGAAAAGGTGCTTTCCGCTATTCAAATTTGCGCTTTTTAAGTTCTTCTTCTAAAAAGGCAAAAACATATTTCGGACTTTGATAATAGAAATGTGTTCGTTCATCCATCACTTTCCGATACGTTTCTGAATTGAACACAATGGAAAGGGCTTGTTCCATTGTCAACTCATTATTCTGCTCCAACAACAGCAAGGCGAGGTTCTTTATCATGCTTGCCATCATTTCCCGTTTTCTCGTTCATATCCGTCGGTAATAGTTTTTATGGCACGTTCCGTCCCAAAGAAATATTGTATGGTTATACCTTTCATGTATTGCAAGTTGTGTACTAATGTGGGCAGGTCTATGGAATGATTCTCATATCTCCACAACTGTACACCAACCCGGTCGTTAGCGATAGGACCGATTACCACGTCATACTCGTGTGTCGGCACATTTGTGGAATTATTACGGTTTCGCAGAATAAATTTAGCCCATTCCTCCGAATAATAATCCTCAAAAACGAAGTACGTGTAATTTCTCCCACGCACTGTCATCCATGATATAAACTTGTACTATCGGAGTGCCAAAAATCCAACTGTTCCACTTTTTTTACCTGTGCCATGCTTAAAGCTTGCTCGTAGTCTGCTGAGAGATAAAAGCCACGACCAAAGTCCTTGTTCGGTTTTGATTTCTGCAAGTCTATCTTCTCAAAATCCCGATTTGTCCCATGATATAATTTCACATCAACGTCCCTCCGTGACGATGGCAATATTCGGCTATGTCATCCACCATCGAGGCAAATGACTGTGTATGTACATATCCATAGTGACGGTCGATAAAGTCTATTCCCTTAAAACGGCTAAGATAGTTGAAAGCCTGCTTCATCGTAAGTCCGTACTTGCGTCCGAACTCCCAAACGAAGATAATCGTCCATTCTATTTTGTCTTTTATATTATGCTCCATACTTCACATCTCCAAGTCTTTACTGCAAAGATAGCAAAACTATTATAACTCAACACGGAAAAAGTTTAAGAAATAGGGTTTTACCTGTTGGCGAACACAACCGTAACTTTGCTGAAAGGACAAACCGTCCGTTTGTCTTCGTGATGAAGCAAACGGACGGTTTGTCTTTTATGCGGAAAAGCATTCTCCGGCCCCTGCGTTTAGAAATCCATGCCCACGCGCAGGCTGAACGTGCCGAAACGGGCTTCCGGGGCGGCCTGGTTGAAGTCTATCCCGTAGCCGAAGCCGAAGTTGTAGGCGTTGTAGTCCAACGACGCGCCTATCTGCCAACCCATCTGGAAGCGTTTCCAGTCGCAGCCTTCCTCGCCGAAAAGGGTATAGGAATCGGAAGAGGCGGTACCGCCCACGCCGCTTTCATACTTCTCCTTGCCCGTCAGCCAAAGGCGGAAGTAAAAACCCGTGTAAGGCTTCACGGCCATACGGTCGTTTATCTTTATCTTGTACACCGCGTTGACGGGAATGTACAGGCCGAGCAGATTCTGCGAGGTCTCCAGCGTGATGTCCTCCTCCGAGAAGTCGTAACTGTGCCGCCAGAAGCTCAGGCCGCCGCCCGCCTCCACGAAGAGCGGGAGCGTGCGCGTCACATGCCAAGACTGTACATAACTGAGCGTGAAACCGTTGAATCCCTGTTTGAGTTCACTGCCTTCCGCCGTGGACTTCAGGATGGGACGGTCGTAGGCGAAACGCAAGCCGCGCCAAGTGCCAGTATCATGGTCGCTTCCTTTCAAGAATGCCATGGCCTTATTAGGCTTGCCGTTCCCTTTACTCTTCCCGTTGCCGCCGGAAATGAACTGGGCGTGTGCCGCCGCCACAACGAGCAGGCAGGCGAAAAAAGGCAAATATTCTTGTTCTTTTCATCGTTTATTGCATTTTTAGTGGGTGTTGTTTCTTTGTGCATTTCTCTCCATCACTTTTTACGCAGGCCAATGCCTCTCCGTCCGGGACGGCTTCCGCTTGCGATGCTCTTCTTTTGGCGGTTATAGTTCGGCAAAAGTTGGTCGTAATCGTTGTCCCAATCCGTATCGTAGTCGAAAGCTACGTAATTGCCGGAAACATAGTTACCAGAAGAACCTGAGTACGTGCGGACATATCCCGAACGTATGTCACTGATAGAACCGTCATCGTTATAGTTCACGCTTTCTGTGGTGTAATTGTAATAGTCCCTGTCATCGTATTGGCTTTCCTTGTAACTTATAGGAATATTCTTGGTGGGCTTACCTAACAGTCCGGCGTAAAGGAACTCTTCAGTGAAGCTTCCGTATCCTATTCCTATCGTCTGGTAATCGTAGAAATGGTAGACACCGGGATTGGGGGTAAAGGTTTTCATCGTAGGTGTACTCCTCTTCATAACGCCACGTTTCCTCTTCGCCATCATAGTTCCAAGTTTCCGTACTTGATAGTTTTATAAGGTTGCCTTCTTCCCATGTGTACGCGACAGTACCGTTTCCGCTTCCTCCGTCCGAGTCCGTGTATTTATATTTCAAGCACCATGTGTCCTTCATTGTAGTAAGCAATGGTAATGTCCCAATGTTCCGTAAATGTTTCCTCTTCATCTATATAACTATAATCATTGTTACACGAGGTGATAAATCCTGCACTGTTTACGCGGATATTCTTATACTCCTCCGTTTCAGTAGAGTAGGACGTATGGATTACTTTTTTTACGGTCAATGGATTAGAATAGAACTTGATGGTTTCTTGGTTATAATCAAATGCACTATTCATACACCCGTTTTTGTACGAAAAGGCATCAGCCACCCGTGAATTGTTATAAACCGTGGTCACCGGGAACTCGATTCCCGCGTTGGCCACTGGCAGCATCTCGTTGGCCGTCTTGCCATAACCGGCCAAGCCGCCGCCTTCTTCGTCTTCGTTACTGCATGCAGCGAGACATACCGTCAAAAGACAGAGTGCTCCCGTCGCATAAGACTTCATTTTTTGCCAACGTCCGGCAATTACCGTACGTTTACAAACTCTTTTTTCTTGTCTCATTCTCATAAAGTTGTTGTTTTTATAGATTAATATAAATTTCACTATATCGAACCTTTTCCATGGCAAACCTTACACTGTCCCGTTCCATTGCAAGAACTACATGATGTTCTTGTTTTGATATCCTTTCCCACATAATAACCGGCATCATTCCAATACCCCCTTTATCATTACACATGGAACAATGTCCTGTACCATTGCAACCACGGCACGTACGTCCTGAGGTCGATAAACGGGAAAAGGGTACTTGTAGTATTGAAAAGTTATTATTCATTTGTACTGCTACCGCTTCCATTTCCATAAGGGTTTTAAGGTTCCGGCAGAAATTATGCCGTGTTTCATCAGTTGCTTCCCAAAACCCACTGTATGAATCCGTTCCAAGGCAGCTTTGCAATTTGTTCACCTCGGCTGTTCCCCTGATTTGTAATAAGCCAAGGCTGCATTCGGATTTGCTTCAATCCCCATACCCAATTCTAAACATACGCCATAAAAAATGTTGCTAACCCATCTTCACACTCGTCCATGGCTTGATAGAATGCTTGTTTGGCTGTAGTATAATTTCCTTTGTACCAGTGCCAATTTCCCATTCGTAACCAATCCTAACGCCCTGCCTGCATTATAGGCATCTATAATTTTGCCTTTTCCGAAACATAGCAAACATGGCATGGAACCTGTCATCGTTACCATACCGATACCTGTTCCTCCACAATTAGTACAGGTTACATACTTTTTGCGCCATGGCTGTGTAAGTTACGCAAAAACACAAATAATGAAATGCTTATCCGTTTCAACCAATAAGATAAGACCTTTTCATACACATAAAACAATTTTATGCCTATAGAACTTCCCCAAGATTTGGCAGGTTTATAAAAAAAAGAGGACGTAGGAGTCTGTACTTTCTCGCTCATCTCATATTCAGGCCTTCGCATTGCCCCCTATTCCAAGATGAGCAACGCAGCCAGCCCACGTCCAGATGATATTATGCAAAGTAGGGCTGCCCCTGAGAGGCAGTCCCGACAAGGTATAATACACCTTACGTGGACGTTCCCCGTTGCCGTCTCTTCCAGAATGGTTTCAAAGTTGCGAAGTTTGAATATAGAAGAAAACGTCCGTAAACGTCCTTTACCATCAAAACGGATTCCCAACCCTCCGGGCCGATTGCGTCCGCCACAAAATTAAAAAGCTGTGAAACATTACAAATATTTCACAGCTTTTTTAATTCTACCACCTAGATTTTGCACTAAACTTTATCAGAAGCTTTCTTTTCTTGGAATTGTTTCGCTTTCTTATCCCGATTTGCAGTGCTTCTTCTGCTATTTGCATTCGGGCGGGCTTTCTTTGTGATTGTCCCTCCTTGCTTTGATTTTTATTTCTTCTTTTTATAACCGTTTCTCTGCCCCTGATTCCTACGTCCGCCATATCTTTTCTCGCCGCCTTCTTTTTCGGCCGATAGGCCGGGCCTTCTCCAAGCCCTTCCGGCAGGGGACGTTTTTCTATTTCGGTTTCAAGGAAATGCTCAATGGAAGCAAAACGTTGCTGGTCTTTCTCGCTCACCAAGGTTATAGCCTCCCCGTCGTTGTTGGCACGGGCCGTACGGCCGATGCGATGCACATAATCTTCGGCATCGTGAGGCACATCGAAATTGATGACCAACTGGATATCGTCGATGGCGATGCCGCGCGCCACGATGTCCGTAGCCACCAACACGTCGATTTGTTGGGCTTTGAACTTATACATCACTTCGTCACGCTCCTGTTGTTCCAAACCGAGTGCATGGCACCGACCTTGAATCCGGCACGCCCTAAAGCAATGGCCATATCTTTCACCTTCAACTTGGAAGACGCAAAGATAATCACGCGGTGCGGAGGCCGCTCGGCAAACAGCTTTTTGACCAATGACACCTTTTTGCGCCTCATAGCATACGTAAGCCGACTGCACGATCTTGTCGGCCGGCTTCGATACGGCCAGTTTCACTTCTACCGGATCGCGCAAAAATGGTGCGTGCCAGGTCTTGAATCTTCCGGGGCATCGTGGCCGAAAACATGATGGTCTGCCGTTCTTGGGGCAAATACTTGACAATCTGCATGATGTCGTCGCTGAAACCCATGTCCAGCATACGATCTGCTTCATCCAATACAAAGAAAGACACTTTCGACAAATCCACGTTGCCTAAACTCAAATGACTGATCAAGCGCCCCGGCGTGGCGATAATCACATCTGCTCCCATAGCCAACCCGCGTTTCTCCTGCTCATAACGTATCCCGTCGTTTCCGCCATATACTGCCACGCTCGACACGTTCATGTAATAGGAAAAAACCCTCCATGGCCTGGTCTATTTGTTGGGCCAGTTCCCGGGTGGGGACATGATGATACAATTAATGGCTTTTTCGGGATAACCGCCATCGCTCAGTTTACTCAATATGGGAAGCAGGAAAGCCGCAGTCTTACCCGTCCCCGTCTGTGCCACGCCGATCATGTCACGCCCCTCGAGTATCACGGGGATGGCATGTTCCTGAATAGGCGTGCACTCGGTAAAATTCATATCGTCCAAGGCATCGAGCACTTGGTCGCTTAAGTCTAAATCGTAAAAATCCACTGTTCTAATTTGTGTTTAAATCCTACATCCACTCTACTGCGGTGCCTTTTTATAAAGGAAAACGCAATAAAGGCAAATATTATATTAGCCATGCCGCCAAAGCCGGCGGCCAGTCTGCATTGATGGCAAAAGTCGACGAAACGGTCTGAAACAAAATATAAGAGGCGCTTAGAGCCAATCCTATACCCAAATACAGTCCCATACCGCCTTTCCGCTTCCGCGCCGAAAGGGAAAGACCGATAATCGTCAGAATAAACGAAGCAAAGGGGGTGGCAAACCGTTTCTGATACTCCACCTCGAACGGTTTCACATTGCCCGAGCCACGGGCACGCTGCTTGACGATATATTCTTTCAGTTCCGGACTGGTCAAGGTTTCCTGTTGGTTTCGTGTCAACAAGAAATCCGACGGTTCCATGGCGATGATGGAATCTATCCTCGAACCATGGGAAATGTATTCACGCATGCCTTTCAGTTCGCGGAGCGTGTAATTGTTGATTCGCCAATGGTAACGCTCGTCCGACAGCGTGTCGTAAGACACCGAAGCCGCCGTAAGGTGCGACACAAGCTTCTTGTTCACAAACTTGTCCAACGAAAATGATAACCGGTCTTGGTGCGTCCGTCGAAATGTTCGATAAACGCAATAACCCCCGTATCGACCTGTAATTGCACATTCTGGGCAACTCCGTCTTTTTCTTCTTCTTGTATATGTTCTCAAAGTTGAGCCGCGTGACGCTTCCCTTAGGAATGACGTAGGCCCCCAACAGGAAAGTCATCACTGCAATGATGGCAGCCGAAATCATATAAGGGCGCATCAGGCGCTTGAAGCTCATCCCGGCGGCCATCATGGCGATAATCTCCGAATTCTCTGCCAGTTTGGAGGTGAAGAATATCACAGAGATGAACACGAACAGCGGACTGAACAAGTTGGAAAAATAGGGGACGAAGTTGGCGTAGTACTCGAAAATGATACCTTTCCACGGGGCATGGTTGGTCGTAAACTTATCGATATTCTCATTGAAGTCGAACACCACGGCAATGGAAATAATCAATGCAATGGAAAAGAAATATGTACCCAAAAACTTCTTGATAAGATACATATCCAACTTGGAAATGAGACGTTTATACCACTTCATATACAGTCCTTCTTTAATTATAGCCGTGCGGCCACCCGTTTTACCATCGAGGCCTTCCAAGAAGCGAAGTCACCGGTTATGATATGGCGGCGTGCCTCACGTGTCAACCACAAATAGAAAGCCAGATTATGGATGGAGGCGATTTGCAGCGCCAACAATTCCTGAGCTTTGAAAAGGTGATGCAGGTAAGCTTTGCTGTATGCCTTGTCTACGTAAGAGGTGCCGTCCGGATCCAAAGGCGAAAAGTCGTCTTCCCATTTCTTATTACGCAGGTTCATAATACCATTCTGTGTGAACAGCATGGCATTACGCCCGTTACGTGTAGGCATCACGCAGTCGAACATGTCCACCCCGCGCTCGATGCCTTCAAGGATGTTCACCGGCGTGCCTACGCCCATCAGATAACGGGGCTTGTCTTTCGGCAAGATACCGTTAACAACCTCAATCATTTCGTACATCACCTCCGCCGGTTCGCCCACAGCCAATCCGCCGATAGCATTGCCATCGGCCTCCTTTGACGCCACGAACTCGGCCGACTGGATACGCAAGTCTTTATAAGTACAGCCCTGTACGATGGGAAAAAGCGATTGCCGGTAACCGTATCGGGGTTCTGTCTCATTAAAACGACGAATACAGCGGTCCAACCAACGGTGAGTCAGCCCCAAACTTTTCTTCGCGTATGCGTAATCGGATGTGCCCGGCGGACATTCGTCGAATGCCATCATGATGTCCGCCCCGATGGCACGCTCGATGTCCATGACTTTCTCGGGCGTGAAAATATGCTTTGAACCGTCGATATGCGAACGGAATTCGCACCCTTCCTCCCGTAATTTACGGATACCGGTCAACGAAAAGACTTGGAAGCCTCCGCTATCGGTCAGAATAGGACCGTTGAAACTGTTGAACTTATGCAAACCTCCCGCTTTGCCCAGTATTTCAATTCCGGGACGCAAGTACAAATGATAGGTATTCCCCAAAATGATTTGTGCCTTGATATCTTCCTTCAATTCCCACGGATGGACAGCCTTGACCGAACCCACCGTACCCACCGGCATGAAAACAGGAGTCTCTATCGGGCCATGGTCTGTGGTCAACACCCCGGCCCGCGCCGACGTAAGGGTGTCTGTATGTTGGAGTTCAAACTTCATTTCGTTTCGTTCTTAGGCTCATCGAAAGTAAACTCGATGGCATTTTTTTTTTTCGTCCAGCAAAGCGAAATTCAACACCTCGGACACATCGTTCACATAATGGAACGACAGTCCTTTGAGATACATTTCCGGTATCTCCTCTATGTTCTTGCGGTTTTCCTCACACATAACGATATCTTTGATGCCTGCACGTTTTGCTGCCAGGATTTTCTCCTTAATGCCCCCCACGGGCAGCACTTTCCCCCGTAATGTAATCTCACCGGTCATGGCCAGATTCGGGCGGACCTTTCGTTGGGTCAATGCCGAAGCGATGGAAGTGGCCATCGTGATACCAGCCGATGGTCCGTCTTTAGGTACGGCTCCTTCGGGCACGTGCACATGGATATTCCACAGGTCGAAAATCCGCGCATCAATATGTAAATGGTCAGCATGCGCCTTGATGTACTCCAACGCCAACACCGCCGACTCTTTCATTACGTCGCCCAAATTTCCTGTGAGCGTCAGCTTACTTCCCTTTCCCTTACTCAGACTGGTTTCTATAAAGAGGATTTCTCCCCAACAGAGGTCCATGCCAATCCGGTTACCACACCGGCATAACCATTGCCCTGGTATTTGTCGCGAGTATATAAGGGTTTGCCCAACAAGCGTTCCACATCAGCCACTTTCACGTCCGTACAAGAAAAAATACCGTTTCGGGCATATTCCAATGCCATCTTACGGAACACCTTATTTATTTGTTTTTCCAATCCCCGCACGCCGGACTCACGGGTGTAGTTCTCTATAATGTACTCCAATGCCGGCTTGCTGATTTTGATTTCCGACCGGTCGGCCAAACCATTGTTTTCCTTTTCCTTGGGCACCAAATGACGTTTAGCAATCTCTACCTTCTCTTCCGTAATATAGCCGCTCACTTCTATCAGTTCCATGCGGTCGAGCAAGGGGCGGGGTATAGTACCGATATTATTCGCAGTCGCAATAAACATGACCTTGGACAAATCGTAGTCTACATCCAGAAAATTATCATGGAAAGCACTGTTCTGTCCCGGGTCGAGTACTTCCAACAGAGCAGAAGAAGGGTCGCCATTCACTGTATTCTGGGTCACTTTGTCTATCTCGTCTAAAATGAACACCGGATTGGAAGAGCCTGCCTTTATCATACTTTTTATAATGCGCCCGGGCATAGCTCCGATATACGTGCGGCGGTGCCCCGGATTTCAGCCTCGTCATGCAATCCGCCCAAAGACATACGGATATATTTCCGCTTCAAAGCCGAGGCGATACTCTTGCCCAAAGAGGTCTTGCCGACACCCGGAGGACCATACAGACAGATTATCGGAGATTTTCGGTCGCCTCTTAACTGCAATACGGCCAAGTGCTCCAAGATGCGTTCTTTTACTTTCTCCAGCCCGTAATGGTCTTTGTTCAAAACTCTTTCTGCATTCTTCAAGCTTAAATTATCTTCCGTATAAGTCTGCCAAGGCAAACTCAACATCGTCTGCAAATAATTGAGCTGGACATTATAATCCGGACTTTGGGGGTTCAAGCGTTCAAGCTTGTCCACTTCCCGATGGAAAGTCTTGGCAACGTCTTCCGGCCATTTCTTTTTTTTGAGCCTGCGTACGTAAATCGTGCAAGTCCTGATCCTGCGGCGTACCGCCAAGTTCATCCTGTATGTTTTTGATTTGTTGTTGCAAAAAGTACTCACGTTGCTGCATGTCCAAATCTTCCCGGGTCTTACGCTGAATCTCAGCCCGAAGTTCCGAGTATTGGATTTCCTTGTTCAACAGCTTGAGTAAGTTGACCGTACGCAAATCCAATGCGCCCTCCCTCAACAACTCCATCTTGCGGACAATAGGGAAAGGGAAATTGGCACATACAAAGTTTACCAAAAACATATTGTTGCTCACGTTTTTCACTGCGAACATGGATTCCTTCGGCATCTGGTCACTCATCTGAATATACTGCATCGTACGTTCGCGACAAGCTTCTACCAAGATTTCAAACTCTTTGTTATTCTTCGAAGGGCGCGTGTCTTCCAACTTCTCTACCATACCGGTAAGATAAGGCTGGTCGGACACAATACCTTTCAAATCGAAACGACTCATACCTTGTAAGATAACAGTGGTAGACCGGTCTGGCAATTCAAGAATACGAATAATCTTTTGCCATCGTCCCGATGTGATACAAATCATCAAACCCCGGATTCTCTGTCTCCGGACTCAACTGACAAACTACGCCGATGTTCAATTTATTTTTATCTGCGGCTTTCGCCAAACGAAGAGAAGACTTCGTCCCACTGCCACAGGCATCACCACACCTGGGAATAACACCATGTTGCGCAACGGCAAAATCGGTAATGTGGCCTCCATTTCCACGTCGAAAACACTGGATTCATCTCCTTCAAAATCTGCAACCAATGAAAATGGATTCTGATTATCGTCAATATGCATATTAAAAATCTTAAATGATTTAGTGAACAAAACTTTTTTCACAAAACGTGGCAAAGATACAAAAAAAGAGTGTACTCTACGTATGATATACAGTGGAAATAACAAATATTTGCTACTTTTTGCAAGCAAAACGAAGGATAGACTCTAAGATTACACCCGAATTTTATGGCAAAACTCATTTCGATTTTAAGAAGTTCACAATTTATCACGACAAATGTGCCATGAAGCTTGGTACCGATGGAGTACTGCTGGGCGCATGGACGGAAGTTTGTCCCGATTCCAAATATATCCTCGACATCGGCACAGGTTCCGGATTGATAGCCATCATGTTAGCTCAAAAGTGCAACGCATACATCATAGGAATAGACATAGACGAGGAAGCAGTAAACCAAGCCACAGATAACGGAAAAAGACACCTTGGTCACAACGTCTGCATTTCGAAGTAGAAAATGCCCTCACTTACATTCCTCAGAAAAAGTTTGACCTGATAACATGTAACCCGCCGTTTTTCACGAATTCACTGCAATGCCCCGGAGAAAACGTAACTATGCACGCCATAGTGACGCTCTTCCTTTCGATACACTCATCGCTAACGCATATACATGGTTGAACGACGGAGCTTGTTTCAACGTCGTCCTCCCTGCATCGTCAGCCGATGCTTTCATACAAATGGCGTGGGAGAGGGGACTCAATCTTCACAAAAGATGTATGATACACAGTTTGCCTGAGAGTATGCCGAAAAGAGCCTTATTGAGCTTTAAAAAAGGAAGTACGCCTTACCCTCAAACCACACGGCACATGATCAGAGACAGGAATAGTATTTACACGGAAGAATACAAAAGGCTCACAGAAGAATATTACATACATTTTTGATTATAATTTCAGGCGTCTCATGACTTCTTTGTTAAAGCTGTCTATACGCCGGATATTTCGATTACGTACGCTTATACTCAAAGAAATCAGTTCGTCATATAATTCTGAAACAACCCGCCCAAACGCAGTGTCTGAGGCTTGTTGAGTATTCACAATCATATTCAAACCTTTTTGTATCAATTGTACGTCAATATCCGTCCCGGCCGACATGGGATCGCCATCAAAATGAATCACTCCGGGATGTTCACGATGAATATGGATGTTTTTGCATCGGAATGTCTTGATTTTATTATTCTGCAACAATGTCCTATTGAACAACTGGACAGCAATTTGAGGGGCTTCCAGAACCGTAAAAGGCTCCATTATCGTTACATCCATAAGACCGTCCGACATGGAAGCGTGAGGAGCAATATATGCATTATTCCCATATTGGGAGGCATTGGCACAAGCAATCAGAAACGCCTTATACTTGGACGTTTCTCCTTCTATCTCAATCTCGTACGTATCCGGCTTATATTTCAAACCTTCCCGAAGCGTGTTCTCCAAATAAGTCAATACTCCGCGTTTCTCCGAATGAGCGAATTTGGAACTTACAAAAGCATCAAACCCCACACCGCATGTACAAAAAAAGGGACATCATTTATCTTCCCATAATCCAGACACTCGATATCAAAACGATTAAGTACCTTAATGGAACCAAGCGGATCCATGGGAATGCGTAAATGACGTGCCAATCCGTTTCCCGAGCCACAAGGAATGACACCGAAGGCCACGGAAGTATGTACTAAGGAACGGGCTATTTCATTGACCGTACCGTCGCCCCCAATAGCCACAACCGCATCACAACCTTTTTCAACATGCTCCTGTGCCAATAAAGTAGCATGTCCGGCATATTCGGTCCGGGCTATCTGATAGTTGAATTTATCTTGATCCAAATGCTGAGAAATCAGTTCTATGATATTGTCCTTACTTTGGGTTCCAGATATAGGATTTATAATAAAAACGATGCTCCTCTTTGCCATATTGCTTCTTAAATCGGGAACAAAGATAAGGATAAAAAATGAGAAATACAGCGTCTGACTTCACGGCTTACAAGAACATTAAAAAGATTTTTTTATGATTAAAGGCTATTTAAAAGGATGTTTTATTAACTTTGCAAAGTTTTTTAATTACGAACTTATTAAAATGGGCTTATTACAAGACAAATTAGCTAAATATGACGAGCCACAAAAGTACATGGCTGAAGGCATATACCCTTATTTCCGCGAAATAGAAGGCAAACAAGGTACCGAAGTTCTTATGGGTGGCCATCGCGTACTCATGTTTGGTTCTAATGCTTATACAGGTCTGACGGGCGACGACCGCGTCATAGAGGCTGGCGTGGCTGCTATGCGTAAATATGGTTCCGGTTGTGCCGGTTCACGATTCCTCAACGGAACATTGGACATACACGTTCAACTTGAAAAGAATTGGCAGCTTTTTGTAGGTAAAGAAGAAGCTCTCTGTTTCGCAACAGGCTTTACAGTCAACTCCGGTGTCATTCCTTGTTTGACAGGACGGGGCGACTATATCATTTGCGACGACCGAGACCACGCTTCCATTGTAGATGGCAAACGTTTGTCTGTCTCTCAAAACTTGAAGTACAAGCACAATGATATGGCAGACCTGGAGAAGCAATTACAAAAATGCAATCCGGATGCTATCAAATTAATCATCGTAGACGGAGTCTTTTCAATGGAAGGAGATTTAGCCAACCTTCCCGAAATTGTGCGACTGAAACATAAATATAACGCTTCCATTATGGTAGACGAGGCTCACGGCCTTGGTGTTTTTGGCAAGCAGGGTAGAGGAGTATGCGACTATTTCGGCTTGACGGATGAGGTAGACTTGATAATGGGAACATTCAGTAAGTCTTTGGCTTCAATCGGAGGTTTTATCGCAGCAGACAAAAGCATCATCAATTGGCTGAAGCATAATGCGCGTACCTATATATTCAGTGCATCGGCCACACCAGCCGCTACGGCTTCAGCGTTAGAAGCCCTGCATATTCTTCAGCAAGAACCGGAGCGCTTGGAAAATTTATGGAACGTAACGAATTATGCTTTAAAACGTTTTCGTGAATCAGGATTTGAGATAGGTGCCACAGAATCTCCAATCATTCCACTTTACGTCCGTGATACGGAAAAACATTCATGGTTACGAAATTGGCTTTTGACGAAGGAGTTTTCATTAATCCTGTGATTCCGCCTGCATGTGCGCCTCAGGATACCTTAGTACGTTTCGCCCTGATGGCTAACCATACACACGAACAAGTGGATGAAGCGATTCAGAAACTTACAAAAGTATTCAAGCAGTTAGAGCTACTCTAAACAGCAAAATAAAACACGAAATAAAGAAAAGGAAAGAAAGCCGAAGAGGATTTTGGCTTTCTTTCCTTTTTTTGAAAGAAACTTTCGAAGTAGAATGAATAATTAAAAAGCTTCTTTATTATTAAACATAATGCCGATTAGGTATTAAATCTCAAGATTCAAGCAACCACAAAGCCTGTATTTGAAAAAATAGTCTTACCTTTGCAAAAAACAGAAGAAAAGATGAGAAATAAGTCCGGTGCACAATATGCAGCATCAAAATACATAGAGTTTACAGTCAATAAACCCATGTCATTATTAGATTTCATTATGGAATCGATGAAAGGAATCAGTAGGAATAAAGCCAAAGATATTCTGACGGGACATGGTATCACGGTAGACAGAAAATCTGTCTCCCAATATAATTATGAATTACGACCTGGTATGGTTGTACGGGTAAGCAAACATAAGCGTAACAATGAGCTGAAAAACAAATACGTTAAGAGTGTATATGAAGACAAAGACCTGATTGTGATTGAAAAAAGTGCCGGTATTCTTTCTATGCCCGCTGTTGCACAACAATTTTCAATCAAAACCGTATTGGATGAATATTTTACCCGACGGCATTTCAAATGCACAGCCCACGTAGTACACCGTTTGGACCGCGACACATCCGGTTTGATGATGTACGCAAAAAATATAGAGGTACAACGGATTTTGGAAGAACACTGGCAGGAAATCGTGACAGACCGTAGATACGTGGCTGTAGTCAGTGGGAAGATGGAAAAAGAAGGCGGAACCATATCTTCTTGGTTGAAAGACAATAAAGCGTATGTAACGTACTCAGTCCGACAGACAACGGAGGAAAATATGCCGTCACACATTTTCATACGTTAGATGCAAGAGAGCGTTATTCGTTGGTTGAATTGAAATTGGAAACCGGCCGGAAAAACCAAATCCGTGTACACATGCAAGATATCGGCCATCCGGTAGTCGGCGATTCAAAATACGGCAATGGAAGCGATCCGATAGGACGGTTGGGGTTACATGCCTATCGACTGAATTTTTACCATCCCATCACGGGGGAACCGATGGAGTTCGAGACCCCCTTCCCTACTTTATTCACTAAATTATTTCCGGTAAGCAGACCGCTTCACTCTATGACAGAAGCACCTTCTGAATAATTCCATTTCCGTCATTATGAGATGGATATTATAAAAATGTGCGAGGATTATTTCCTTCGCACATTTTTATAACTATAATATTTCTCTATATTCTTCTTTTGCTCAATCCTTTAAATCGAGTGCCAAATTCAGTTCATCCAACTGCTTTTTTGGTCTATATAAGAAGGCGCATCCAGCATTACGTCACGCCCACTGTTATTCTTCGGGAAAGCGATACAATCGCGAATACTGTCAAGTCCGGCAAACAAACTTACCCAGCGGTCAAGCCCGTACGCCAAACCACCGTGGGGAGGCGCACCGTATTTGAAAGCATTCATCAGGAAACCGAACTGCTCCTGTGCACGTTCTTCCGTGAAGCCCAATATCTTGAACATCTTGTCCTGAAGCTCCGGATCGTGGATACGGATGGATCCCCCTCCTACTTCTACTCCATTGCAAACCATATCGTAAGCATCCGCACGCACAGCCGCCGGATTGAGTCCAACAACGGGATGTCCTCATCCTTAGGATGCGTGAACGGATGATGCATCGCCATCAAACGTCCCTCTCTTCGCTCCATTCGAACATCGGGAAATCCACCACCCACAACAAAGAGAATTTGTTCTTGTCGCGCAAACCCAAACGAGAACCCATCTCCAAACGCAATTCACACAACTGTTTACGCGTCTTCATGGCATCCTCGCCACTCATTATCAGTATCAAATCGCCCGGCACGGCCTTCATCGTCTCCTTCAAGCGCAACAATACTTCTTGCGTATAGAACTTATCCACACTGGATTTTACGTTGCCGTCTTCCTGCACACGGGCATATACCAATCCTTTCGCCCCGATTTGACAGCGTTTCACGAAGTCCGTCAGTTGGTCCAACTGCTTACGGGTATATGAAGCACATCCCGGCGCACAAATACCTCCGATGTAGGACGCATCATTGAACACGGAAAACTCTCCCGTACCTTTCAACACGTCCATCAATTCCACGAACTCCATACCGAAACGCGTGTCCGGCTTGTCGCTACCGTAAAGCCGCATGGCTTCGCTCCAAGGCATGCGGGGAACGGTTCGGTGAGTTCAATGCCCCGTATCGTACGGAACAAGTGTTTGGCCATCCCTTCAAAAAGAGCTATCACGTCCTCCTGCTCCACAAAACTCATCTCACAGTCTATCTGTGTAAATTCGGGTTGGCGGTCGGCACGCAAGTCTTCATCACGGAAACACTTCACAATCTGGAAGTAACGATCCATACCGGCTACCATCAAAAGTTGTTTCAGAGTCTGCGGACTTTGCGGCAACGCATAAAACTGTCCCGGATTCATGCGGGAAGGCACCACAAAGTCACGGGCACCTTCAGGAGTAGACCCGATCAGCATCGGTGTTTCTATTTCCAAAAAACCTTTGCTGTCCAAGTAACGGCGAACCTCCATCGTCATCTGATGACGGAGTTCCAGATTTTTCCGCACGCAAGCACGGCGCAAATCCAAATAGCGGTATTTCATACGGATATCATCCTCCGTCCGTATTGTCTTCGATCGTGAAAGGAGGAGTGGCGGAAGCATTGAGCACAGTCAGTTCCGACACGATGATTTCAATCTCCCTGTCGGCAAATTCTTATTCTTACTCTCACGCTCGTTCACTTCGCCCTTTATCTGAATCACATCTTCACGCCCCAACTTATTAGCCCGGGCACAAAGCGCGTTATTCACTTCTTCATTAAAAACTAATTGTGTAATGCCATACCGGTCACGCAAGTCGACGAAAGTCATGCCTCCCATCTTGCGCACACGCTGCACCCACCCGGCCAGCGTCACGGCCTTTCCGGCATCCGCAAGTCTCAGCTCACCACAAGTATTTGTCCTGAACATATCTGTTTGCTTATATTAAGATTCAACGTGCAAAGTTATCCTTTTTTTATGAGGAATTCAACGTTAGATAAAAGTTTTCGTTCTTATTTTATCCTTTTTCTTCAAAAACTTGTATATAAGAAATAAGTGTCGTATTTTTTTTGAACCCGTAAAATATGAGAAACCATATCATTAATAACTGATTTCTATGATGAATTTAAACAGAAGTATCAGCCACGCGCTTAAAGCATCCTTGCTCACGGCCGGATTGTTCCTTTTCACTCCGACAGAAGCCGCGGCCAAAACCGAAACTTTCGGAGTAGGAAACAAGACATTCTCCTCCTTAACGGCAAGCCTTTCATCATCAAGGCCGCCGAAGTGCATTATCCCGCATCCCGCGTCCCTATTGGGAGCAGCGCATCAAGATGTGCAAAGCTTTTGGGAATGAACACGCTTTGCCTGTATGTCTTTTGGAACATACACGAACAGGAAGAAGGCAAGTTCGACTTCACGGGCAATAACGACGTAGCGGAATTTATCCGATTGGCACAAGAAAACGGCCTCTATGTCATCGTGCGCCCGGCCCTTACGTATGCGCCGAATGGGAAATGGGCGGTCTGCCCTGGTGGTTGTTGAAGAAAAAAGACATCCGTCTGAGAGAACAAGACCCGTACTTCATGGAACGTTACCGCATCTTCGCCCAGAAACTGGGAGAGCAGATCGGAGACCTGACCATTGAAAAAAGGCGGGCCGATTATCATGGTGCAGGTAGAAAACGAGTACGGCTCATACGGCGAGGACAAACCGTATGTTTCGGCCATTCGCGACATCATCCGCGATTCCGGTTTCGACAAAGTGACTTTGTTCCAGTGTGACTGGAGTTCCAATTTTACCAAAAACGGACTGGACGATTTGGTATGGACCATGAACTTCGGTACCGGCGCCAATATCGAAAACGAATTCAAGAAGTTGGGCGAGTTGCGTCCCGAATCTCCCCAAATGTGTTCCGAGTTCTGGAGCGGATGGTTCGACAAATGGGGCGGGCGTCATGAAACGCGCGGCAGCAAGGAAATGGTCGGCGGACTGAAGGAAATGTTGGACAAAGGCATTTCTTTCTCGCTCTACATGACGCACGGAGGTACCAGTTGGGGGCACTGGGCCGGTGCCAACAGTCCCGGATTTCGCCCGACGTGACTTCGTACGATTACGATGTCTCCTATCAACGAGGCCGGACAAGTCACTCCTAAATACATGGAATTGCGCGAGATGCTGACCGGGTATAGCGACAAAAAAGTTACCCTCCATCCCCAAAGAATTCCCCTGTAATCAATGTTCCCAAAAAATACAGTTTACGGAAGTGGCTCCCTTTGTTTGAGAACCTCCCGCCCCTCATGCGTCGATGGACATTCAGACGATGGAAGCGCTCAACCAAGGATGGGGTTCCATTCTTTACATCAAAAAAACCCCGGCAGTGCCTCACCCAAAGTGTGCTGACCATAACGGATGCGCACGACTTCGCGCAAGTCTTTATCAACGGAAACTGATCGGTTCCATTGACCGTCGCAATCACGAAAGACCATGTTGCTGCCGGCCATGAAGGAAGGAGACCAACTGGTTATCCTTGTGGAAGCCATGGGACGAATCAACTTTCGGCCGTGCCATCAAGGACTTCAAGGGCATCACGGAGAAAGTGGAATTGAGCTACACCATGAATACCGGCAGCCAAGTGACCGTCAACCTGAAGAACTGGCAGATTTACACCCTCAGCGACAGCTATCAGGTGCAGAAGGACATGAAATATGTTCCGCTGAAAGACCAGAAAGTACCGGGATGCTACCGTGCGACTTTCAACCTGAAAAAGACCGGCGACACGTTCCTGAATTTGGAAACATGGGGCAAAAGGACAAGTGTACGTAAACGGACACGCCATCGGACGCTTCTGGAAAATCGGTCCGCAACAGACACTATACATGCCCGGATGCTGGTTGAAGAAAGGCGAGAACGAGATTATCGTACAAGACATTGTAGGTCCGCAGGAAACCGTGGTCGAAGGTCTGTCCAAACCTATCATCGACAAACTGAACGTCGATGCGCCGAATACGCACCGCAAGGAAGGACAAACTCTGAATTTGGCCGGCGAAACGCCTTGCAAGACCGGTGAGTTTGCCGCAGGCAACGGTTGGCAGGAAGTCCGGTTCGACCAACCCGTAACGGGACGTTACGTGTGCATCGAAGCCTTGAATTCCCATAACAACCGCGAATATGCTTGTATCGCGGAATGGTACATGCTCGATGACAAAGGTCAGCGCATCAGCCGCGAGCCATGGACAGTGGCATACGCCGATGACGAGGACATCTCTTCGGGCAACAAAACAGCCGATAAGATTTTCGACCTTCAGGAGTCTACGTATTGAGCACCAATAAAGACGTGAAGTTCCCCATTACATCGTATTGGATTTGGGCGCAGAGCAGACATTAGGCGGTTTCAATATCTTCCCCGCGTGGAACAGGGAGCACCCGAAAGTATCAAAGGTTACAAAATCTATGTAAAGAGCCAGCCTTTCAAATTCTAAACCGTTAGTCTGGCATTTATCAGAAAATGGCATGCTTCTTTTGAGAGGCATGCCACTTTTTTTGTATTTAGTTTGGATATGTCGTCTAAAAGACGTACCTTTGCATCGCTTTTGAGAAATCACATTCTTCAAGTCTCGGGGTGTAGCGCAGTCCGGTTAGCGCACCTGCTTTGGGGAGCAGGGGGTCGTGGGTTCGAATCCCGCTACCCCGACCATCAGAAAAGGCACTGTAAAACAAGCAATTAGCAAGTTTGCAGTGCCTTATTTTATTCGTTTATACATTATAGTTTTAATGAATATTAGTACAATATAGGTCAATATAAACCATATCAGAGTAAAAACGGTGCAAAAACCGTGCTTATGGCAAAGATAAAATTATACTTGGATACAAGAAACTCCAAAAGAGGTGAGGAATCCCTTTGAAACTGGCAATAAGGAACAAAAATAGATCTTCTTTTATTGGGTTGGGCATTTCCCTACTTCCGTCACAATGGGATGCACGTACGGAAAAGGTGATTTCCCACCCAAGAAGGGCATCATACAACGCATATATATCGCAAAGAAGACTTGACGCGCAAGAAATCATTCTTGAACTCATGAGGAACGGGGAAAATAGATTCAATGTCCGCATCAGACATAAAGAAGCATATCGAAAAAGACACTTTCACCTAATGAGGAAGAGGAACAGAAAGGGACATTGGTTGATAGCTTCCTTAAATTCATATCCGAAAAAGGAAATCCGCGTACAAAAGAGGTATATGAATATACACTTTCACGTATTCATAAGTTCTGTCGGATGCTGATTTGCTGAATTTTGAGGATGTCACAAAAGAATGGCTTACTTCGTTTGAAAACTTCCTTGCACAGACTTCACCCTCAAAAAATGCCCGTAATATTCATTTGCGCAACATAAGGGCGGTTTTAACTATGGAATAGACAATGAACTGACAACCGCGTATCCTTTCCGTAAATTCAAAATCAGGAGCGTCCCAACGGCCAAACGCTCATTGACCGTTGAACAACTCAGAACGCTTTTAATTTTCCGGTAGAACCTTTCCAGGAGCAATATTTGGATATGTTCAAACTGATATTTTTTCCTGATAGGAATCAATACCGTAGACTTGTTCAGGTTAAAGCCTGACAATCTTCAAAATGGCCGTTTGACATACATACGTGCAAAAACAGGCCGGATGTATGATATAAAAGGTGGAACCCGAAGCAATGGAAGTTATAAATAAATACCGTGGCAAAAATTACCTTATAAATGTGCTTGACAGATACGACAACTACAAGGACTATGCAAAAAGGCTTAATGATAATTTAAAGCATATAGGGAAGTAAACGTGTCGGGCTTGGTGGAAAAAAGTAATAACCCCATATTCCCCAGCCTGACAACATACTACGCCCGGCATACTTGGGCTACACTAGCATATTCTTTAGATATACCAAAGGAAACCATTTCATCAGCCCTCGGTCATGAGATTGGAAACATAACGTCTATTTATATCAACTTTGACCAAAGGAAGGTTGATGAAGCCAACCGGAAACTCATTGATTATGTATTATATGATAAATAGAAAATGTGACCCGATATTATACTTGTTGAAGATGAATATGTTAACAAGTAATTTTGATGTAATTCATATCCTATTTGGTCCGGTCTAAAAATGTATTATATAAAAAACGGGGAAAAAGTTGTATATAAAAAACGTGTAAATCTTGTATTCTTGTTCACGGAAAAATCTATATGAGATTCCAATACAGTACCGACAGCAACCGGCAATAATCCATATACGGGATATTGTCGGTTCTGTCAATCAGCTCATTATATAATTTTTCTTCTTGCATATTGAGATATTATGCCTCAACAAAATTTTTTTTCATTTCGAGTATGTCTTCCGCTTTTATTGTCACCTTTTTCCCAATTCACCGACAAGCATGTCTAACAGTGGATTATGAGGAAGATTCAGCACAAATTCACCCTTACCTACGGTATTGAATAATCCTTATTTTATATTCCTGCACATCCATTTCCTTGAATAAGTCAATAAAGCATGTCAATGGCAGTGTCTGTGTTAATCACTCCATT
>VOFG01004848.1_pt1 | contig 34093 bp, 59 predicted proteins | sample 5384171 | NCBI WGS metagenome assembly VOFG01 (sample SAMN12384726, study PRJNA508395) | human gut metagenome | isolation source: healthy gut F | host: Homo sapiens
CAAAGTCTGAAAAATCTTGACCCGTCGTTATTCATCATGGATAACTGGAGATGGGTTCGAACACGAATGCGATTCCGGAGATGAAGATGCAGTATATCGGTCCCGTTGGAAGAGACAGGTGTCCGCTTGAAGGAGTATAAAAATAGTCGAATCAACCGTTGTTTATCCTTGACGGGTTCGAGGTGACGGCGGAGCGGGTGATGGATATGGACATGAACCGGATTGAGAGTGTAACCTTGTTAAAAGATGCTTCTGCGAAAAAGCCATCTACGGTTCCTAAAAGCAGCTAATGGGGTAGTGGTGATCACGACTAGACGTTTGGCTGGTAACGAACAGCAGGTGACTTACACGGGCAGTGTGGATATACAGATGCCGGATTTGAGTAGTTACAATTTGTGTGATGCGGAGGAAAAAGCTGGAACGTATTGACGGGATTTATGATGATGCTAATTTTTGTTATACACGCAAAAAGCAGATGCTGTATCAGGCAGCGAAAAACAATTGTTGCAGCAGGATTAGACACCTGGCTGGTTGGTCGAAACCTTTGCGTACGGGTGTGGGGACACAAACACAACTTGAGCGTGGAATTGGGAGATGCCGGAGACATTAAGAGCCGTGTTGGACGTGTCCTACAATCAAGTTATCGGTGAATGAAGGGATCTCGATATTGGAATATTTCCGGTTCATTGGATTTTGTCTTATCGGAGAAATGACTGATTTTTTAGCACAATGACTGTAAATAGTAATAAAAGTTATGACTCTTATGGTGCTTTTTAGTGATTATGCGAAGATGAATCCCTACTGGCGGGCAAGGATCCCGAAACGGGACAGGTGGTACGTTGGGCTGAAGATCGGATTCCCAACCCGATGTATGATGCCGAGATCGGTACGTTAAAGGAGTCTTACGTGGATTTTTTGAATAATTTTTCAAGTGGAATGGAGAGCGTTGAAATGGTTTGATCCTGAGCTCGTGTGATGTTGTCTTTAAGCGGAATGATGGTGATTGAGTTCTACTATGAGATTCAAGTTTTGGCTAATATTACGAAAGACTCTTCCGGTGGAGGAACAATTACGAAAAAGCGATCTTATCGTTTGGATAATGGGTAGTAACGTGTCCGGTGATTTACATGGGAATTATGTGCAACTACGATAGGTAAACATTCTCTATCTTGGCAATGGGTGTAGTTTTTGGAATATCCGAATATTCATGGCCAGAGGCCATGCATAAGGCCGAAGTGGTTCCCAATAGCCAGTCTGCAGAGGATATTACATTTGCTTCGTCAGGCATGCCTTGACAGTCGTCCGAAGGATCGTCATCTTTGCGTCGAGAGATTAATTTCGTGTTGGGAGGTGGTTACAGCCATGACGATCGGTATTTCCGGATTTTAACGCAGACTAGTGCATTCGCTTTACGGAAAACGATAATCGTTGGGCCACAGGTGGGTGGTCCGTGGGAGTCGGATGGAACTTTGCATAACGAGCATTTTTTCCCATGGGAAGGATTTCGGTTCGTCAATTCAAAGTTCGGGGGTCGATCGATTAACCGGGAATCAGAATTTTGATACCAATGAAGCTGTGGGCAACTTACCATATTACACGGACGCGAATTATTTGGGTATGACGGGATCTATTTAGGCGCTTGGCAAACCCTCGTTGAAGTGGAGCAGAAAAAGATTATAACGGGGGTTGATGCTACGATTCATCGGGCCACGTTACGTTTCGATCTTTTACCGGGCCGATACGGAGAATATGTTGACGGATGTTTCTCGTGCCGACAAGTACGGGATTTGCGACCGTGAAAGATAACTTGGGGCTGGTACGAACAGTGGAATTGAGGCTTATCTTTCTTATGGTGTGTTGCAACAGAATCGAACTTTCTTAACAGTTTTGGTTCATTGGTGACCACGAAGAACAAAATTATCCGGTTGTCGGAAAGTATGCATTGCTTTCAACGAGTTGCGGGATAAGATGGCTTCAACAGGGAAATAACCGTCCGGTATTGAAACACGTGGACAGTGAGGGGTCCATGGAGTCAATCTGGGTATGCGTTCAGCCAGGATCGATCCGATGACAGGACAGGAGGTTTATATTCGTCAGGATGGTTCACTGACCTTACGTAGTATGAATCGATTTATATCGGTAGGCAATTCATTACCCAAAACAGGAACTTTTCGGTTTTACTTTCGAACATAAAGGATTTGGAGTCAGCACGACTTTTCGTTACCAAGCCCGGATATCAGTATTATAATAAGACATTGATAGACCGGGTGAGAACGTGGACATGAACTATAATGTTGACAAACGGGCATTGTACGGTCGTTGGAAAGAGCCAGGACAAGTAACTCCTTTTTAAACGTTTGGGAACTTTCCAGTATGACGATGATCCCTTGGTACGTCAGGGAGATGACAAGGGCAACTTCTCGTTTCGTGCAGGGGCGCGAAGGAATTGACTTGGGGATCGTTGAACGTGTATTATGATTTTCAGGCGGATATACTTAAATATCTTCGAATGAAACGATTGAGAGTGTCTTTCTACATGGAAGAGATCTCGAAAATCTCATCTATAAAAGGCCGAAAGAGGGTTTGATTATCCTTTTGCCAGAACGATGTCGTTTTCACTTATTGGAACATTTTAATTAGTTAGATATGAAGACAATAATAAAAATATCGTGTTGTGTGTGATGTTATGCACGATGGTAGCTTGTGATAGTTGGCTGGACACGACACCTCCTTCGCAAGTTCGGAAGAAGATCAGTTCGATGATGAATTTGGTTTCCGGCAGGCCTTGATTGGTTGCTATATCGGTATGGCGGATGTAAATTTATACGGAAAACAGCTCACGTGGTATTCTGTGGAAATGCAAAGCGGGCAGTACACGATTCACTCGCAGGCTTACGTGTATGCTATGGGAACCTACCAGTACACGGCCCAACGAGCATTGAGTATGCTTAACAGTATTTGGCAGAAGGCGTATAACGTGATTGCCAATGCGAATAATGCATTGAAATTTATAGATAAACGTCGGGGGTGTTGGATCGATTTCTTACCGGATGATTAAGGGAGAATTGTTGGCTATTCGTGCCATGTTGCATTTTGATATGATGCGCTTGTACGGGTACGGGGAATCTGGCTGGTCGAATGGATAAATCAACGAAACCGACCGTGCCGTACGTGACGGATTATGACAAAGAGATGACTCCCCAGCTGTCGTATGATCAGACCATAGAATTGATCGTTAAGGATTTGACGGATGCATTGGGGTTATTGGATGATGAACCATTACGGGAAAACATCCTTCAGATTATTACGATGCGTTGAATGACGACGGGTTCTTCAGTGACCGTACTTTCCGGTTGAATTATTTTGCCGTGAAAGCTTTATTGGCAAAAGTATATATATGTGGGAAGGAAGTGATGCATCCATAGCCTTGGCTCGTCAAAGCGTCGGATGTGATACATGAAGGGAGCGTTTGGGACTCTATCAGTGGGTGACGACAGATTTAGTAAATACGGACCCGATTCATTCCACGGAACATATTACTTCTTTAAATATTCCGGCATTCACGGATCGTTTGACCGATTATTATCTTTATAATTTTTTGGAAGGTACGGCGTATGACGCAATCAAATTGAGCGAGGATAATTTGGTTAATATTTACCAAGAATCGGGGAGTGGGGAAAATGCTGATTACCGTCAGGAAAAGTTATTCTTCAGGAATTCCAACGGGTATTACACACCGTTAAAGTTAGCACAGGATCGTTCATCAGGGATATTTGAAGCTAAACCGGATGCCATTGATCCGTCTCCCGGAAATGCACCTGATCGTGGCCGAGAGTTATTTGAGGAGCAAATATTGATTTGACTCAAGCCGTGTCCTACTTGAAGACGTTACGGGAGAATCGTTCGAACTATATTGATATTAGCGGTTATACACGAGACGAGTTATTAACATGTCTGACGAATGAGTATCGTCGGGGAGTTCTTATGTGAGGGGGACCTTTTTCTATTTCAAGCGTATCGGGGCAGCGGATATTCCCAACTCGACCATCGTGATGAGTGACGAGAAATACTTAGGCCTTATCCGCTATTGAACGGGAAATGGGACGTGTTCAATGATGATTAATAATGCTATAAATGAAAGGATATGAACAGATTTAATTTTTCTGTATGCGATATGTTTTCTTTTTGAGCGGTTTGCTATGCGGGCAGTTGCTCCGAAAGTGGAATAGATACGTTTGACGAGACCCAAGCCACGGTAACGGTTCCATGGAATAGCGTGGACGTGAGAAACTTATCGGGATATAACTCCTTAACAAAAACTTTTGACCAGACCTATTATTCGTTCTGGAGTGATCCGAAGAAGAAGAGACGATGGTGGTGAATATTCCGTTAAAGTTGGTCGGGGATGTCGGGATTACGACCGGACGATGGGGTACACGATCGTGCGGGATAGCAGCCGTTTATTGGATGGATCGTATAAGGTGTTGAATGCCGTTATTCCCGCCGGGAACGTTACGGGTATCTCACGCTGGAATTGCCGAAATTGGTTGAATTGGAAGACACGACGTGTATGATGGAAATTGTGTTGGGTGCTTCGGAATATTTCGTGGCCGGCCCACCGGAATATACTCGTATTAAATTTTCGTGGGACAACCAGTTACCGATGCTTCCCAGTGGTACATTTTATGCCCGAACCTACAATTTCCTGATTAACGCGGGCAAAGTATGAATCTGGCGAACTACAATTATTATAGCCGGAATGCGCATAAGGCTATATTGGCCGCTTTAGGGTGGCATGATCAAGGCAGTATCGGATGGCGGATGGTATATGTTCCGGATACGGTGACCACGGAATGGGTATAGTTGTTCTAGCTTATCTGGATGATTACGAACAAGAACATGGAACTCCATTGTTGCATGATGGAGGACTTGCTATAAACCAACCCGTGAAAGCGCGAAAGTTTTGATAAAACGGATTAAAGATAATGAAGATGAAAACTATATATTACCTATTGTTGCTCGTGTTGGGATTCGCCCTCGTGTCGTGTTATGACGACAAGAGCACCTATGACACGAAAAGAAATTCCTAACGTGGAATTGGACTTGAATGGTGTGTCGGAAACGCAGTACGTGGCGTATTTGGGCAAATTACATATTGACATTCCCGTGACGAAAGACGGAATTCGGATCATCGGATCTGGAATATAAATGGGAGATCGAGTTAAGTTCGTCAACGAGATTGAGAGAAGTGTTGTCGAACGAACGAGTACTTGACACGATTGCTTCCATGCCAATTCTGGCCAGTGGTTACACGCTGACCTTGGAAGTGACGGATAAAGTTTCCGCACTTAAATATTATTCTGTCTTTTCTCTGGTGGTGGAGAGCGAGTTCGGGAAGGCATTATCGTGGCTCATTCCGTGATGGGGAGACTTCCGATTTGTCGTTAATTATGGATAAGGACATTACGAAAGATTTGTGGGAACGGAGAAAATTCAATATGATGATATTTTCACCTCCAAGGGCGAAACCATTGAGTGATTGGATTGATAACGTGGCTTACACCGTGTCGGGGGCAACATGGAGTACCTACCAAAAATATATTGTGGATGGCCGGAAGGAACGGGTTGTTCGGGTTGATTGCCGAGACTATTCCCTATTGGAAACTGGTAAAAATTGTTCCTTTCGTGACAGAGACATTCGTTTCCGGGCATTTTTATCTGGCTCCTCAAACGACGGTTTTGGTGATGAATAATCAAGTATATCAACATCTTCGTCAGAATGATGCGATATTTATCAAGCCGGAAGTTGTTTCCGATTTGGGAAGCTTGCAGTCCAATTACGTGGATAATCAAGTGGTTGCCGCAGTCACGGGCGATGGAACTCATTCCAGCGGTTCGACGATCTGGTATGATTCACAGGTAGGACGTTTCGGGCGTTTTAACGGGGCTTTCTCGCAGAACAAATGTTCGTTGTATTCCTCTTCTGAAAATAACGATAATTTTCCTTTCGATCCTTCTGCCGTAGCGGGTAAAGAAGCCGTGGCCGGAGGTTTATGAATAGCTCTTCCTTGGTGATGGTGTTGAAGGATAAAGTGTCGGGAGAGTATTATCAATCTATACATTTCTTCACGAAAGAATCAGGATAATACATTGGTTAACCCGACACCGAGTTACCTGTATACAGTTCCGGCGGGCATCAAGGATTTACTGGATCGTTCCGTGTCAATTTGTTTCAGTACGGTAGACCCGATCATGTACGTGGCAACGGTTAGGGAGATTCATGCGGTTCGTCTGAATATAGACGGTTCGCTTGCGTCCTCGTTGAAATACACGGCGGCAGCGGGAGAGAATATCAGTATTCTGAAATTTTACACGCAGGAAGATATAATGTCAATTCGGAAGACTTTGATAATGACACGGAAAGTTTGCTGACCTTGCCGTTGAACACGAAAGCCGTGATGATGGCAACGCAGGCATCGGATTTCGGAAGGATATGTTTACCTGATTCCGCAAAAAGGATCCGGGAACGGGAAATCTCGATGAGGAAAAACAGGTGAAATATGACGGTTTCGGGAAAATTTCAGATATAACAGCTCAAGGAAAATAGTTTATAATAAAACAGGCGGGTAAAAGGTGTGACGAAAGTCTTACCTGCCATAATAGTTAATTTTTAAAATGAATAACATGGAGAATCCGGTTGTAAAGGTGGAACATTTGTCTCACCGTTATAGTGTGCAATGGGCGATACGGGATATTAATTTCGAGATTTGCGAGAAGAATATTAGAGTTGTTGGGATCGGGCTGGAGCAGGTAAATCGACAACGATATGAATATCATGTGTGGTGTGTTGAACCAGACAGAAGGGGAAGTGTATATTAACGGGATTAATTTTGGGAGGACCCGATTGCGGCTAAAATGAATATTGGTTTTCTACCACAGAAACCCCGTTGTACACGGATTTGACCGTGGAAGAGTATTTAGCCTATTGTGCGGATTTGCGTTCGGTCGCTCCTAAAAGATTCGTTCTTCGGTGGACTACGCGATGGAGAAATGCGGGATCACGCATTTCGGAAAACGGTTGCTGAAACATTTATCGGGAGGTTACCAGCAACGGGTGGGTATTGCGCAGGCAATCATACACAATCCGAAGTTCGTATTGGTGTTGGATGAGCCGACGAATGGATTTGACCCGAACCAGATCCTGAAATTCGGGAATTGATCTGGCGAGATTGCTATGATCGTTCAGTGCTACTTTCCACGCATATCTTGTCGGAGTGTGCAGGCCACCTGTGACCACATCAAGATGATCGAGGAAGGGCAACCCGCAGGGACGATGGATGAGTTTAACAATTATATCCAACCGAATTCGTTCGTGGTGGTACTGAAGAATCTGCCGAGAATGACCGAGTTGGAACACGTGCCGGGAGTTAGTCGGGTGGAGGCAATAAATTCGAAAAGTGTCAGGGTATGGTTTGATACGGATGACGATGTGACAGCCCGGATGGTACGGAGAGTGTCAGCCGGGGATGGGAGTTAAGCGAGGTTTCCGTGGAGCGGAGTTCTCTGGATGAAGTGTTCGCTCGCTTGTCGGGAAAAAAGTAAACGTGAATCATAAGTTCGTGTAGTATGAGAAAATATTCAAGATAGCGTTGACAGAGTTATGCACTCTGTTCTATTCCCCTATCGCGTGGTTAGTCCTTATTATCTTTACTGTTCAGGCGTGCATGACCTATTTCCGTTTGGTGGACATTATGTTGATGCAGCAATTTAACAAGCCTTTATGGTATAGTATAGCAAAGAGATGTACACGGGAAATATGGGATTGTTCCCGAATATGTTGGTGCATCTTTACCTGTATATTCCTTTATTGACAATGGGATTGATGAGCCGGGGAATATAGTAGCGGTTCTATCAAATTATTATATTCTTCACCGGTGTCCAGCATACAGATTATCTTCGGGAAATTTCTTTCCATGATGATATACAGCCTTATTCTGGTGGGGATTCTCTTTTTGTTTGTCGGGTTCACGGCATGGAACGTGCCTTCTTTTGATATGTCGTTGGCCTTATCGGGGGTTGCTGGGAATTTATCTGGTGATCTGTTCTTATGCAGCGATAGGACTGTTCATGTCTTGTCTGACTTCCTATCAGGTGGTGGCGGCTGTTGCCACGTTAGGGGCTTTGGCTTTCCTGAATTACGTGGGGAAGAATAGGACAGGAAGTTCCTTTTATTCGGGACATCACGTATTGGCTGTCAATTTCCGGGCGTTCCGACGAGTTAATCAACGGTTTGATCAGCAGTGAGGATGTGTTTTATTTTCTGATCGTGATCGGTCTTTTCCTGATGCTTTCGATTATGGTCATCTTGTCGGGAAACGCAAGTTATCAAAAAGTATGGCTTTTACCCGTTATACCGGGGTGATCGTGTTGGCGATGCTGTTGGGGTACGTGACCTCCCGGCCGGGATTGCAATGTTCTTACGATGCCTCGTCCATTAAACTGAATAGTCTGAATCCGGTCAGTCAGGAGATTATGGAAAAAATGGAGGGAGGACTGACAATTACGACATACGTGAATCTTTTTGGAAGGTAATTTTTATCGGGGGCTCCTTCGGAAAGGAATAGTGATGCAAATCGATTTAAAAAGTTTATTCGTTTTAAACCGAAAATTCAGATGAACTACGTGTATTACTATGCAGACGCGGGAAACGAGGTTTTGGAAGATCGTTTCCCCGATCTGAACACGCAACAACGAGCGTGGAAAATGGCGGTCATGGAAGATTTGGATATAGAGATGTTTCTGAGCCCGGAACAGGTAGCCCAACAGGTTGATCTTTCGGGTGAAAAATATCGTTTCGTGCGTTTGTTGGAACGGGAAAGCGGGGAAAAGACCTTTTTGCGGATTTTCGATGATAGTTACATTTATCCGAGGGAAGGAGAAATCTCCACGGCCATGAAACGTTTGGTGACGAAAGCCCCAAGGTCGTTTTTCTGACCGGGCACGGGGAACGTGATATTCAACGGGCAGGAGACCGGGACTATTACACGTTTGCCATTGATCCGACTTTCCGTCATTCCTTGATTAATCAAGGGTTTGATGTGGATAGTATTACCTTGATGGGGGATCGGCCGATACCCATGGATATTGACGTGTTAGTTGTTGCAGATTTACAGCGTCCTTTGTCAACAGATGAGTTGGCTCGGCTCGAGGAATACATAGCGAAAGGCGGGAATATTGTTATTGGTGGGGAACCGGGAAAATCGGATTTGATGAATCCTCTTACGGCTTCTCTGGGCGTGAGTTTCCTGCCAGGAACTTTAGTACAACCGACGAAAGCTTACGATGATAATTTGCTGGTTTGCTCTTTTTTGTTGAGGAGGGTGTGAATGTCGTGACTCCTTTGCGGGGACTATGGCAACAAAATATGGGGTTACGATGCCGGGAGCAGCTGCGTTAAGTTACAAAACGGACATGGTTTCAATGTGTATCCTTTGCTAAAGACAAAAGACGAGGGAAGTTGGAACGAGTTAACCACTGTAAATTTTACGGACGAAAAAGCTGTATTAAATCCGGAAATCGGGGAGCAAGAACAGTCCTACCCGACGATGCTTGCCTTGACTCGTAACGTGGGAGACCGGGAACAGCGGATATTCGTGTTAGGTGATGTTGATTGTATCAGTAATGCCGAGTTATTGATGTCTAGAGTTGGGATGAAAACGAGTAATTTCTCTTTAATCACGGGTATGTTCGGTGGTTGAGCTACGGGGAATTCCCCGATCGTTTTGTCGAATATACCGCCCATGGATACGGTGTTGGAATTGAGTAAGGACACGGTACCTTATGCGAAATTTGCTTTCACGTGGGGATTACCCATCTTGTTCGCGTTGGGGGTATTTTGGCGTGTGGTTTAAAAGAAGACGGAGATAACGTAATTGTAAACGAATGAGAAAGATATTGAAAATAGCGGGAAATGAGTTGCGCGCTCTCTTTTGTTCTCCCGTGGCTTGGTTTATTTTAGTGATATTTGCCCGTTCAGTCGGGGAATGACTTTTACCGACTTGTTCCGGAGTGTTTTGCGACAACAATTTATGGGGAACCGATAGAATATAGTATCACGACGGCTCTGTTAACAGGAATGTCGGGAACATTTACGGTGATACAACAATATTTGTATCTATATGTTCCCTTGTTGACGATGGGATTGATGAGCCGGGAATTTGGTAGCGGTTCGATTAAACTCCTGTACTCGTCCCCGTGACAGCGGGACAGATCATTTGGGGAAAATTCCTTTCTATGATGGTTTACGGGTTGATATTGATGGGCGTGTTGTTGGTTCTGGTTCTTTTTTGCTTGTTGCACGGTGGAATCATTTGATCTTTCTGCGGCCTTATCGGGTTTACTCGGATTGTATTTGTTAATGTGTGCTTACGCGGCAATCGGGCTTTATATGTCCAGCCTGACCTCTTATCAGGTTGTGGCGGCCGTGGGAACATTGGCCGTGTTAATCGTGCTGAATTTCATCGGTAGTGTGGGGCAGGATATAGCTTTCGTGCGTGAAATCACGTATTGGTTGTCAATCAAGGGGCGGGCAACCGTGTTCATTGACGGGTTGATATGTAGTGAGGACTTCCTGTATTTTGTCGTGGTCATTCTCTTTTTCCTGACGTTGGGAATCATGAAGATCGAGGCTCACCGGGCAAAACGGGTCAAGTGATGACGGTAGGACGTTATCTTGTTGTGATTGCAGTTACCGTGGCATTAGGGTATATGACTTCTCGTCCCACGTTTTTATGGTATTATGATGCGACAGCAAGTAAGACACAAACATTGACTAAAGAAAGTCAAAGTATACTGGAAAGGATGAAAGACGATTTGACAATTGTCACTTACGTGAATCTTTTTGGGAGATAACTCTTCTTACAGGATGCCCCGTTCCCTGAAGAGTGACATGGAAAACTTCAAACCGTACATCCGTTTCAAATCGAATATCGAGCTGAAGTATGTGTATTATTATAAAAAGCGTCTTCCTACATACGAGAACGGTATGCAGACGTGAGCGACCGGGGAGGTGGCCGAAAAATATGTTGATCAGATGAAATTGAATCTGAAAATGTTTTTATCTCCCGAAGAGATCGAGGCCCAGATTGACCTTGCTCCGGAAGGTTATCGTTTCGTGCGGCAGTTGGTGTTACCCGACGGTTCGGCCACTTTCCTGCGGTTGTATAATGATATGTTTGTACATCCGATGGAGGCAGAGGTTTCGCGGCTCTGAAACGCCTGATCATGGAGGTACCCAAGGTGGCTTGTCTTACGGGACATGGCGAGCGGGATATGAACAACGTGGGAGATCGGGATTATTATGCTTTTGCCAAGAATCCGACTTTTCGTTATGCTTTAGTAAATAATGGTTTTGATGTGATCGCCTATCGCATGACCGAGGGGGAGGAGATTCCGGAAGATATTCGTATTCTGGTGATTGCTGATGTGAAACAACCGTTGACCGAAAGCGAGTTGGAAAAGATTGACCGCTACGTGGCCCGTGGAGGAAATTTGTTGATTGCGGGAGAACCGGGGCGTCAGGAAGTAATGAATCCTTTGGTGGAACGTTTCGGGGTGCAGTTTATGCCCGGTGTTCTGGTACAACCCAGTCGGGATTTCGATCCGGATCTGATTCGGGGTGAATTGACAAAAGATGCCGCGGAGATGTCCCTTAACTATGCCGATTTGCAGAAGAAAAAACGGGTGATCACGATGCCCGGAGCTACGGCGTTAAACTATACAATGGATAAAGGTTTTATGGTGCGTCCTGTTTTGACCACGCATGACACGGGATGTGGGAACGAGATAGAAACCCGGGATTTATTGAATGAGCCGGTAGAACTCAACCCTGTTGCCGGGGAAAAAGAAGGTGTTTACCCGATAGCCTTGGCTTTGAGCCGGAAGATGGGAAACCGGGAACAACGGATTATCGTGTTGGGAGATGCGGATTGTATCAGTAACTCCGAACTGATGATGTACCGGAAGGGTATCAAGGCGTCCAACTTCTCGTTGATCACGGAGTCCTTCCGTTGGTTGACGGATGGGGAATTCCCGGTGAATACCGTCGTCCCGATCCTGCCGATACCTCGATTTCACTGGAATTGTCATCTATGAAGTGGGTGAAACTGATGTTCGTGGGGATATTACCCCTGTTATTAATTGGTTGTGGAATATTAATCTGGCACCGTAGGAGGGTAGATAAAATGAATATGCGTAACGTGAATATCGTGGCTCGCTATGAGTCTAAATTGTTAAGACGAGATATTGTTTTTCTGGGATTTGTAGTGATTGCCCTTGTCGGTATTTCGTTATGGCAGATGATAAAGCAAGGAAGAGTAAATGTGTTTTGGTATAAAGTGGCTCTTCCTTCCTCTTTTCCTTTTAGTATGTATTACTATAACCTGGTACAAGTCCTGATTGCTTTGTTTGTGTGCATGGAGGTCGTGTACCGGGAAAGGAAAAAAGACGCGATGGAAGTATTCCTGTGCCGACCGTTTCGGAACAGTGAATACTGCATCGGTCGTTTTCTAGAATATTCAGGATGTTCCTTTTCGTGAATATATGCGTGCTGTTGGTATGTATGTATATAAACCTTTGGGTTGTAGGAGCCCCTTTTAACGTGTGGATTTATGTTTTTCTATCTGTTCACCTTGTCCATCCCGACTTTTAATTTTTGTATTGGGTTGTGCGTTGAGTATATCGGCAATGGTCAAAAATCGTCCGCTATCTGTTTTAGTTCTGGGACTTTTGGATTGGGTGTATATTTCTATTTGGATGAGTGGCAGTTTGGAGCGTTTGACTTTTGGGGCAGGAATTTGCCGAATATGTTTTCGGACGTGGTAGGACACCCTGATTTGAAGGGGTATTTGCTGCATCGCTTGACTTATACCGGGTTGGGTGTTGCCGGAGTTTTATTCTGGGTTGCTAACATGAAACGTCTGCGGGACCATAAAGAACATCAAGGATTGCAATGGGGAAGTGGGGGAGTGGGTTGTATTGTGCAGCGTGATCTGTTTGTTTTATATTGGGATGCAATTCGGCAGCGGGAGTGCCGTTCAGAAGAGTATAGGCAAGCTTTATGTCGAATATCAATCCCGACCTAAAGCACGGGTTACCAACCATGAAATCTCCTACGAGTGGGAAGGATGGAGAGATGTGGTTGGATAGCAGGATGACCTTACAGAATCGGAATCAGGAAAGGCTCTCGGAGATCGTGTTGTACCTGAATCCTTCGTTAGAGATTTATTCTCTAAAGGAGGCAGGTAACGATATGGGGTATCACCGGGATCAGCAGGTTGTCGTGCTTGAACGCCAGCTTTTGCCGGGTGATACCATTTCTTTGCATCTCTCCTATAAAGGTAAAATTGATGAGGCGATATGCTGCTTGGATGTGCCTTTTGAAGAGCGGCATAATGTAGGAAGGTATGATCCCGGAAAGCGACGTGGATTATTCAATTTCGGAACTCGTTTTGCTTATCTGGGGAGAAAACTATACCTTGTTACACCCGGAAATTTTTTGGTACCCGGTAGCTGTCCCCCCGATCAATATGGTATCACCATACGCTCGTGAAATAAATTTTTCGGAATATACTCTGCGGGTAAAAACACGGATGGACAACAGGTTCTATCGCAAGGCGAGCCGGAATACGGAACAGGTGAAGTATTTTTCAAGAATCGGCAGAAATTACCGGGATAACGCTTTGTATCGGGAACTACCATAAGAAAGAAATCGAGATCGGTAATCTTCATGTGGAATTTTATTATTTCCCCGGCCATGAATTGTTTTTCGAGGGGTATACTGAAATTCAGGGAGAGAAATTGAGCAAGGTCTTGGCCATGCTCAAAGGACGTTTGGAGGCAAGAATCGGGCAGGGCTACCCGTTTCAAAAATTGATGTTGGTAGAAAGTCCTCTCTCGTTTGTTTCTTTTTACGGAAATGGAAAACGGGTAGCGAATTTGTCCAGCCTGAATTTGTTTTTTGGGAGAACGGGCAGCAAGTATTCCTTCCTACGTCCCGATGACTGTTGCGAAAAATTTGCAAAGGAAAGACAGGAGAATTTGGATGATCCGGAAGGGATTTATAGTGTTGAACGTATGGGATTGCAATCTAACGTCACGTTGCTTCAACAAAAGTTACATGACATTTTGCCTATGTATTACGATTTCACGGGATTCTTGTCTTTAGGTACTTATCCGGCAGCCAATATGCTACTTAGCAAAATGTTTATTTCTAAAAAGAAAATATACAATAGGAAATACCGGTCTCAGACCGGATGATATGTTAGCTATTGATTGTTTAAAGCAAGCCAGCTTGAAGGAAATTCTTTCTAACGATTCGTTACCGGATAAAGTACAGGCAAGAATTTTCGAGTTGGAAGCAGGAGCATTGGCAGCTTATTTATCTACTTCTGTTGCCCCGAAAAGTTGTACCAATTCTCGGAACAGCTCTCTTCCGGCACTCAATTTGAAGAAATTACTTTAGAACAGATCGCTCGGAATTTTCAGGTTGATCTAGGGGTTGATTTACTTCCGTTTATGGATAAATTATACCAACAGGAGGGCTCCCGTCTTTTTGATATAAGAGATATTCAGGTACAGCAAATTATTACGGATGGCTTCCCGAAATATCAAGTTTGTTTTAAAGTATGGAATATGTCGGATATGGATGGGGTTATATCAATTCTTGCTGATGATGAAACGGTGGATGAATTTATGTCGAAACGAGAAGGAGGCATTGCCGTGGATTTTAATATGCCCCTGAGAGAGAAATATTACATGATTCCGGCCGGAGTATGCAAGGAGGTAAAATTTATCATGAACGGGGATCATGGTTACATCGGGACGAATTTGGCGGCTAATTTTCCCGGTGATTATAATATTCCTTTAGTAAAAGAAGGAATTTCCAAAATAAGGGAAGGCATGGAGGGCATTTGGGATATTGATCGTCGTTTCTTCGAAAATTCCGGCGAGATCATTGTTGATAACCGGAGTGAACAATTCCAGTTGATTGATTCCGGGGAGCGGAAAAGATTACCGTTCTTGACAAAGGAGCGTAAATCGACTTTTAAGGCGTCATTGGAGAAGAAGGAATGGACAGAAATGTTCACGGCAGAAAGCTATGGAATCCCCGTGCGGAGTGCTTTTGGTAAAGTTTCCGGAACCGGGACGGAAAGGCTATCTGGACGGCAGATATAAAGGAAACCGGGAAATATGAAGTCTTTTTTATCATCAGGTTTCATCACTTACTTATCCCCCGATTAGTTCCGTTTTCACGGGTTCTTTGCTGCATTACAAGGTATATAATAGCTTGATGGAAAAAAAGAGGTGATCGTGGAAGCGGATATTATTCCGGTCGGTGGGTTTCCTTTGGGAAAATTCGATTTTCCGGTCGGGAAGGCTCAAGTGATTCTGGATGACAGGGGTGGGGAGATCAAGGCTGATGCAGAGGATAAAAGTGCCGGTTTAGTGCAAGTTCATGGCGTGCCGGATGATAAATTACCAGTTAAGAAGCAACTGATCATTGCTGATGCCGTGAAACTGGTGCGTGTGAAGGAGTAGTTTGTCATTTAGGATTTGAAACCTGTTATATTTTTCGTAATTTTGGAGAATCATTTAAAACTACAAGAATTATGAGAAAGTCATTTTATTTTTAGCGGATGGTTTTGAGGAGGTAGAAGCTCTCGGGGTTGTAGATGTTTTACGTCGGGGAACGATCGAAGTGAAAACGGTTTCTATTTCCGATAAGAAAGAGGTTACAGGTGCGCATGGAGTTCCTGTGGTGGCCGATCTTTTGTTGAGTGACGTGGAAGAAGAAGAGGCGGAATTCTTGATTTGTCCGGGCGGAATGCCGGGAGCCAAGAATCTGGGAGATTGTACGGCATTGGTGCAAATGATTCAGAAACACTTTGACAAAGGTGGTTACGTGGCGGCTATTTGTGCAGCTCCGGCTTTGGTGTTGAGTAAGATAAAAATGAACAAAAGATATACAATGACTTGCTATCCGGGATTTGAAGAATATTTACCGGGAGCCGAAATGCAACCTCATGGCGTGGTGGTTGATGGTAACGTGATCACGGGTAGAGGTCCGGCGTATGCTTTCAAATTCGGTCTGGCTATTTTGGAGCAATTAACTTCCAAGAAAGTGGCTGAAGAAGTTGCGGCTGGAATGTTACTGGATTAATATGAAAAATTGCATTATCCTCTGCATCGTCCTGTTTTGTTGTCTGCAAGGGATAGGGCAGAACACTTTGCTCCGGGCGGATGGAAAGAAATCCATACCCGGATTGTTCCCCCCGAGGGATACGCGAGGGTAAACGTGAAGGAAGGTTCTTTTGGTGAATACCTGAGGAACCTTCCTTTGCGTTCTCACGGGACTAAAGTGCATTATTTCGATGGCCGGGAGAAATGGAACCGAAGCGTGTATTGTGCCGTGGTGGATATGGAGATCGGTAAGCGGGATTTGCAACAATGTGCCGATGCCGTGATTCGTTTGCAGGCGGAATACCTATATAAGCATAAAAGCGTATGACCGGATCCACTTTAACTTCACGAACGGTTTCCGTGCCGATTACACGAAATGGGCAGAAGGTTACCGGATCAGCGTGAAAGGAAATCAAGTTTCTTGGTACAAATCAAAGAAAAAGATTACTCTTATAAAACTTTTTAGAGCCTATCTGGACGTGGTGTTCGCTTATGCCGGGACTTTATCTTTGGCGAAGGAATTAACGTCCGTACCGGTGACTTCCATGCAGATCGGGGACGTGCTTATTCAAGGCGGTTCACCCGGGCACGCGGTCATCGTGGTCGATATGGCAGAGAATCCGCAACAGGAGAAAAGTTGTATTTGCTGGCCCAAAGCTATATGCCGGCCCAAGACATTCAGGTGCTGGTAAATCTGAAAGAACGTGATAAATCTCCGTGGTACACTCTCAAGGGAGATGGGGCAGTATTTTGACTCCGGAATGGGGATTTACTTCAGCGGACTTGAAACGCTTTAAAATTAGAACGGTTATATTTCTCCGAAAGCCCCTAATCCGAAAAGTGAAAAAATCATAGCGAATCGGATCGACAGGATCCATTTCCCGGAGACGTGCAGTAAGTTCTTCCACGGCTTTCCGGTCATTCTGGTTACGGGTAAGTAGTCCTAGTTGACGACTTACGTTACCCGTGTGCAGGTCTAGCGGGATCAATAGGGCAGAGGTTGGAATATCTTTCCACAGGCCGAAATCCACATCTCCGTCGTGTCTCACCATCCAGCGCAAAAACATATTTACCCTCTTCGCTGCTGAACCCTTCTCCACATTAGCGATATGTCGCAGTACTCTTGCTTCGGCAGGTAAAGAGGTGAAAACAGAATACCACTCTTTTAGAACTTCAAACATATCTTGATGTTTTTGGTAGGCCCGTGTGAAAACGGTTTCCAATCCCCCGTGATGGCGATAAATATTCGCTAGGGATCTCAAAAAAGTAAACACAGTCGTAGCTATTAAACGTGCGGTGCTTGAAATTACAGAAACGTTCGTAGTCTTGATCTTCCGCCTGCATCACGAAATCATGGGGGCATAATCCATTAATTGCATCAACTCTTTGCATTTCTTGATAATCGTGGGCCGCTGTCCCCATGCTAATGATGCTGCCAGGAATCCGGCAATTTCGATGTCCTCTTTTTCTTCGAAACACTTCGGTATCTGAATCGGATCGGTTTCTATAAAGAATTCCGCTTTATTGTATTCTAAATACTTCTCGTCAAGTAATTGTTTTAAGTCTTTGGAAAACATTCGAATAATTTACAATTTATGAATTCCGATTTACGATTGAAAAAGCGTTGGTCCCGTGCGGTTGGAATCTAAAATCTAAAATTATTTGACCGCTCTCAACATCTCCTGTTTCCCGGAGGACCGGGAAGACGTTTCAAGTTAAAACCGATATTACGGAGAGCTTGTTTTTACGGTCTCCTTTCACGCAGTAGGTCGTGAGAATTCCTTCCGGTTTAAGCGCTTTGTAAAACTTGGTAAGCATAGATTCAGTCCATAGGCGAGGTTGTACGTCGGGGGCGAAAGCATCGAAAAAGACCATATCGAAATATTCGTGAAAATTAACTTCTTCGAAATCTGCCTGATGCTTGTGGAGCGTGAAATAAGGGGTGATGACAACATCCTCTTCCCAAGGTGCGTCATGTAATTGTTGAAACAGGGGTGCATCTTCCGGGGTGAAGAGGTCAGAATAATTAATCTGTTCCACTTCTTGAGGTGTCAGTGGGTATTTCTCGAACGTGTGAAACACCACTTTACGTTCATTATCTCTCTCGCCTCAAGTAACGTTAGAAAGCATTCAGTCCCGTTCGAACCCGGCCTCCAGAACCCGGATATTCTTCTGTCCGTAGTATTCAATACCTGCTTTTATAAATATATGAATAGATTCCTGTATGGCCCCGTGAATAGAATGATAATGTTCATTTAGTTCCGGTATATACAAGTGTAGTACTTCCGTCTTCCGTGGTAATAATTTCTCTATCCATCTTCTAACATAATTTTGACGCAGTAGGTTGGCGAATTCGATGACATCATTTTCCGTGGTGTCAAACGAGCAAACCCATCTCACTTCGGCTGCATCTTCATCCCACACGTAAAAGAAACATTCATTCTGGAGTTTGGTAATTTTTTCTCGCGGATGATAGCGAAAACTCGTTTGCCTCAACCTTCTGCGTGATGCTCACAGAAGGAATCTGCTCTGCTGCGTTAGCAAGCTTTTTGTGCCATGGCATTTGCGTGTGCGGCTGATTTCAACCATAAATTATCTTTTTAGAACAGCCGAGAACTGGGCGGCGATAAAGCGCGATTTGGAATGTAGCTGCATCAACTGTTTACGGATATATTTCACCTCTTTCGACATTGTGGTGTTAAAGAAGACAACAGCTTCACCGAACATCATGCCGTTTTTGGTTCCCCGAAGCTTAAAACGTCTATTCCCACTTCTTTCGTGATGCTGGCCGGGGTACATCCCAAGTATGCAACGGCATTTGCCAGACGGGCTCCGTCCATGTGAACATACATATCGTGGGCGTGTGCGAAGTCACAGATTTCTTTTAATTCATCATGCGTGTAGACTGTTCCGAGTTCAGTACACTGCGTTAGCGAGATGATCTTCGGTTGGGCGTGGTGTTGATCATCAAATCCATGCATGTGATTATGAATCAGTCCTAGGAGAGTTTCCCGTCAAATGTGGGAACGGTCAGCAACTTGCTGCCGGTTTGTTTTCTCGATAGCCCCCGCACTCGTCCACGTTGATATGAGCTGTCTCTGCGCAAATGATCGCGTTATAGGAATGCGTGAAAGCCGAGAGACTCAATATATTGGCTCCCTGTTCCATTATAAACGAAATACACGTCAATATCATCTCCGAATATTTGTTTGAAATCTTCGATGGCTTTTTTCCGTGTATTTGTCTTCCCCTGTAGGAATGTTGATGTCCGAAGGCTGATTCTTCCAGTGCTTTAAATACTTCCGGTAATACTCCGGAAAAATTGTCACTACCGAAACCTCTAAGTCCCATGAATAGAATAAATTAGTTTGTGGTTAAAAAGAAAATAATGTATAATGAACAGAATATAAAAGACTACCTCAAAGTAAATTTGAGGTAGTCGAAATATTAGGTTATCCTAAGAATGACAATAATATACCGGCTGCAACGGCAGAACCGATAACTCCGGCCACGTTCGGCCCCATGGCGTGCATCAACAGGAAGTTTCCTGGATTTGCTTCTTGTCCCACGTTCTGTGATACGCGGGCTGCCATCGGAACTGCAGAAACTCCGGCAGAACCGATCAGCGGATTGATCTTGTTCTTGGTGAACAAGTTCATGAATTTTTGCCAGTAATACACCACCGGCACTACCTATACTGAAAGCTAGAACACCGATAACCAAAATGGCTAACGTTTGCAAGTTCAAGAATGCAGCTGCCGTAGTGGTTGCTCCAACGGAGATACCTAAGAATATCGTACAGATATTCATCAACTCATTTTGAACCGTTTTACTCAAACGTTCAACAACACCACATTCACGCATTAAGTTACCTAACATTAAGCATCCGATCAGGGGAGCTGCAGAAGGTAATAATAATGATACAAATATGGTTACAACGATCGGGAATACGATTTTTCTTTTTTAGATACTTTACGCAATTGTTTCATTACAATCTCCCGTTCTTTCTGGGTTGTTAACGCTTTCATGATAGGTGGCTGTATCACAGGAACCAGTGCCATGTACGAGTAGGCAGCCACGGCAATGGGACCAAAGTAATCCCGGTGCTAGCTTGATGTCAAGTAAATCGCAGTTGGCCCGTCTGCACCTCCGATAATTCCGATAGATCCTGCCTCTGCATAAGTAAAGCCTAATGCAAGGGCTCCCAAGAACGTAGCGAAGATTCCGAGTTGGGCGGCAGCTCCCAAAAGAAAACTTTTAGGATTCGCCAATAAGGGACCGAAATCCGTCATGGCTCCAACACCAATAAAAATAATACATGGGTAAATTCCTAATTTTACTCCTAGGTAAAGGTAGTCCAGTAAGCCAATGTTATTGGCATTCGTGAAAGCCTCCCCAATGTACATGTCCTCCATCAAAAAGTTCTGGATGGAATAATCCGGCTCCGGGTAAGTTTGTCAATAACATACCGAAAGCTATAGGCAACAATAATAACGGCTCGAATTTCTTTACGATAGCCAAATAAAATAGCACGCATGCCACGACTATCATGACTAAGCACAGCCAATTCCCGGCGAAAAGTTGGGCAAATCCAGTATCGTTCAAGAATTTGGATACTTTTTTTCTCCCATATCAACTTCCTCTGCACTAGCGGCAAAAGGCATGATAAATATACCGAGTAATAAGGCTATTTTTAGCAGGTATTTTTCCACTTGTCTCATTTTCAATTGTTTTACGGTAAATTAAACCAAATCAACAAGCGGGTCATCCTGAGAAACACTCTGACCAGCAGTTACATGTATTGCTTTCACTTGACCGTCAACACTTGCCACGATATTGTTTTCCATTTTCATGGCTTCCATGACTAATAGACAATCTCCGCGTTTTACTTGACTGCCAACTTTCACGCTAACAGCGGAAATCGTTCCGGGAAGCGGTGCTTTAATGCAGGTCGTCTTGTTGCTTGTTGCAGATGTACTTTGAGCGGAACTTTTATATGTAGTTGAAGTCGGTATGGCAGCAGGTTTACGAGGTGCGGTGGTAGCAACCGTGTTTTTTTCGTATGATACTTCATAAGATATACCGTTCACCTCAACTGTAGCTTTGTCATGATCCGTTACATTCACAGTTACATCGAAATTGTTTTCGTCTATGGTGATTTTGAATTTATTCATAATCTGTTTATTTTACTTATTAAGGTTTCTCATACCGTAAATTTTAGAACTCCACGGAGAATAACGTTTTTCAACTTCTTTTCGATCGTGATCACGTGAGGTTCCTCGTCATGAGAGTTGAAATATAGATGCATAGCCATGGCGATGGCAGCTTGTTCGTGAGGTGTCGGATGGGTATCCGTTGTCACTACTGCTTTTTCCGTGTCTTGAACTGTTTTTGCGTGATCTTCTACTTGATTCGTCAACTTGGTCTGTAAGTTAATAATCCAGATCAAAAGAATCAATAGCAGAAATACTGTTACCATCCCCACGCCTGTAACGAGGAGTGCGTAACCCCAGTTAATTGCTAATGTAATCATATGAATTACAACGGTATATTTGAGTGTTTCTTCATCGGGTTAACAACGCGCTTTGGTCTGCAAAGACTGGAAAGCACGGATAATGCGGAAACGCGTGTTACGCGGTTCTATAACATCATCAATGTATCCATATGAAGCGGCTTTGTACGGGTTCGCGAATGCCGAGTTGTATTCTTCCTCTTTCGTGGCAACGAATTTAGCTTTTCCTCAGGATCGAGATTGCTGCCAATTCTTTACCATACAACACCTCGATAGCCCCTTTAGCCCCATAACGGCGATTTGTGCCGTGGGCCAGGCGTAGTTGAAGTCGCCGCGAAGTTGTTTACAGGACATCACGTCGTGTGCTCCTCCGTAGGATTTACGTAAAGTAACGGTTACTTTAGGAACGGTAGCTTCGCCGTAAGCGAACATCAATTTTGCCCCGTGGTGATAATACCACCATACTCCTGTACACGTCCCGGCAAAGAATCGGTACGTCAACCAAGGTCAACACCGGAATGTTGAAACAGTCGCAGAAACGAACGAAACGTGCCGCCTTGCGAGATGCTTCAATGTCAAGAACTCCGGCATAGAAACTAGGTTGGTTAGCGATAACGCCGACAGAACGTCCACCCATACGGCAGAATCCGACAATAATGTTACGAGCATAACGTTTGTGAACTTCCAAGAATTTTCCGTTATCCACGATGCCTTCAATGACATCCATCATGTTATACGGTAAATTCGGATTATCAGGAATTATTTCGTTTAACCGGTCTTCCAAACGGTCGATCGGGTCATTGCATATGGCAATCGGAGTCTCTTCCAAGTTGTTGAAGGTAAATAAGAAAGCAAATCACGAATAATAGCGATACCCTCTTCTTCGTTTTCTGCCAAGAAATGAGAAACACCGGATTTCGTGGAGTGAACTTCTGCACCTCCCAATTCCTCGGTTGTGATATCTTCTCCCGTTACGGTTTTCACCACTTTCGGACCGGTTACAAACATATATGATGATTGGTCAGTCATCAGAATGAAGTCCGTCAAGGCAGGAGAGTACACGGCCCCTCCGGCACAAGGACCAAAAATGGCAGAAATTTGCGGGATAACTCCTGAAGCGAGAATATTCCGTTCGAAAATTTCCGCGTATCCAGCTAAGGAGTTAACCCTTCTTGAATACGGGCACCACCCGAATCATTCAATCCGATAATGGGAGCTCCCACGGTCATGGCTTTATCCATCACCTTGCAAATTTTTTTGAGCTAACATCTCGGAAAGGGCACCTCCGAAAACAGTGAAGTCTTGAGCAAAAACAAATACGAGACGTCCGTCAATTGTTCCTTGTCCGGTTACCACTCCATCACCCAAGAATTTGGTTTTTCCATCCCAAAGTTATAACAACGGTGTGTTATAAACATATCAAACTCTTCGAAACTATTTTCGTCCAGCAACATGGCGATTCTTTCGCGAGCGGTATATTTCCCTTTTTGTGTTGGGATTCTATACGCTTTTCCCCTCCGCCAAGCTTTGCCTGCGCACGTAATTCAATTAACTCTTTGACTTTATCTTGATTTGTCATATTATCAAAATTTATATGAGCTGATTATTTAAAAAAATTATTTTGTTCCGCAAAGTTCAGTCAATACTCTGAATGTTGATTTCGGGTGAAGGAATCCGATTCTCAATCCTTCTGCACCTCCGCGCGGAGCTTTGTCGATTAACTGGCAACCTGCAGCCTGTGCATCATTTAATGCGGCTTGAACATCTTCAACAGCGAAAGCGATGTGGTGCATACCACCTCCGTTTTTCTCAACGAATTTACCGATAGGGCCTTCCGGGTCAGTTGATTCCAGTAATTCGATTTTAGTTTGTCCTACTTTAAAAGAAAGCGTTTTTACTTTCTGATCTTTTACTTCTTCAATAGCATAGCATTCTAAACCTAATACTTTTTCATAGTATGGGATTGCTTCATCTAAACTGGCAACTGCGATGCCGATGTGTTCGATATGAGTTGGTTTCATAACAAAAAACATTAAAGTTAGATATTATATTTTAATTATTTAGCTTATTTATGGCGCACTTTCTTCGAATATTTCTCTCGTTCCAATATTTATGCGCGAAACTACTCATTGTTCTTGCGATTTTCAAGTAAAAACGGTAAATATTTTCAAAAAAACGAGTTTATACTTGTTTTAAATAAAGTATTGATAACTTCATCATTATTCGTTACGTAAACCTTGTTTAGAAAGAGTGAAATTTATATTGAAAATAAAAATATCGGATATTATGAGTAAGCAAAAATTTGTTTTTTTGATCGCTATCATTGGTATGATTGCGACGTTTTTACCTTGGTATGAAATCGGTAGTTTGGGAATGATCATGGGGTATCAAACAGTTGGTTGGTCCACGTTTATCATGTTTGCCTTGTTTTTCTTTTTGGTTTGCGGAAAGAGGCAAAACAGGATATGTCCATGGGGTTATTATACCTCGGATCGTTTTTTTCGTTGCTTGCCGCTTTCGTGCAGTTTTGTGGCAGATGATCACGCTCGGTTTGGACAAGGAAGGAGGGAGTATGTCGGTTGCCGGTAATGCGCTGGCTAACGACACACGTGTTTTATACGGGGCTTACCAGATCGTTATTGCCGGAATCTGTTTGCCGTTCGGGGCTTTTCTTTTTCGTAATAGGAAAAGTAGATAAAAATACAGATGTATTTTTTTCTGGAAAAAAGTTTACCGGGAGCAGGTAAACTTTTTTCAACCTTGTTATATGGATATTAAAACCTATATAAGATATTTTTTTTCTTATATTTAATATAGTTTTATTATATCTAACTCCTATTCAACTCCCTATTCATCTCCTATTCAACGCTAATTATTATAAAATTAAATTGATGATAAAAATAAATAGGAAGATAGTAATTCTATTATAATACCTGTGATATTACTCTTTATTATTTTTATAGGTAGAAATACTTTCTTGAAAACCTGATTAATTGGGTTTGAAATAGGACAAAAGTTATAGAAAATATATGGAAAATGATAGGTTTGCAGAATTTATTTATCCACGTGTAGTAAGTGCTTGGCGAAAAAAGGATAATATATTCGTGTCCGATAATCTTTCGTAATTTGGTGTACATTTCTTTTTTGAGAGATTTCACGGAGTTAAGAGAGATTCTCAGCACGTCCTGCGATTTCCGGGTTTGATTTGCCTTCTAAACGCGAGGATGGCGATTTCGAGGCTACGTCCAGAGAGTTTGTTGATGGCGGAGTGTACACACCGGATCATTTCTTGGGTGGCAATTTCTTCTAAAAACGAGTCTTCAGAGGGTAATTTCATCCTTTAATGTTCGGCATCTTCTGTTTTAAATTTGTTTCCGTCTCAAAATGTCCATGCAGATTTTTTTGCCGTGATATAAATGAAGGCAATTGCGTTTTGCTTGGTGTAGGAATCATCCAAACGTTCGTACAATTTGAAAAATGTCTCCTGCGTGGCGTCCATGGCTTGTTCCCTGTCCTTTTCAGGTAGGTGCTGCAAAATCCCCCACACGGCTTGAAAATAATCCGTGTACAGTTCTTTAAATGTATCTATACCGTTAATAGAGTCGCTCATGTCGGGAATTTTATCCACACAAATATAGGGTGAAAAGTTTAAAAGCGAAAATCTTCTTGGTTGAAATGGACAAGAAGTGTATGATCAAAATGTGTTGGAGGGTGCTTGATAAAAAAAGAAGCAGTAATGGTTCGTTTAATAATATTTATTTTCATTTTCGTCAAGATGATGACTATAAAGAGAAATCTTTTGACATATGTTTTTGATTTTGAGGGAAGAATAAAAAATACATCAATTTTGGTAATTGTGTGCTATTATTACTATTTTTGAGGATTATTAAAAGAAGGTTTAATCATGTTTTGAAATTATGTGAGAAAACGGGGGATTTCGTAGGGATCGGCATTTATGACGGAAGAGAAAGAGAAGATTATTGCTCGACTATATTGTAAAGTTGAAGCATGAATTGCGAGTTTATGCCGCTCGCTATTGTCCTGATGAGGCTGAAGATATCGTGCATCAGGCTTTCGTGAACGGTTATGACAAGATCGTGGAAGAACGAAATGAATCGGAACAGCGTTCCTATCTTTATTCCACGGTAAGAAAAATTTGTGTCTGAATTTTATTCGTAATTCTCGTCCGGTATACATGGATTTATCACCCGAGTTGATGACCGAGTTTGTAGTCGTGGATACTCATGATTATATGTACGAATTGATCGGTCGCTTGCCGCGAAAAAGAGCGTCGTATTTTAGAATTAGCCTTACAAGGATATGACACGAGGGAAATCGCCGAACAAATTGGCATGGAGTATAATACCGTGCGGCATTACAAGAAAGAGGCTTACGCTAAAATACGAGAGGCATTGAAAAATGAAATTTAACGGCCTGTTTTATTTTGAAAAGAGAGCCGGAATGAAGGATATTTTACTATTTTTGTGAGATTAGGCGTTGAATATAATCAAATTTGTAAGGTCGTGGATAATAATGGTCGGTTCAATAGTGGACGTGTTCAAGATTTGTTGAATAAGGCACGAATGGGTTGGTGGGAAGCTGATTTCTCTAAAAAACAGTATGTCTGTTCTGATTTTCTTCGAGAATTGTTAGATTTGGGCGAAGATGGGATAATCAGTTTTGTTGATTTTCGTAAGTTGATCCGGGAGGATTATCGTTTACGAACGGTGAACGAATTTCGTTTTGGAAAAACCCAGAATATATATGACCAGATTTACCCGATCGAGGTGAGAGGAAAAATCGTGTGGGTACGAGTGAAATTGTGTTCCAAGGAGGTAGATGCCGAGGGGAATATGAAAACCTGTGGTTTCATGGAGTGTCTTGATGTCCCGGAGAATATGGATACGGAGGAAACGGCGATGGAACGTGTGAACAATTTGTTTGCCCAGCAAAATAGTATCTCTCGCTCGTTGCTTTCATTGCTTCGTTCCGGGGATATGAGCAGTGTTATTAATAAGATATTGGGCGATATTATGCAGCATTATCCGGAGGGGTGTACCTATATTATAGAGTACGATTGGGAAAATCGCACGCAGACGTGTCGTTACGAGGCGGGAAATTACAAGTCTTTCAAGAAAAAGAATTACATGGAGAAATTCCCGATGAGTAATATTCCTTGGTGGACGAAACAGTTGGCCGGAAATGCGTCCCCGATTATTTTTTGCCAGCTTGGATGAGTTACCGGAAGAGGCAAGCGAGGAAAAAGGCGTCTGACGGAGCAAGGGGTGAAATCGCTTATTGTTATCCCGATGTTTTCAAAAGACGGCGTGTCCGGGTACGCGGGTATAGATATTTTGGATAAGCCTCACGTGTGGAAAAATGAGGATTACCAGTGGTTTGCCTCGATGGTGAATATTATCAGTATTTGCATGGAACTCCGGAAGGCGGAGGATAAGGCTCAGGAGGAGAAAAAGTTCTTGGCTGATTTGTTTAAACATATGCCGGTGGGATATGTGCGGATGAAATTGTTTTATGACGAGGAGGGGGCGTGAAAGACTATTATTTCTTGGATTCGAACACGATGGCTCAGATTCTTTACAACACGAGGGGGAATAGTTGGATCGGGAAATATGCTCGCGAGGTTGATGCGCATTTTGGAACGGTTGCCTGATCTGGAAAGGGTGATGCGAAATGGGGTTGTACGGGATATAAATTATCATCTGGAAGAGAAAATAAGTATTTTCATGCCGTGATGTATTCTCCTTGCAAGGATGAGGTCGTGTTAATGTTTTCGGATATGACCGACACGTTCTCAGCCCACGAGGCGTTGGACCGGAGTGAACGTTTGTTACGTAATATATATCAGAATATCCCGGTCGGGATAGAGTTGTATGATAAAAACGGGAATCTTGTCGATTTGAATGATAAAGACCTTGAGATGTTCGGGTTGGCTAGGAAAGAGGATGCATTGGGAATTAATATGTTTGAAAATCATCTTATACCGGAGGAGATGAGGGAAAGAATGAAGAGAAGGGAGAATGTGAGTTTTTCTCTAGTGTATGATTTTTTCGAATTTGAATGGTCTCTATGTTTCTAAGAAGACGGGGAGGTTGAATTTACTAACAAAAGTGACGACGTTGTATGATGCACAAAATAATTTGATCAATTATTTGTTGATTAGCTTGGACCGGACGGAAGCCACGGAGGCGTATAACCAGATTCAGGAGTTCAAGGATTTTTTTCACGTTGGTGGGCGATTATGCCCAGGTCGGGTACGCGCATTTTAACGCCTTGACTCGTAACGGGTACGGTTTGGATAGTTGGTATAAAAACGTGGGGGGAAGAAATCGGGACGCCTCTATCGCAGATTATCGGGGTACACTCGCATTTCCACCCGGAGGATCGGGTTTTGATGCTTACTTTCTTGTCGGATGTAATTGCCGGGAAACGTACGCATTTACGGAATGATATGCGAATCCGACGGGCTGACGGGCATTACACGTGGACGCGGGTGAACGTGTTGGTGAGGGATTATCGCCCGCGGGAAGGAATGATCGAGATGATTTGTATTAATTATGATATTACGGAATTGAAGGAGACCGAGGCGAAGTTGATCAAGGCGAAGGATAAGGCGGAGGAATCGGATCGTTTAAAGTCGGCGTTTTTAGCGAATATGAGTCATGAGATCCGGACCCGTTGAATGCGATTGTAGGTTTTTCCAATTTATTGGCTTATGCCCAAGAGGAAAGTGAACGTGCGCAATATATCGGTATCGTGGAGGAGAATAACGAGTTGTTGTTGCAGTTAATTTCGGATATTCTGGATTTATCGAAAATCGAGGCGGGGACTTTTGAATTCGTGTATGATCGGGTGGACGTGCGCCAGTTGTGCGAGGATGTCGTGACTTCACTCCGGGTGAAGGTTCCAGCCGGGGTTGATTTGTGTATAGTTCCCAATTTGCCGGAATGCTGGGTGTACAGCGATAAGAATCGGTTACGGCAGGTTATTTCCAATTTTGTGAATAATGCTTTCAAGTTTACGACTTCCGGGGAAATTGCCGTGGGGTATACGTTGAGAGATGGAAGGTTGAAATATCAGTGACGGATACGGGCGTGGGTATCGAAGAAGAAAAGCAGAAACAGATTTTTGACCGTTTTGTGAAATTGAATAGTTTTGCTCATGGCACAGGTTTAGGATTATCTATTTGCAAGAGTATCGTGGAACAGGTAGGGAGGCCGCATCGGGGTTAATTCGGAGCCGGGAAAGGGTTCTCGCTTTTTGGTTCACACATTCATTGGGTAGATGATATTTGTATATCACACAATTGTTAATGTAAGTTAAATATAAATTTTCTTTCATACATTTTTTTCTTTTCATGTGTAACATGGATATAAGACAAAAAATATAATGAAGGAACTACATAAATTAATTACGAAGGACATCTTTGATTGCTTGTCGGAAGAGGATGCCGGAGGTTACGAGAGTTGCGTGCCGAGCTGCATATTGATGATGAGGCGTACAGGCAAATGAAAAAGATGATCACCAGCCGGGAGGTTCACGAACGGATCATGGAGGTAAGGAAAAAGCCGAGCCGAATGATAAAGATGATGCGTTACGCTGCCATTCTGATTTTACCCGTGGCTATTGCTGCCTATATCTTCATAAGTCAAGGAAATGTAATAAAGCCGGAAATAGTGGTGCAAAATCAAGTCGAAGAAAAATTACCTGTTCCGGTTCGTAAACAGGCCATGCTGGTTCTAGAAGACGGTTCTGTTCTGCAGCTTCAGAGAGTGGAGGGTAAAAAAAGAGGTTACCTCGAATGCCATCACAAATGGAAATGAGCTTGTTTATTCGAAGAAAGATTCTTCAGCGAATAACGTGGTGGTCGAGTATAATACCGTGGTGGTTCCGAAGGGTGGAGAGTATCACGTGATGTTGGCTGACGGAACAAAAGTTTGGTTTAATGAAGAGACCCAATTGAGGTTTCCCGTAGATTTTGTTGGTGATAGCCGTGAAGTGTTTTTTGAGCAAGGGCGAAATTTATTTGAAGTGGCGAGAGATGAAAAACACCCTTTATCAATACACACGGAGAATGGAGATATACAAGTGCTAGGGACGGAGTTTAACGTGAAGTGCCTGCCGGATAAAAGGTGGCAACGACTTTTTGGTGAAGGGTAGCGTGCAAGTGAAAAGGAAGGATGCGGAAGTTGTGTTAAACCCAATCAACATGCAGTTGTGGGTAACGTGATGAACGTGATCACGGTGACCGAGGTGGATGTAGAAGAAATTATTTGCTGGAAGGATAATATGTTCTTTTCCGGGACGTGGAATTGGAGAAAATTCTGGATCAATTGGCGGAATGGTATGGCTTTACGGTATTCTACGAGAATGCGGATGTAAAGCAGGAGAAGTTTTTTGTTCAGTGGATAAATATGCCGAGGTCGGTAAGATTTTGGATGTGATTTCTGATGTTGGTAATGCTAAATTTAAAATTAGTGGAAAAGTAGTAACTGTATATAAATAAGGAAAGCAGAGTGCTACCAACACTCGCTGCATCCCATGCCTAAAATGGCATAAGTGTTAAATTCTAATTTACAAATGTATGAAAAAAATGTTTGATTCTTGGGGAAGTCATGTTAAAAAAATTCCCCTTCAAGGGTTGTTATGTCTTTTTTATTTTGTGTTTGGGTTTGCCTCTTCACGCTCAGAATGAAGAAGGTAAAATAAACATTAACGTGAAGGATGCCAGCGTGAAGGAGGTCTTGAGGTGTTGAAGAAGTATAATTATCGCTTGGTGTATTCCACTGCCGTTATTGATGCCTGCAAGAAGAAAATAACTTTGGATATGAAGAAGGTTACTCCTTCGCAGGTATTGGATGAAATTTTTAAAGAAACGAATCTGGTTTACAAAATCGAGGGAAATCTGATCACGATTAAGGAGGTGAAAAAAGGATGAGTCGCTTGTAGCTCAAGGGGTAGTTAAGGATGAGAATGGGGAGCCGATTCCGGGAGTATCCGTGTGTGATCAAGGGAACGGTGACGGGAACGGCAACGGATAATAAGGGAATTTCTCGTTAAAAAGTGAACAAGAATAGTGCGTTGATTTTTTTCTTTTCTTGGTATGGAAACGAAAACAGTTTTTGTCGAATCTGAAAAACCTATCCAAGTGGTGATGGGGAGATGAATAATGAGATGGACGAAGTTGTTGTGACTGGTTATCAAATAATCAAAAAAGAGAGAATCTACGTCGTCTATTGTATCATTGAAAGCAGAAGATATTATAGAACCGGTTGGGACTTCATTGGATCAGATGTTACAAGGAAGGTCCGGGGATGTCTGTGATGCAATGACTTCAACCGTGGGTGCTGCTCCGAAGATTCGTATTCGCGGTTCTTCGACAATTATTGGTAATCAGGGAACCGGTATGGGTGTTAGAGATGGTAGTATTGCAGGATCCGGTTCCATTAGATGCAACCGAGTTGAATAGTATGGATCGTGTAAATTTGATCGGTAATGCTATTTCCGGCTTGAATCCGGAGGATATTGAGCGTATAGATGTGTTGAAAGATGCTTCTTCTACTGCCTTGTATGGAACTAAAGCTGCTAATGGGTAATCGTGATTACCACGAAACGCGGTAAAAGAGGGACACCGTCAATTCGTTATAGTACTTCTATGAGTTTTATTGGAAGACCTTGTTATGATGATTTATTTTTAATGAATTCTCGTGAGAATAGAAGTTTCTGAAGAAATCTACAAGAGAGGTTTACAATTTGTGGGATTCTCTCCCACAAACGCAGGGGTTTGAAGGGGCTTTATATCAATTATATAATGGAATGATTGATCAAAAGCAGTTTAATCAGGAAGTGCAGGAAATGAAAAAATAAATACAGATTGGTTTGATTTGTTATTTCGTAATTCGTTTAGTCAGCAACACACATTTTCTTTGTCAGGGGCTAATGATCGGGTTGACTATTATTTTTCTGCTGGGTATGCTAATCAGCAGGGATCTTCTTTAAAGGAGAATTCAGAGATTCAGTTTTTATGTCGAATTTGGGATTTAAGATATCGGATAAGTTTCGAGCAGCAGTAATGTTAGGTGCTAGTGTGTCTACAACGAATCGTCCTACGGTGGATTTGTTCAGTATGCTTATAATACATCACGGGTAATTCCGGCGTATAATGCTGATGGAAGCTGGTTCTTTTATGATTATTCTGCGGGAGTTATGGACGGCCTACTTTTAACTATTCCATTGGTATATATAATGTATTTAACGAATTGCATTATTCGGGATCAAAGAATAAGATCAAAAGTATCAACACGAATATAAATTTAGATTATAAGTTTACTTCTTGGTTATCAGCTTCTGCTGTGTTGTCTTATAATTCTAGCGCTTCAGAGAGTGAAATGTGGTATGATGAACGTACGTATAAAGTTGCTACTTATCGAAAAATTGCCCTATGGTTTTGACCGGAAACAATTGACTAATTTGTCTAACTATATGAATAATGTTTGTGAATTACCGTTCGGAGGAATATTGAACTCAAGTTTTAATGGAGGAGATTCTTTCACAGCTCGTGTTTCTTTCAATATTAATAAATCGTTTAATGAGGTACATAGCTTGAGTTTATTGGGTGGTCTAGATTTACAATCTCAAAAATCGACAGGGAATCAGTGAAGAGATTTGGGGATATTTGCCAGAGCGTGGAAAAAATTTCGTGTCTTTGGATAAATTGGATGAATGGCCCAATGCTGCAAGAAGAATGTTGCAGATGAAACCGACAATTATAGATGCGACGAATAATAGTATTGCTTATTATGCTTCATTTTCCTATGCTTATAAAGGGAAATATGTGATGAGTGCTAATATTCGTGGAGAAGGTTCAAATAAATTAGAGAACAAGCTCGTTTTTTTACCAATATGGTCGTTTTCTGGACGTTGGAATGTGACAGATGAGAATTTTATGGATCCACTCTTAAATGTGCTTTCGGATTTGGCTATTCGGGCTTCTTATGGTATTCAAGCGAATGTGACAGAAGCACATAATCCTAATATGATAATTTCTGTGGGGTCATTGGATTCAAAATCGGAAGAGTATTATGCAACTCTTAATTCACTACCTAATGAAGGCTTGAAGTGGGAGAAAACTAATTCTTTCAATATCGGGGTTGATTTTGATTTGTTTAAAGGAAAACTTTCCGGTTCTTTTGAATATTTTCATAAAAAAGAGTAAGGACCAATTACTGCCTTTGCAGGTAACAAGTACTAACGGGGAAAAATGGTGACAATTAATGGAGGAGATTTGACGAATAAAGGATGGGATTTATCGTTAGCGTTGACCCCGATTAAGACAGAAGATTTTGAATGGCGTGTATCATTTAACACGAGTAAGGTGTATAATGAAGTTTCTACGACAGCCGAGCAAAGTGTAACTTATGAGCAATATCTTAACGGTTCTTTAGTGAGGATGGATATGCTTTAAATACATTCTATTCTTATCGTTTTGGAGGTTTGGATAATAAAGGAATTCCAATATTTTTTAGGGTTGGAGGATCATGATGAGGAAGGGAATGTTATCATTACGAATCAGGAAGAAGCTTTGAGATCGGCTTTGGTATGTAGTGGAAAACGGGAGCCGGATTTATCCGGAGGATTAAGTATGGGATTTCAGTATAAAATTTCAGTATTAATTCAACGTTCTCTTTTCAGTTTGGAAGTAAAATTCGTTTGAATGAGTTGTATCAAGGAGATGATTTTAAATTACCTTATCCTGGTCAAAATATGAGTTCAGATTTCGTGAAGCGTTGGAGAAAGCCAGGTGATGAGAAATATACGAATATTCCAGCATTGACAGATGAGTTATATACTGTACGGGGGGTATACACGGGCGGTGAAAATCCGATAAATAAGACAGATATTATGAACAATGTGTCTTCTAATTATTGGCAAATGTACAATAATGCTGATATGCGAGTTGTTTCGGGGAATTTTTGCGTTGTAATTCTATCTCCTTATCCTATTCTTTTAATAGTGATTTCGTGAAAAAGTTGTACTTGAAATCTTTGTCGTTGAGTTTGGGCGTAAGTAATCCTTTTGTTATCAAAGCGAAGGGGCTGCAAGGACGTGACCCGGAGCAGTTGACTCTAGGGTCAGGTACGATCCCTCCTCAACAGACTTATTCGTTTTCTATGAATGTAACATTTTAATTGAGAAGAGATGAAACAGATTATTTATATGATTTCTTTATTTTTATTATTCGTTTCTTGTAGTGATTTTTTTTAGATTATAAGGATAAAGACAAGGTGATTCGGATGAATTAGACCATTATAGTGAATTGGTGTT
>VOFG01000055.1_pt1 | contig 34001 bp, 33 predicted proteins | sample 5384171 | NCBI WGS metagenome assembly VOFG01 (sample SAMN12384726, study PRJNA508395) | human gut metagenome | isolation source: healthy gut F | host: Homo sapiens
GCGGCACCGGACATTGCTTCGACAACGCACGGATGGAGAGCTTTTTCGCCACGCTCAAAAAAGGCCGCACCGACGCCGCCGTGCTGACCGCCGTGAACATCACCGACGAGCTCTTCAAAGAGCGCGAGGCCGGCGACGCGCTGCGCCGCCAGGTCAAGCAGTACCTCGACGAGGCTTCTCAGGCCAAGAATGAGGTCAGCGAGCTCAAGCGCGAGATCTTCAAGCTCCAGCAGCAGAAAAAGTAAGCCTTGACGACGGAGCTGTTAGCGCCCGCGGGCGGGCAGGAGGCGCTTGTTGCCGCCGTGCAGAGCGGCGCGGACGCCGTGTATATGGGCTTTGGCAGCTTCAACGCGCGCCGCAGCGCCAGAAACTTCTCTGATGAGGAATTCTGGCGGCGCTCTCTTATTGCCATTTGCGGGGCGTGAAGGTCTATCTGACACTCAACACCCTCGTCACCGACCGCGAGCTCCCCGCGCTTGCCGCGGAGGCGCGCACCGCGTCGGAGTGCGGCGTGGACGCGATCCTGGTGCAGGATTGGGGCGTTCTGGCGACGCTGCAAAAAAATTATTCCCGACGTGCCGCTGCACGCCTCGACGCAGATGAGCCTGCACACGCTCTCGGGCGTTCAGGAAGCGGCAAGGCTCGGCATGACACGCGCGGTGCTCGCGCGCGAGCTTTCGCGCGGGGAGATCGCCGAAATCTGCCAAAAAAGCCCCATCGAGATCGAAACGTTCGTCCACGGCGCGCTGTGCATGTGCTACAGCGGCCAGTGCGAGATGTCTGCCGTCATCGGGCGGCGCAGCGGCAACCGTGGCGCCTGCGCCCAGCCCTGCCGTCTGCCCTACGGCTTTTCCGGCAGGGCGGACGGCCATCCGCTGAGCTTGAAGGACGCGAACCTCGCGCCCTTCGTGCCGGAGATGATGGATATGGGCGTTGCCTGCCTCAAGATCGAAGGGCGCATGAAGCGGCCGGAATATGTCGCCGCCGTGACGGAAATCTACGCGCGCCTTCTGCGCGAGCATCGCACGCCGACGAAGGACGAGCAGAAAAGCTCACCCTCGCCTTCTCGCGCGACGGCTTTACCGAGGGGTACTACCGCGGCGCGCGCGGACGCGAGATGTTCGGCACGCGGCCCGAAAATGCAAGATGGCCCGAGGACTGGTTCAACGAGATTCGCACGCGCTATGAAAAGGAAAATCTGCGGCTTGTGCCGCTCGCATTAAATTGCACCATCCGCGCCGGTCAGCCGATGCACCTGACAGCCGAGGACGCAGACGGCCACCGCGTGACCGTCACCGGCGCAGTGCCCGAGGCGGCGCGCAGCCGCGCCGTCACCGCGGAAGAGGTCGAAACGCGCCTCAGGAAAACCGGCGGCACGGCCTTTTCGGCGGCGCAGTGCGCCGTCGCACTCGACGGCGGCCTCGCCGTCAGCGCGGGCGCGCTCAACGCCCTGCGCCGCGAAGCGCTTGCGCAGATGGAAGCGCAGCGCACCGCTGTGCCGAAACGCCGCGTATTCGACTTTGTTCCGCCAACAATCGTCAAAAACAGCGCGGACAAGCCGCTTTTGACCGTCTCCCTCCACAGGGCCGAGCAGCTGAGTGAGGAACTGATCGCACTCGCTCCCGCGCGTGGAGACGGTATATGTGCCTGTCGAGCTGCTGCCCCAGCTCGACCTTTCACCACATCTCGGCAGAACCGAATTTTTCGCGGTGCTGCCGCGCGTGTGGCGGACGGCAGGACGAGCCTATTTTGCGCGCGCTGCTCGAGGACGCCGCCAAAAAAGGCGTCACGGGCGTGTCGCTCGCCAACCTCGGCCATCTCTCGCTCGTGCGCGGACTTGATATGCAAGCTGCACGGCGGCTGGCCGCTGAACCTCTACAACTCCGCGCGCTCGCTTTCTGGAAAGAACAGGGACTTTCGAGCGCGTGCGCTCGTTCGAGCTGCGCGACGCGCAGATTCGTGACCTCAGCAAGTGCTCCCCTGCGAGGCCATCGTCTACGGGCGGCTGCCCCTGATGCTCACGGAAAACTGTCTCGTGCGAACGCGTTCGGCTGCCGATACTTTAAGGAGCGCTGCTGCGCCGTCCCGGCAGCGCGTGCCGGCGCGCCGGAGCTGACCGACCGGCGCGGCGAGCACTTCCCCGTGCTGCGCGCCTACGGCTGCCGGAGTGAGCTCGAGAACGGCAAGACGCTGTGGCTGGCAGACAAGCCGGAGTACCGGAAAATCGGTTTGACCTACGCGCGGCTGCGCTTTACGACCGAGTCGGCGGAGGAGTGCATGCGCGTGCTGCGCGCGTACAGGGGGCGGGAGGAATACACGCCCAAGGACATCACGCGCGGGCTTTTCTACCGCGGCGTGGAGTAAAAATGAAAACGAAACGTAGTTTTTCTGCGTGATATTACGATTTGTATTGAAAAGAGGACTGAGATCATGCCGCATATCGTGCTGGCTTCCAAGTCGCCGCGCCGCCATGAGCTGCTGCGGCGCATGGGCATCACCGATTTTTCCGTGGTCGTTCCCGACGTGAAGGAGACCTATCCCGAGGGGCTTGCGCCGCAGGAGATCGTCGCGCACATCGCGCGCCTGAAATCCGACGCGGCGGCGCCGCTGGTCGGGCCGGAGGATATTCTCATCACGGCGGACACGATGGTGTTTTTGGAGAATGACCGGCTCGGCAAGCCGCGCGACGAGGCGGACGCGCTGCGGATGCTCACGGAGCTGGCGGGGAACCGCCACACGGTCTGCACGGGCGTGACGGTGCGGCAGGGCGGCAAGGCGGAATCCTTTACGGTATCAACGGACGTGTACTTCCGTCCTTGCACGGAGGAGGAGCTGCGCGCCTACATCGCCACCGGCGAGCCGATGGACAAGGCGGGCGCTTACGGCGTGCAGAGCTTGGGCGCGCTGCTCGTCGAGCGCATCGACGGAGACTTCTACAACGTCATGGGACTGCCGGTGGAGAAGCTGGGGCAATGCCTGACGAAGCATTTCGGCGTGCGCTTCTTCTAAAATAACGACCCCCGAAGGGAGGGCTGCGCTTTGCGCGAATTTCTGGAAAAATACGGCCTGCGGCTGCTCATTATTACGACCGCCTGCGCGGTGCTCATCAGCGTGCTGAGCTTTGTGAGCGCGACGTCGGGCTTTCTGCAGAACGCGGTGGGCGTGCTGACCTATCCGTTCCGCTCGGCGGTCACGGCGGTGGCGACGTGGGCGGAGGACAAGCAGCGCTATTATAAGGACTACTCCGACCTCATAGCGGAAAACGAGGCGCTGCGCGAGCGTGTGGCGGAGCTGGAGCGCGACGCGCGGCAGGCCGAGGCCGACCGCGAGGAGAACGCGCTGCTGCGCGAGCTGCTGGAGCTGCGGGAGCAGCGGCGTGATCTGACCTTCGAGTCCGCGGCGGTCATCGACCGCGAGAGCACGAACTGGACGAGCGCGCTGACGCTCAACCGCGGCACGGCGCACGGCGTGGAGAAAAACGACTGCGTGGTGTCCGCCGAGGGCGACCTGGTGGGCGTGGTGTCCGCGGTGGGCTACAACTGGTGCACCGTGCTGACGGTGATCGACACCGACACGGAGCTGGGCGCGCGGGTGTTCCGCACGCAGGAGGTCGCGGTCGCGGAGGGCGATCTGGCGCTGATGGGCGAGGGAAAGCTCAAGCTGAGCTATCTTTCCGCCGACGCGCAGCTGCTCTCGGGCGATGTGGTGACGACCTCGGGCCTCGGCGGGTTCTACCCGGGCGGGCTGGTCATCGGGACGGTGGAGTCCGTGCGCACGGGCGACGACGGACTGGCGCAGTACGCGGTGCTTGCGCCCGCGGCGCGGCTCGGCGAGCTGAGCGAGGTATTCATCATCAAGGATTTTGACATCGTCGACTGACGGTGAAGCATTTTTCGGAAGGGAGGCGCTGCCATGTCGCCGTCGACCACGCGTGATACGGCGGTCAAATGGACCGCTTACGCGCTTGCGTGTCTGCTGCTGCTCTTTGGGCATGAGCTGACGCTTGCCCATCTGCGCGTGTGGGGCATCGCGCCCTTTCTGCCGCCGCTGCTGCCGGCGGTGCTCGCGTCGATGGAGGACCGGCTGGAGGGCTTTGTGTTCGCGCTGGCGTTTGGCGTGCTGTGCGACCTGGCGCTGACCGCCCCGCTGCCGTGCCTGTACACGATCGCGTTCCCGCTCACGGCGCTGCTCGCGGCGCTCATTGCGAGGAGCGTGCTGCAGCCGGGCATCCTGTGCTCGCTGGCGGTGAGCACGGCGGCATTCGTGCTTGTGGACCTCATCACGGCGGTCACGCTGCTCGCCGGCGGACGCTCGGAGCTGTCCGCCATCGCGCTGCGCGCGGTGCAGGAGCTGGCGCTCTCGCTGCCGCTGCTGATCGTGTGCCACCCGGTGCTGGCGTTCCTGCATCGGAAATTTACCCTGTAACAACGGCAAAGAACCGCGAAGGGAGGGCCTGCCGTGGACGACAAAAAGCAATTCAGCCGACGCCTGCTCGCGATCGGCGTGCTCTTCTCGCTGGTGCTGGCGGCGTATTTCGTGACGCTCTTTGACGCGCAGATCGTACACGGCGCGGAGTACCGCGCGCGGTCCATCCGCGCGAACACGAAGAGCGAGACGGTGGTGACCTCGCGCGGCATCCTGACCGACCGGAACGGCAAGGCGCTGGTGACGAACCGGAGCGTGTATACGCTCGAGCTGGACACTTCGCTCGCGCCGTCGGACGACGCGGCGCTCAACAAGGAGCTGCTGCGGCTCATCGAGCTGCTGGAAAACCGGGGGATCGTCTGGGAGGACACGCTGCCGCTGACGGCGGGCGCGCCGTTCGCCTATGATTTTTCCGTCTCCGGCTCGCACACGGCGCTCAACAGCTACCTTGTGAGCAAGAAGTGGGCGGACGAGGACGCGCTGACGACCGACACCGACCCGCCGCTGAGCCCCGAGGCGCTGCTCTCGCGGCTGCGCACGGAGTTCAAGGTGGATGGGGATCTGACCGACGCGGAGGCGCGCAAGCTCGTCGGACTGCGCTACTGCCTCGCGGTGACGAAGCTCAACCAGCTCTCGACGGCGGCCATCGCGTCGGACATTTCCGTGGAGCTGATCGCGGAGCTGAAGGACGGCGCGTATGCGCCCATCCACATCGGCACCTCGTCCGTGCGCGAGTACCAGACCGACGCGGCGGCGCATATTCTCGGCCGCGTTACGAAGATCCCGCGCGAGAGGTGGAATGAATACAAGGAAAAGGGCTACGCGATGAACGCCTACGTCGGCTACGACGGCGTGGAGCTGGCCTTCGAGGACTATCTGCGCGGCAGGAACGGGCGGCGCATCGTGGAGACCAATACGGCGGGCAAGGTGACGGGGGAGATCTACTCCGTCGAGCCGGAGCCGGGCAATACGGTCGCGCTGACGCTGGACATCGACTTTCAGGAGGATGTGGAGCGCATTCTCGCCGAGACAGTGGAGAGCATGACGGCGGAGGACGACACCGACCGCGGCGCGGCCGCGGCGGTGGTGCAGGTCGGCACGGGCGAGGTGCTCTCGCTCGCGTCGTACCCGACCTTCTCGCTCAAGACCTTCAACGAGGATTACACGGAGAACAACACCGATCCGCTCCAGCCGTTCTGGAACCGCGCGACGCAGGGCACCTACGCGCCCGGCTCGACCTTCAAGCCGGTGACGGCCATCGCGGCGCTGGAGACCGGCATCATCACGCCGAAGTCCACCATTCTGACAAAGGGCGTGTATCACTACGGCGACTGGGCCTACAAATGCTGGCTCTACAACCAGAACGGCGGCACGCACGGGCGCATCGACGTGACCGAGGCCATCAAGGTGTCGTGCAACTATTTCTTCTATGACATCGGACGCAGGACGGGCATCTCCACGATCGCGCGCTATGCCTCGGCCTTCGGGCTCGGTGAGCCGACGGGCATCGAGATCCCGGAGAAGATCGGCGTGATGACCACGCCGGACTACGTCAACTCGCTCGACGGGCATTACTGGACGGACGGTCAGACGCTGACCGCCGCCATCGGCCAGTCGTACTCGCTCTTTACGCCTTTGCAGCTTGCGAACTACGTTGCGACGCTCGCGGGCGGCGGGACGCGGTACAACGCGCATCTGCTCAAGGAGGTGCGGACCTACGACAGCGCCGAGCTCGTCGACGTGTACGACGAGCCGCCGGCGGAGATCATCGACATCGAGCCGGAGAATTTGCAGGCGGTCTTGCAGGGAATGCGCGACCTGGTCGTGTCGGGCAGCGTGGCGTATTATTTCAAGGACTGCGTGGTGGACGCCGCCGCCAAGACCGGCACGGCGCAGACCGGCGGCAAGGTCAGCAACGGCGTGTTCGTGGCGTTCGCGCCCTACGACGATCCGCAGATCGCGCTGGCGGTGGTGATCGAAAAGGGCGGCAGCGGCGGCGCGCTGGCCTCGACCGCGGTGCAGATCCTCAACGCCTACTTCACCTCGGTGGACGAGGCGAAGGCGGTCGTGGGCGAAAATATGCTCATCCAATAAAAGACAGAAGCGGTCTCCCGTAAGGGGAGGCCGCTTCTTTGCGTGCGTTTTACTTTTTCTGCTTGCGGATGTCGTCGCCGAAGAAGGGGAGAATGCGGTAGGCGCCCTCGATGCGCGAGAGGATGTTCGCGCCGTAGCGGCGCGAGAGCTCGGCGGGGGAGAGGTTGGTGGAGATGATGGTCTTTTTGTTCGTCATCAGACGCGTGTTGACGATTTGGTAGAAGGCGCTGCGGACGAACTCGGTGGTCAGCTCGGTGCCGAGATCGTCGATGATGAGCAGGTCGCAGCGGAGAAGGCGGGAGACGTCCTCGTCCGCGCCGCCGGTCTCGTCGCGGGAGAATTTCTGCGCCTCGAAGCGCTCGAAGATGTGGGCGGCGGTGTCGTAGACAACGGAGTGGCCCGTTTCGCTCACGACGCGGGCAATGCAGGCGGAGAGGAAGGTCTTGCCCAGCCCGGGATCGCCCGAGAGCAGAAGATTGCCGCTGCGGGGGGAAAATTCGTAGGCATAGTCGCGGCAGGCGTCGTAGATGCGCTCCATGTTCGAGCGGGGGGAAATGTCCTGATCAAGGGGGGCGTAGGGGGAGTAGACGTCAAAGGAGAAGGTCTCGAAGCTCTGCGTGCCGAGGTCGAGGAGCCGGGAGAGCTCCTCGAGCTGGACGCGGGCATAGTAGTCGTTCAGGCAGGAGCAGACCTCGCTGCCGCGCCAGCCGGTGTCGCCGCAGAGGGGACAGTTGGGCTTATCCTCGAGGTAGTCGGCGGGATAGCCGTGGGCGACGAGCAGCTCGGCGCGCTCGCGCTGGAGGGCGAGGTTTTCCTCCTTGAGCGCCTCGATGGCGGGGCGGGGGTCCGTGCCGCGGCGCAGGGCGGAGGAAATGAGCTTGGACATGGTCTCGCGCAGGGCGGCGTCAATCTCCGCGATGCGGGGGACGGCGGCATAGACCGCGCGCTCGCGCGCGTGCAGCGCGTCGGCGCGGCGCTGCTTCGCCTCCTCAAAGCGGACCATCGCGCGGCGCATGAGCTTTCCGTCGTAGGACATGAGATCCCCTCCCTTACAGGTATTGCTTCATCCAGTCGTTCTTGCCGCCGGACGGTTTTTCTTCTTTTTTCGGCGCGGCGTTTTCCGCCGCAGTCTCCGCGGGGGTGTGGAGTCCCTTTTCGTGCCAGCGCTTCAGGATGCCGTTGCAGTACGCCCACTTGAATTCATGGCAGCGCAGGACGGTCTTATCATACGCGAGGGCGACGGTCTCGGCGGGGAAGCCCATGTCCACCCAGGCGGCGAGGTATTTCTCCTCGCTCGGGGAGGGCTTGCGTTCGCCGAGCTGAAGGACTGCCATGTAGGCGGGGTACTTCTGCTCGCGCGCGTGGAGAGCGTTGAGGTAGTCGTTTGCGCTGGTCGAGGAAAGGAGGCCCTTTCTCGCCCAGACGTAGCCCTCCTGCTCGATCCGGCGCATGGTGGGCAGCCGCCCCGCGCCGTACTGCGCGGCGTGGCGGGCGATGCAGTGGTTGACGAGGAGAAAGAGCACGTCGGCGGGCAGGCCGAGGTCCTCGTAAAGCCCGAGGAGCTTGCCGACGGACGGTGTGGAGAGCGGGCCGAGCTTGCGCTCGACCTCGCGCAGAAGCGCGGAAAAGCTCGCGTCCTGCTCCAACTTGCGGGCGACGTCCTCGCGCGAATAGGCGGGGCGCTCGGCGGTGGGCGCGGGGACGGGCGAGGGAGTGGGCTCCTCCGGCTTCGGGGCGCTGACGAGTCCCATGCGGGCAAGGGCGGCCTCGGCGCGCGAGCGGCGCGCCTCGTCCCATTTGAGCTCGGCGCGGAGCGTTTCGGGGGAGGCGCTGCCGCGGTTTTTGAGCAGGCACAGGTAGAGCAGGGCGGCGTCGCCGTCCCCGCCGTCGATCAGGCGGCGCGTCACGGCGGCGGACAGGGTGATATTCTCCTGCTCGCTCAGGTGCAGAACATAGCCGGCCATAGCGCGCCTCCCTTCGTTCGATCATAAGTCCTTTTATTTTACACGAAGCGGAGCGATTCGTAAATAGGAAGATCGGGGAAATGAAAATTTTCCCGATTCCCTGACAAAATTCGCGCGGCTTTGCGTGCCGTCGCTTTTAGAATGGGGACAAGGATGCGGGGGAGACCGCGATAGGAGGGGACGCCATGGAGATCATGCACAAGGGAATGTGGACGGGCCGGCGCGTGCTGTATCTGAGCGTGGACGCGATCCGCGCGAATCCCGATCAGCCGCGGAAATACTTTGAGCCGGAGGCGCTGCGCGAGCTGGCGGAGAGCATCAGGCGCTACGGCATTTTGCAGCCGCTGACCGTGCGGCGCGGGGAGGACGGCTACGAGCTGATCGCAGGAGAGCGGCGGCTGCGGGCGGCGAAGCTCGCGGGTCTGCGGGAGGTGCCATGCCTTGCGGTGCAGTCGGACGAGGAGGAATCGGCGCTGCTCTCGCTGATCGAAAATTTGCAGCGGCAGGACCTGCACTACATGGAGGAGGCTGCCGCCATCGCAAAGCTCATCGCGGTCTACGGCCTGTCGCAGGAGCAGGCGGCGGAGAGGCTGGGCAAGTCGCAGAGCGCGGTGGCGAACAAGCTGAGGCTGCTGCGCCTCTCGCCCGCGTGCGTGGCGTTGCTGCGCGAGGGGGGGCTTTCCGAGCGGCACGCGCGCGCCCTGCTGCGATTGAGCGACGAGAACGAGCGTCTGGCGGCGCTGCGCGTCATCGTAGAGCGTGGCTGCAACGTGGCGCAGGCGGAGGCGTACATCGAGTCGGTTTTGCAGCGCGCGGCGGTCACGCCGCCGCGGCGGAGGCCGACGTTCATCGTGAAGGATGTGCGGCTGTTTCTCAACACCATCCGGCGGAGCATGGGCATCATGCAGCGCGCGGGGGTGGACGCGGCGTGCGAGCGGGAGGACACGGACGAGGAGATCCGGCTGACCATCCGCATCCCGCGCACGGGGGCTGCCAAAACGGCGTAAAAATTGTAACCAAATCGTTACTCTTTTTCGCAAAATCTATGCTATACTGCAATAGACTGGCTGTGGTATACACAGCGGGATATTGATTCAGAACAGCAGGAGGGTGCCGGAATGGAAGAAAACCTGGGTGCCTTTGAGGAAAAGAGAAACGAGGCCGCGGAGACAGCGGAGAGTGCCGGCAAGGGCGGCAAGCATTTGGCGAAGGGCGGCAAAAGAGGATGGGCCATTGCCGGTATCGCGCTCGGCGTGCTGGCCGCGGCGTATCTGGGGCTGTGCGCCTACGCGACGCTGAGCGGGACCATCTATCCCAACACGACGGTCGGCGGCGTGGACTACGGCGGCATGACCGAGGAACAGGCGGCGGCGGAGCTGACGCGGCGGGTCATTGACGCGCAGAGCGCGCGGCTCGACTTTGCCGTGATGGAGGGAGACAGCTGCGAGGTGATCGCGGGTGTGGCGCTGGGCGATATTCCGGCGGACATCGACTGCCGGAAGGCCGCGGATACGCTGGCGCGGGTGCGCAGCGCGAAGGGCGACGGCTTTTTCAAGAGCGGCGCGGGCTTCCTTTTCTCGCTTTTTACCGAGCATGAGGAGAGCATCGTATCCGAGGAGCCGTTTTGCGCGGCGGTGGAGCCGGTGCTGGATGCGCTGGAGTGCGAGCCGGTGGAGTTTGCCATCGCTCTGACGACCGAGAGTGCGATCAGCGTGACCAAAAGCAGGGACGGCCGCCATATCCCGGATCGGGAGCAGGCGCGGCGTGTGATCGGCGACGCGCTGCGCGGCGCATACCTTGGCGGCGGCTGCCCGCTCCAGGTGACGCTGTACGGCGATCCGGACGCGGAGGCGAGCTACGAGACCGTACCCGCGCAGGCGGTCGATCTGGCGGCGGAGCGGGAAAAGCTCGTGGGCGAGAAGGTCAACGCGAGCTACGACATTGAAAATGAGAAGATCATCCCGAGCCATGCGGGGGTGAGCTTTACGCTCGCCGACTTGCAGAGCGCTTACGACGCGGCGGCGCCGGGGGAGACCTTCACCGTCCGGGCGACGGTCGAGCGGCCGGAGGTCACGACCGAGCAGCTGGAGGCGGGACTGTTCCGCGACGAGCTGAGCAGCTACACCACGCGCGTCGGCGGCGCACCGGGGCGGCACAAGAACGTGAAGCTGACGGCAGAGCGCATCACGGGCTACATCCTCAATGCGGGCGACACGATGAAGTACGGCCCGCTGGTGACGCCGTTCACGGCGGAAAACGGCTATTCGCCCGCGCCGGGCTATCTCAACGGCAAGACCGTCGATATGGTCGGCGGCGGCGCGTGCCAGGCGAGCTCCACGCTCTACGCCGCGGCGCTCTACGCCAACCTTGAGATCGTGCAGCGCACGAACCACGGCTTCGCCTCCGACTACATCGGCCTTGGATCTCGACAACATCGACATGGATCATGCCCACGCCAAGGACATCACCGTCGTCTACGCGCCTGCCGGCAACGCCAACGCCGTCGCCGAGCACGCCGTCATGCTGATGCTCATGTGCGCCAAGCGCTTCACCTATGTTGACCGCCAGTTCCGCAGCGGCAACTTCCTCGTCCGCATGGACATGGAGCACACCTACGAGCTGGGCGGCAAGACCCTCGGCATGATCGGCTGCGGCCGCATCTCCCAGCTTGCCATGAAGAAGTGCAAGTACGGCTTCGGCATGAAGGTCATCGGCTACGACCCGTACATGACGCAGGAGAAGATCGGCGACCTGTGCGAGCTCAAGGCCACCGCGAAAGAGGTCTGGGAGCAGGCTGATTTCGTGTCCGTGCATCTGCCCGTCGTTCCCTCCACCGAGCACTCCATCGGCCGTGAGCAGTTCAGCTGGATGAAGCCCACCGCTTCCTTCATCAACTGCGCGCGCGGCGCCCTCATCAAGGAGAACGAGCTGGTCGAGTGCCTGCAGGACGGCACCCTGTTCCAGGCCGGTCTGGACGTCTTCGAGCATGAGCCCATCCAGGAATCCAGCCGCGCGCTGTTCAATCTCGACAACGTGATCATGACATCGTTTTGAATGTTTGGGCGGTGCGGTCACGCGACGCCCCAGGCGGCCCAATCGGGCTGCCTGCTTCCTTTGCTGTGCGGTGCGTGCCGCCCTTTTCCGATTGGGCAAAAGGGCAAGAAAACAGACGTTTTTCTGCCGTTTTGCTGAATTTGCGGAAAAAGTGCCGTAGGGACTGGAATGTACCAAATGTTTGTGATACAATCGGCACCAATAGGACAAAACGGGATGACCCGATTTGTGTCCGGGGAGGCAGAAATGGAAGAAAATCCGATTTTGAAGGCTTCACTCTCGATGGCGAGCGATATTCCGCTGTACGCGCAGCTGACCGGCATCATCAAGAATACCATCACGTCCGGTACGCTGCGGGTGGGCGATCTGCTGCCGAGCGAGGCGGAGCTTTGCGATAAATTCGAGATCAGCCGCAACACCGTGCGTCAGGCCATCGGCGCGCTGGAAGAAGAGGGCTTTGTCGTGCGAAAGCGCGGCAAGGGCACGTTCGTCACCGACCCGAACACGCGCCGCAAGGGCGTGCAGTATTCGTTCACGACGGAGATCTCGTCGATGGGCAAGCACCCCTCGTCCACACTGGTGAGCTTTGATATCATCGACCCCGCGCCGAAGATCAAGCGTCTGATGGCGCTGGAGGACGGCGTGAAGGTCTATCGCTTCACGCGCGTGCGAAACGTCGACGGCGAGCCGCTCATCTTGGAGACGTCGTACTACCCAGAGTACATCTATCCGAACCTGACGCGCGAGATGCTGGAAACGCACAGCTTTCTACAGCCTGCTCTACCACGTCGGCGTGGTGCCGTTCGCGGCGGAGGACAGCTATGAGGCGGTAACGCTCGGCGAGTACGAGGCGAAGCTGCTCGGCTGCGTGCCGGGAGCGGCGGCCTTCCACCACCAGCGGCGCACGACGATGGAGAACGGTCTGGTGTACGAGTGTACGTCGAGCTATATGCGCGGCGACCGCGTGCGGCTGGACGTGTGCTTCCAGAAGAGCGGCACGAGCTTCACGAGAGTGGTGGACTGAGAAGTGAAAAAAAGAAAGCGGCGGGGGACTGCCGCTTTCTTTTCTGCCGGTCGGGCGGTAGCAAACGTATGGAATATTTCAAATTCCTTGTACTATCCATTCGTGAAAAAGCTGTGAAAACAGGAAAAAATGCAACTTTTTTTCGTCATGCGTTTTGTGCAAAAGGGGGTACACAAAGCTTCCGGCCTGTGTTACGATAGGCTTACGAGCGAGGCGGCGCGCCGCCGGAATACCCGAACGGGGATATTAGGAGGAAACTCAGCTATGGCGATTAAAGTCGGCATCAACGGCTTCGGCCGAATCGGACGTGTCGTCCTGCGCATCATGATGGAGCGTCCGGAGACGTTTGACATCTGCGGCATCAATCTCCGCAAGGCGGACGTGGATTACATGGTCTATATGATCAAGTACGATTCCGTGTTCCGTCAGTTCACCGGCACGGTGGAGCGTGAGGACCAGAACCTCATCGTCAACGGCCACAAGATTCGCGTGTTCAGCGAGGCGGACGCCGCCATGATCCCCTGGGAGAGCTGCGGCGCGGAGTACGTCATCGAATCCACCGGCGCGTACAACAACACCGAGAAGGCGTCCCGCCACTTCAAGGGCGGCGCGAAGAAGGTCATCATCACCGCGCCCGCCAAGGACGAGGCGACCCCGACCTTCGTCATGGGTGTGAACCATATGCTCTACCGCAGCGATATGCGCGTGGTGTCCAACGCGAGCTGCACCACCAACTGCCTCGCGCCGCTCGCCAAGGTCGTGCATGAGGAGTTCGGCATCGAGCAGAGCCTGATGTCCACCATCCATGCCGCGACGAGCAAGCAGAAGCCCGTCGATTCCCGCGGCGGCAGCGACTGGCGCACGGGCCGCAGCGTGTTCAACAACATCATTCCCTCCTCCACCGGCGCGGCGAAGGCCGTCGGCCGCGTGATCCCCGCGCTCAAGGGAAAGATGACCGGCATGAGCTTCCGCGTGCCGACCTCCGACGTGTCTGTGGTCGACCTGACCGCGCACCTCAAGACCAGCACGACCTATGCCGATATCTGCTACGCCATCCGTCACGCGAGCGAGACCAACATGAAGGGCATCATTGGCTACACCGCCGACCAGGTGGTCTCCGCCGACCTGATCGCCAATCCCTGCCCCTGCATCTTCGACGAGACCGCGGGCATCATGCTCGACGACGACTTCGTCAAGCTCATCGCGTGGTACGATAACGAGTACGGCTACTCCAACATGGTCGTGCGTCTGCTTGAGCACATGGTCGCCGTGGACAGCGGTCTGATCGTGCCCGAAAAGCGCGAGGTGCCGCAGGACGCGCCGAGCGGCAAGTAAGCGGCGCTCCGATAAAGGAATAGAAAAAGCTCCGTATGGCGAAATGCCATACGGAGCTTTTGCGTAAGAGCGGTCGTGCGCGGGTCAAAGGGGCATGGCGCCGTAAAGCATCAGGTACAGCTCGGCGGCGCCGAGAAGGATCATGCAGAGGATGCCCTTGAGGCCAGGCTTTGGGACGCGCAGCGGCGTGATGAAAAGAAAGGCGAGGAGGGTGAGGCCGACGGCATAGATCACGGCCGGCGCAGAGCCGAGGCGCAGCGGCAGCGCCCAGAAAAGCGGCATGACAAAGGAGGCGGCGGTGACGGGGACGCCAAGGTAGTAATGCCGGTGCTCATTCGTGGCGCTCTGGCGCTCCTCCTCCGTGACGTTGAAGTAGGCAAGGCGGATGAGCGCGGCGAGAACATAGAAAAGGACGCTCGCGCGCAGCCACCACTCGCCGCCGCCGAGGGAGGCGCCGATGGCGGCGGGCAGCACGCCGAAGCACACGAGGTCGTTGAGCGAGTCGATCTGGATACCGAAGCGCTTTTCCTGTTCGGTGCGGTCCTTTTTCGTGCGGGCGATGCGCCCGTCGAAGGCATCGAGCAGCCCCGCGACCATCAGGCACAGCAGGGCGGAATAGGGGCTGCCGTTCATGGCCGCGAGAATGCCGCTGACGCCGAAGGCCAGCGAGAGGTAGGTCGCAAGAACGGTATAGTCGTAAACTCCGATCATGGGCGTTCCTTCATTTCTGAAAAAATTGATGGAATCATTATAGCAAAGGAACGGGGGCTTTGCAAGAAAAGTTAGAGGAGGCTTTGTTAAGCATCTGCAAAGATGTGACGCATGGGGCGGCTCAGGCGCGCAGCCGCTCGAGCACGCGGCGGAAGCGCGCCTGATCGTACACGACGGGGACGGGGTAGACGGGGTTGGCCTCGGCGGCGGCCCAGGCCGCCATGCGGGGGAGGTCCTCACCGCGGATGCCGTCGAAGCGGTCGGGGATGCCGAGGGAGGCGTTGAGCGCGCGGATCGCGGTGAGGAAGCCGACGGCGCGCTCCCGCTCCGCGCCGGTGAGGCCGATGAGGGAGCCGAGGCGGGCAAGGCGGGGATGGACGGCTGCGCCGTAGTCCTCGAGCACGACCGGAAGCGTCACGGCGCAGGCAAGGCCGTGGGGAATGCCGTAAAGCCCGCCGAGGGTGTGGGCGATGGCGTGGACGTTGCCGACGCTTGCGCGTGTGAAGGCGCAGCCGGCGTCGAAGGAGGCGCGGAGCATCCGCTCGCGCGCGGTGAGGGACTGGCCGTCGCGGCAGGCGACGGGGAGATAACGGAAAATGTCGCGCACGGCGGACTCCGCGAGCGCGCGGGTCTCGCGCGTGTTGTAGTAAAGGCTCAGGTAGGCCTCGACCGCGTGGGTGAGGGCGTCCATGCCCGTCTGCGCGGTAACGGCGGGCGGGAGCGAGAGCGTGAGCGTGGGGTCGAGGACGGCATAGCGGGGGATCAGGCAGAGGTCGCTGACGGCGTATTTACGGTGCTCCTCTCCGGTGACGACGGCGGCGATGGTGGCCTCTGAGCCGGTTCCGGCGGTGGTGGGAACGGCGATAAAGAGCGGGAGCGGGCGGCGGACCTTCAAGAGTCCGCCGAGCTGGGCGACGGTCTTATCGGGGCGAACGACGTGGGCCGCGGCGACCTTTGCCGCGTCGATGGGCGAGCCGCCGCCGAGGACGAGGAAGCTGTCGCAGCCGTCGGCGCGGTACTGCGCGGCGAGCTTCTCAACGGTGGCGACGCTCGGGTCGGGCTCAACGCCGGAAAAGACGGATGGGCGAATGCCGCGCCCCTCGAGCGCGGCGCGCAGGGCGAGGAAGCGCTCGTCCGCGCATTGGCGGCGGCTGGCGACGACGAGGGGGCGCGAGGCGCCCTCGCGCGAAAAGACGTCGGGGAGCTTCAGCAGGCTGCCCGCGCCGCTAAGGACAGTGGGCGTGCGCCACGGCAGGAGCCGCGCGCCGAGGGCGAAGCCGCGCTGGAAGGCGCGGCAGGGGAGAGTCTGGAGCGGCATGGGCCGACCTCGCTTTCGTAGGAGATGGATCTATCATAAAGGGGGCTGACCGAATGGTCAACCCCCTGCGGTTTAAGTTTGTATTAAGGCGGTGTTGCCTTAAGCCTGTTCGCTGGTCTCGATGATGCCGTAGCCGCCGCTGTTGCGCGTGATAGACGACGCAGATCGCGTTGTCATCGTGTTGCGGAAGACGAAGAAGCTGTGGCCCAGAAGGTTCATCTGCAAAATGGCCTCCTCCACGCTCATGGGCTTGACGTGAAGCGCTTGGTGCGCACGATGTCGAACGTGCCCTCCTCGTGGGCCTCGAACTCCTCGGGCAGCTCGGGCACAATGGCCTCGCTGCGCAGGTTCTTGGCAAGGCGGGTCTTGTTCTTGCGGATCTTGCGCTCGATCTGGGCCGTGGCCTCGTCGATCGCGCCGCGCATGTCGCCGTCCGGGTCCTCACATACCGCGCGGAACAGCGTGCCGTTGGCGCCGCGGAGCATCACCTCGACAATGCATCGATTCTTCTTCTCCACGGCGAAGGTCACAGTTGCTTCGGGCTCCTCCTTGAAAAACTTCTCGAGCTTGCCGACTTTTTCTCGGCATAGGCCTTGACGGAATCGTTCAGGGAGATCTTCTTGCAGGTAAATGTGAACTTCATAACGGTTCGCTCCTTTCAATTTCTGCGAGTAGGGAAAGCAAAAAGGAAGTCTCAGCCGACTCCCTCTTCACTTTTACCGATTATAGCACGAAAAGGGAAAATAGCCAATAGGTCAATTTGTAAATTTTCTGTTTTGTCTATTTTGACGAAAATGAACGCCGCGACACGCTTCGACCGCGTGCGGCGGCGTTCGACAAAAGCTCCTGTTGCGAAAGGTGGACAAGGGTGGTAGTATAGTCCATGGAAGCTTTCCAATATCCCACCCGCTTGGGCCGCTGTCGAGAGACGGCGGCTCCTTTTTATGCCTCGAGCAGCTCCTCGTCGAGCAGGGCGAGGATGGCGCGGTCGGCGCTGTGGTAGTAGGCGCTCTCGCCGACGAGGGCGGTGACGCCCGCGCGGTCGAAGTAGGAGCGGACGTCCTCGGCCACGCCGCAGAAGGCGATGGTGTGGCCCTTGGCGAGCAGGCGCTGGCAGAGCTCGAGCACGGCCTGCGCGCCGGAAACGTCCACGCTCGGCATCCCGCGCAGGGAGAGGATCAGGTGATCCTCCTCGGGAATGTCCTGTAGGCGGTGGTTGAATTCGTCCACCGCGCCAAAGAAGAGGGAGCCGGTGACGTAGACCACGCCGGCGGAGTCGAGAATGGGAGATTTGCCGACGTCATAGCGCAGGCGGTTGCCGTCGATGGTGGAGAAGGCGACGTGGATGCGGCTGCTCCGGGCGACGTAGAGAATGGCGGAGTAGATGACGCCGAGGATGATGGCGACGGTGAGATCGAAAACGACGGTCGCGAGCATCGTGACGAGGAACTGGCTGATGGCGGACTTGAAGCGGTGGGCGAAGATGTAGCGAATGCCTGCCCAGTCGTTCATGCGCCAGGCGGTGACCATCAGGACGCCCGCGAGCGCAGAGAGCGGCAGGCGCGCCATGACGCCGCCGAGCAGGAACATGGAGGCGAGCAGAAAGACGGAGTGGAACACGCTCGTCAGGCGCGTCTGCTGACCGGATTTGATGGCAACGCTCGTGCGGGCGATGGCCGCGGTGGCGGGCACGCCGCCGAAGAAGGGCAGAAGGATATTGCCGACGCCCTGCGCGATGAGCTCCTGATCGGCGTGGAAGGGTTCGCTTTTCATGCGGGCGGCGGACGCGCCGCACAGCAGGCTCTCGATCATGCCGAGGGCGGCGATGGTGACGACGGGGGAGATGAGGTCCGAGAGCATATCGAGGCTCAGGCTGCCGAGGTGCAGGCGGTCGGAGAGGAGAAGCGTGCGGGGAATGTCGCCGACAACGGCAAGCTCGTCCAGCCCGAGCACGGCGGCGAGGGCGGTGGCGGCAATGATGCCGATGAGCGAGCCGGGGATCTTCGCGCCCCATTTTTTCGGCCAGACGAGCATGACGGCGACGACCAGCACGCCGATGAGGACGGTCTGGAGGTTCGGGTGGAAGCCGAGGCGGGCGTAGGAGGCGAGCTTTTCGAGGTTGGAGCTGCCCTTCGAGACGGTGCCGAAGAAGTTATCGACCTGCCCGAGCGCGATGATGATGGCGATGCCGGAGGTGAAGCCCATGATGACGGGCATCGGGATGAAGCCGATGAGGCGGCCGAGCTTCAAAAGTCCCGCGGCGAGCAGCAGTACGCCGGCGGCAAAGCAGGCGAAGAAGACGCCCTGCAGCCCGTACTGCGCGACGATGCCGATGAGCACGACGCTCATCGCGCCGGTGGGGCCGGAGACCTGATAGGACGCACCGCCGAGAATGGCGATGACGACGCCCGCGAGGATGGCGGTGACGAGTCCCGCGGCGGCGGACGCGCCGGAGCTGACGCCGAACGCCAGCGCGAGCGGCAGCGCCACGGCGCAGACGGTCAGGCCCGCCATGACGTCCTTGAGGAGCTTGCCGGCGTTATAGCCGGCAAATTCGGTGCGAAGATCGCGGAAAAAGGCAGAAAACATACACATTCTCCCCGGGCAATACCGCAGCATGGAGCAGGAGCGGTTTGCACAAAGCGCCGCGGCTTTCATTGTGCGGTGCTGCCCTAAAATTCTGCACCCACTATAACACGCGGAAAAGGGAGGGGCAAGAAGGGAAGGAGGCAACGTTAAAAAACCGTTAAAAAAACGAAAACGGCGGCAATGTGCCGCCGCTTTCTGTGCAACCGGATACGAATAAAAGAAAACAGGCAGCGCGAGCGCCGCCTGTTTGAAAGGCTTTTAGTTGCTGACGTCGTAAAAGACCTTTTCACCGGGGGAGACCATGTCGAGCTGCTCGCGGGCAAGCTCCTGCAGGTACTCGGGATCGTCGGCCTTTTCGAGCGCGGAGGAGAGGGAATCGTTCTCGCGCTGCTGCTGCTCGAGCTGCGCGGAAAGGGTCTGCTTTTCGGCCTCAGCGCGGCTGATCTCCTGCCGGAGGTTCAGAAGGTGCGCGCCGATGAGAAGCAGCAGAGCGAGAAGCAGCAGCTTCGGGAGCGTTCCGCCGCCCTGCTTTTTGCGCGCGGCCTTTTCCTCTGCCATACTGCACACCTCCCCTTCGTTCCGCGGCGCGCCGGGAACGCCGCGCCGACCGTTTGTAATTTTCTATTATAAGGGTGCGGCGCGAAAAAAGAAAGAGCTTTTTGGCAAATTTGTGCAGTTTACCATAATATTTTTTTACCAGCAGAAGCGGCGCGCGCAGAAGACGGGCGAAGGCAAAGAGACAGTCGGCCCAGAAGTCCCAAAGCGGGCGGAGGAGCGGCGAGAGGAGCGCGAAGCTCAGGTACGCGCCAAGGGCAATGAAGGCGAGCATATAGAGCCGCAGCTCGCCCCCGCCGATGCGCAGCGTAAAGGCGAGAAGGGCGGCGGCGGGAACGCCGAGCAGTAGAGCGCGTCGAGCAAGGTCCGTCAGGGCGCGGCGGGTGCGGCGGCGCAGGCGGAGCGCGCGCAGGCCGTCATAGAGCAGGGCGAACGCCGCGCCGAGAAAAAGGGAGCGCCAGAGGGCGTCGAGCTGTGCGCCGATCTCGATGCCCATGGCTCAGCCTCCGAACAGGCGGCTGAGCAGCCCGCCGGAGGGGCGGTCGGCATCCTCATAGGGAGCGTCAATGCGCCCGTCGACATGCAGCTCGCCGCCGTCGAGGCTCAGCTTGCCGATGTGCAGGCTGTCGCCCGTGACAACGAGCACGCCGAGCGACGTGTTCATCACGATCTCGGTCTCATCGAAGCGGTCGACATCCTCTACGCCGGAGACCGTCAGGCTCTCGCGGCCGGATAATTCGATGCGCTGGGGAGAAGCGGGGGAAGTGTCGTAAGTCATAGTCAGAACCCGTCCTTTCGCTTTGGGCGCAAAGAAAGCGCCCTCCATACGATAACGTATGAAGGGCGCACCCAAAATAGTACGGTTTACTGTGCGTTCACTTCGCGGTAGAGGAGCGAGGCCTCGCTCTTGCCGGCGGTCTCGGATACATCGAGCACCTCGACCGCGAGCACGCGCTCGCCGAAGTGCAGCGCGATCACGTCGCCGGCCTTCACGTCGTACGACGCGCGGGCGACCTTGCCGTTGACGGTCATGCGGCCGACGTCGCAGGCTTCGTTCGCCACGGTGCGGCGCTTGATGAGGCGCGAGACCTTGAGGTATTTATCGAGACGCATGGAATTCGTCTCCTTTTCGGAAAAGTGCGGGATCAAAGGGGCTCCACCAACTCAAACGGCGGCGCATCGCGCCGCCGTTTTGATGATGAAAGAGCTTGACTGGGGAATTACTCCGCGACAGCGTCCTTGAACGCCTTACCAGCCTTGAAGGTCGGGACTTTGGAAGCGGCGATGGTGATGCTCTCCTTGGTCTTGGGGTTGCGGCCGGTGCGCTCAGCGCGGTGCTTGGTCTCGAAAGAGCCGAAGCCGACGAGCTGGACCTTCTCGTCGTTCTTCAGGGAGTCGATAATGGTGTCGAGGGCAGCGTTGATCACAACCTCGGACTCCTTCTTGGAAATGCTGGCTTTTTCCGCCACGGCAGCAATGAGTTCAGTCTTGTTCATCGTTTGATCCTCCTGAATAGTGTCCGGAGACGGGGCCTCCGGGGTGTATATGAGCAAAAAGCGTTGCCGCTTTTGGTCATCTGAGTTGTTCCTTGGCGTTGTTCCACAGCGCCATCAGCTCATCGAGCGGGAGAGCGGACATATCCTCGCCGCGCGCATTCACCGTCTCTTCCACCTTGCGGAAGCGCGCGATGAATTTTTCGCAGGTCTTCGTGAGCGCCGCTTCGGGGTCGACGCCGCAGAAGCGGCCGACCTTGACGGCGGCAAACAGCACGTCGCCGAGCTCTTCTTCAAAGTTTGTGCCGTTTTCAACGGCGGAGCGCAGCTCCTGCGTCTCCTCGTCGAGCTTGTCGAGCGCGCCGGAGACATCGGGGAATTCAAAGCCCGCCTTCGCGGCCTTGCTCTGCAGCTTGTCCGCCCGCCAGAGGGCGGGGAGTGAACGGGCGACGGAATCCATCGCGTCGGCGGTGGTGCGCTGGCCCTTTTCCTGCCGCTTGAGCTTGTCCCAGTTGACGAGCACCTGCTCGCTGTCGTCCGCCCGCGTGTTCGAAAACACGTGCGGGTGGCGGAAGATGAGCTTTCGCACCACGTGGTCGGTCACATCGTCGGTCGTGAAGCGGCCGGCTTCCTCTTCCATGTGGATGTTGAAGAGCACCTGCATCAGCACATCGCCGAGCTCTTCTTTCATCAGCTCCGGATCATCGAGGTCGAAGGCCTCGGCGGCCTCATACGCTTCTTCAAGGAAGTTGCGGCGGTTCGACTCGTGCGTCTGCTCGCGGTCCCACGGGCATCCGCCCGGCGCGCGCAGAATGCGCAGGATGTCGACAAGGTCGTCATAAGTGTAGATATCTTTCTCAGGATAATTTATCATATATTCCCTCTCATTGCAAGGTGTTTTGCGCAATTTCCCTGATTTTTCAGGGGTTTTCAGCGCACGTGCAGGATGTGGGCGAGCTTTTCGCCCTTGGGCAGCAGCGCGAGGTCGTCGCGCGTGACGATCCGCAGTGCGAGGACAAGCGCGACGTACACGATGACCGCCAGCACGACCGCAAGGCCGACGTTCACGATCTGCGTCGTGGTCGCGCCGCCAAGCGCGATGTGGGCGGCGAAGAAGCGATAGGAGAATCTGGCGCACACGGCCATCACGAGCGACGCGACGAGGGGCTTTGCAAAGACCTTGAAGTAATTCGGCTTATCCTCCGTCGTGCGGTAGACGAAAAAGAGGTTGAGCGACGATACGATCACAAAGCACACGAGCGTGCCGAAGGGAGCGGCGTGGATGTTGATGGACGGTACGGCGGTGAGATTGTAGTTGAAGATGATCTTCACCACGCCACCGATGAGCATCGTGAAAACGGGCACATGCACGCGGCCGTAGGACTGCAGGATGGAGTTTGAAATGAGCATCAGGCAGACGAACATGCTCGCGATGCCGAGCACGGCCAGAAGCGAGCCGCCGAGCTCGCTGTCATAGCGCGGGTAGCAGAGCTTCATAATGGGCTCAGCCAGCGCCCAGAGGCCAAGGCCCATCGGGAAGGCCATGAGCCCCGTGACGCGCAGCGACGAGTTGATGACGCGGGATGTGTGCACGCGGTCGTTGCGCGCAAGGGAAGCTGATACCGTCGGGATGACGGAGATGGTCAGCGCCGTCATCATCGACGACGGCAGATTGTAGAGGTTCATGCCCGAGGAATACGTGCCGTAGAGGTGGCGCGTCTCCTTGAGCGTGTAGCCCAGCGCGTTCTGGAGCTGGCCCTGCACGAGCGACGTGTCGATCAGCGTGATGATCGACACCATCGAGGCCGACAGCGTGATGGGGATGGCAATCGAGAGCAGGCGCTTCAAGATCGCGCCGGAGGCATCCGGCGTGTCTGTGCCCGGGGTGCGCGGGCGGTGGCGCAAGTAGTCGATGAGCATGTAGACGAGCGCGAGCACCGAGCCGACCGTCACGCCGACGATGGCCGCGGCCGCGGCGATGTAATCCTCGTACCCAAGGCTCACGACGTACATCGAAAGGCCAAGGCCGATGAAGAGCTTGCTGACCGCCTCGATGATCTGCGAGACGGCGGTCGGCGTCATGCGAAAGCTGCCCTGTGCAAAGCCGCGGAACGCGGCAAGGCAGCCGACGCACACAACGCCCGGGGCGAGCGCCTTGATGCCGTAGGCGGCGTTCGGGTTATTGAGAAGCGCCGCGCACTTCTCGTTGCCGAACCACATGATGACAAACGAGAGGACACCGAGCGTTAAAAACGCGGCGAACGACACCTTGAGCACGCGCCGTGCCTGACGCTCGCGCCCGAGCGTCTTCGCCTCCGAGATCATCTTCGAGAGCGCCACGGGAAGTCCCGCGGTCGAGATGGTCAGAAGCACGGCATAGATGTTGTAGGCGTTGTTGAAGTCGGCGTTGCCCGTCTCGCTCAGGATGTTCGCGAGCGGAATTTTGAAGAGCGCGCCGATGATCTTCACGATGACGACGCCGACGGCCAACACCGCCGCGCCGCCGAAAAAGGACTGTTTCTTTTCCGTAGCCATTAAAATTTCGACCTTTTCCTTTTCGCTGAAATAAACTGTTTTACAGCCGCTCGAGGCAGCCGAGGATGAGCGAGGAGAAATGCGGGGCCGACTGCTCCGCCATCTCGTTGACCTCCTCGCCGGAGAGCGGCTGGGGCAGCACGCCCGCGGCCATGTTGGCGCAGAGCGTCACGCCGAGGATCTCATACCCGCAGTGCGCGGCGGCGATGGCCTCCGGCACGGTGGACATGCCCACGGCGTCGGCGCCGAGCACGCGCGCGGCGCGGACCTCGGCGGGCGTTTCGAACTGCGGGCCGGGGAAGTACATGTAGACGCCCTCGCGCAGCGTGAGGTCCTGCTCCCTGGCGACCTCCTTGGCAAGCTCGCGCAGGCGGGGAGAGTAGACGTTGGACATATCGGGGAAGCGTGTGCCGAACTCGTCGATATTCGGCCCCCAGAGCGGGCCAAAGTCGAAAAGCTTGATGTGATCGGAAATGAGCATCAGATCGCCCGCGGAATACTCGGTGTTCACCGCGCCCGCGGCGTTCGTCACGATCATCGTCTTTGCGCCGAGTAAGCGGATGACGAGGCAGGCGTAGGCGGCGTCCTCCATCGTGTAGCCCTCGTAGCAGTGCATGCGGCCCTGCATGACCGCCACGCGCTTGCCGCGCAGCTCGCCGAAAACGAAGCGGCCCTCGTGTCCCGGCGCGGTGGACGCGCGGAAGTGCGGGATGTCCGCATAGCTCACGCAGGTGCGCGCCTCGACGCGGTCGCCGAGAAAGCCCAGGCCGCTGCCGAGCACCAGCAGTACCTCGGGACGGAAATCGCCGAGGTGAGACGCGATCATATCCGCGCTCTCGCAGTAATCATCATAGGTGAAGTGCGGCTTGACCGCGTCGGCGGTAAAGAAATCACTCTTATTCATCGTTATTCTCCTTGTTCGGCGTAAAAGCGGGCGAAGTCCATCAGGTTCGCGCGGCGCTTTTCGGGCCGGTCGATGTATTCGCGCGGGTATTTGGCGTTGAACGCGCGGCGGATCTGCCCGCCGCCGACCATCTTGGTCGAGCCGCCCGCGCCGAGCGAGAGGATGGAGTGCAGCTCCTCCATGATGTAGATGTTGTAGAGCCCCGCGCCGCCGGGCTTCGTCCAGCCCACGTTTTCAAAGCTGCCGGACATGTACTTCTGGCGGTAGAGATAATAGGGGGCAAAACCATGTTTACGCAGCGTGGGGTCGGCATAGTCCAGCATTTGCGCGACCTCGTCCGCGCCGGGGATGCGGCTGCCTTCGAGCATGATGCGGCTGCCCTTTTTGAGGGACAGCGTGTGCACGGTGATGTTGTCCGCGCCCATGGAGAGCACCTCGTCGAGACTCCGGGCAAAGCCCTCGGGCGTGTCCTCGGGAAGACCGGCGATGAGGTCCATGTTGACGTGCGGGAAGCCCGCGGCGCGCACCTGCTCCATCGCGCGGCGGATGTCGTCCGCCGTGTGGCGGCGGCCGATGGCGGCGAGGACGTGGTCCTCCATCGTCTGGGGGTTGACGGAAACGCGCGTGGTGTTGTGCGCGCGCAGCACGCGCAGCTTTTCTTCGTCAATCGTGTCAGGGCGGCCCGCCTCGATCGTCAGCTCGGCGAGACTGTTAAAGTCAAAATTCTGCTCCAATTTCGTGAGCAGGCGGTCCATCTGGTCGGCGGTCAGCGTGGTCGGCGTGCCGCCGCCCATGTAGAACGACTTGACGTTCAGCCCCAACTCGCGCACGAGCTGCCCCGCGGCGGTGATCTCGTCGAAAAGTGCCTCTAAATACGGCTCGACGAGCGAGAACGACTTTTCGACGCTCTGCGCCACAAAGCTGCAATACGCGCACCGCGTCGGGCAGAACGGGATGCCGACATAGAGCGAGATATCGTTCGGCTCCAGCTCCGCCGCGGCGCGGATGCCGGCGTCTGCCGCCTCAATGGCGAGGCGGGCGCGCGCGGGCGTGACGCAGTAGAGCTCCTGCAATTCCTTTTCCGCACGTTTTTTTCCGCCCTCGCGGATGAGCGAGAGCGCGACCTTGCTGGGCCGCACGCCGGTCAGGCTCCCCCACGCGGGGAGATGCCGAGCAGGTCCTTCGCCGCGCCGAAAAAGCTGATGCCGACGGCGTGACGGCGCTGTCCTTCTTTTTCATACTCCGTGCCGGAGAGGGGATAGTCGTAGCTGTGGGCGGCGGACTTGCCGTCCACGCCCAGCTCCGTCGTCACCTGCACGCGCTCGTCCTCTTCGGTGAGCGTCACGCGCGCCCAGCGCGTGTCGGCGGTTTTGTCGACCGTGCCGTAAACGGGCTTTTCGCCGGGGAAGAGCGTGAGTAAGCTCTGCTCCAGCGCGTATTTTTCATCATGCCCAATGAGCTCAAGTTTCATGTGGTTTCTTGTCCTTTATCGCAGCGCATGGCGCAGATACGGGTTCATCGCCTTTTCGCGCGCGAGCGTTGTGGAATTCATGTGGCCGGGGTAAACAGTGTAGTCGCCTTCGATCTGGGCGAGACGGCGCAGCGAGGCGAGCATCTGCGCGTCGTTGCCGCCGGGAAGATCGGTGCGGCCCATCGAGCCTGCAAACAGCGTGTCGCCGGGGAACATCGCGTCGCCGACCAGCAGCGTCACGCCGCCGAGCGTATGGCCCGGCGTGGCGAGCACCTTGATCGTGAGCGAGCCGAGCGGCAGCGTATCGCCCTCGCCATAGTATTTGAGATCGGGGACGAGGTCGGCCATCGGGTAGTGGTAGATGCCGGTGGAGTGGGCGTCGGCCTCGCCGATGTAGACGGGCACGTCCGGCAGCGCCTTTTTGAGCGCAGGCACGGCGAGCGTGTGGTCGCGGTGTCCGTGGGTCAGGAGAATGTATTTGAGCGTGACGCCCTCGCTTTTGACGAGCGCGAGCAGTCTTTCCGCCTCGTCGCCCGGGTCGATGAGCGCGGCGGACTTCGTTTCCTCGTCGATGAGCAGGTAGCAATTCGTCTGCAGGGAGCCGACGACAGTGGTGATGACTTTCATGAAGAAATAACCCCTTTCTTTACTGCTTTTTCGGTGCGTCTAAGTCGGCGGAGTCCACGATCAGCGTGAACGGCCCGTCGTTGAGCGATTCGACCTCCATGTAGGCGCCGAATTCGCCGGTTTCAACATGGTAGCCCTTTTCGCGGCAGATGGCCACGAACTTTTCATACATCGGGATGGCGACCTCAGGCCGCGCGGCGCTTAAAAATTCGGGACGGCGGCCCTTGCGGCAGTTGCCGTAGAGCGTGAACTGCGAAACATGAAAGCCCCTGCCGATGGAGCGCGTTTCCCGCTCGTCGATGGTGACGCTGGCGCGCCGGACGCGCATGAGGACTGCTTTCATGGCGGTTCTCCTTATCGCTTATTTGCTGAGCTTGGCGCGCAGGGCCTCGCCGGCCTCCTCGTAGCCGGGCTTGCCGAGCAGCGCGAACATATTCTTCTTGTAGGCCTCGACGCCGGGCTGATCGAAGGGATTGACGCCGAGCAGATAGCCGGACAGGCCGCAGGAGAACTCAAAGAAGTAAATGAGCTCGCCGAGGGTGCGGGCATTGCGCTCGCCGGCGGAGATGATGAGGTTGGGGACGCCGCCTTCGACGTGGGCGAGGAGCGTGCCGTCCATCGCCTGACGGTTGATGAAGTCCATCGTTTTGCCCTCAAGGAAGTTCAGGCCGTCGCCGTTGACGTCGTCGTGCGGGACGGTGAGCTGGTCGGGATCGGCGGCGAAGCGGACGACGGTCTCCAGCAGCGTGCGCTCGCCCTGCTGGATATACTGGCCCATGGAGTGCAGGTCGGCGGTGAAATCGACGCTGGCGGGGAAGAGGCCCTTGCCCTCCTTGCCCTCGCTCTCGCCGTAGAGCTGCTTCCACCACTCCGCCATGAAGCGGAACGACGGCTCGAAGCAGGCGAGCAGCTCGATCTTCTTGCCGGAGCGGTAGAGCTCGTGGCGCATGGCGGCGTACTGCCACGCGGGGTTGGTGTAGTCAGCGATCTCGCAGAGCGCTTCCATCTCCCGCGCGCCGGCGAGCAGCGCGTCGGTGTCCACGCCCGCGACGGCGATGGGGAGCAGGCCGACCGCGGTGAGGACGCTGTAGCGTCCGCCGACGTTGTCGGGCACGACGAACTCCTCGTAGCCCTCGGCGTCCGCGAGGGACTTGAGAGCGCCCTTGTGCGCGTCGGTGGTGGCGTAAATGCGCTGCGCCGCGCCCGCCTTGCCGTACTTTTGCTCAAGCCTTTCGCGGAAGAAGCGGAAGGCGACGGCGGGCTCGGTGGTCGTGCCGGACTTGGAAATGACGTTGACGGAGAAGTCATCGTCGCCGATGAGCTCCATCACCTCGCGCAGCGCGGCGGAGGACAGACCGTTGCCGATGAAGTAGACGTTGGGGGTGTCCTTTTTCTTCAGGTTGTAGTTGGGCGAGCACAGACACTCGATCACGCCGCGCGCGCCGAGGTAGCTGCCGCCGATGCCGATGACGACAAGGGCCTTGGAGTCGCCTTGGATCTTTTTCGCGGCGGCGAGAATGCGCGCATATTCCGCGCGGTCGTACTGCGCGGGCAGGCGGACCCAGCCGATGAAATCGTCGCCCTTGCCGCCGCCGTTGAGGAGCTCGCGCTGCGCGCGCTCGAGACGGGGGCAGAGGACTTCTTCATAGGGATAGGAAAGGAAGGGCTTTGCGTGGGAAACGTTGATGGAAAGCATGATAGAATTCCTCCTTATAAAATTCAGAGCGTCAGCCGGCGGGGCGGTCGACCTTCATCACGCCGCTGATCTGATGGAGGCGGCGCATGACGGCGGAGAGCTGCTCGCTGTCGGCGACGAAGATCTCGAGATGGATGAGGGCGAAAGGACGGCGGAGACGTCGAGCACGAGGTCGAGGCGGTCCTTGGCGTAAATGTCGAGCGAGGTCTGATACGACTCCTTGACGTCCGTGCCCCAGCTGACCTTGATCCAGCGGCCGCGCTCCTCGGGCTTTCTGCGCTCAATGGCGGCGTTGGGGCAGTCGCAGCGGTGGACGGACACGCCGTAGCCGCGGCGTGATGAAGCCGACGATCTCGTCGCCGGGGACAGGCGTGCAGCACTTGGAGAATTTGACGAGGCAGTTCGACAGCCCCTCGACCACGATGCCCTGCTCGCTCTTCGTGCGCTTGGGGACGGCGGGACGCGTCGCGCCGGAGTTGTCCACCGGCACGGTGGCGGCGCGCTCCTCCTTGCGCTGCTTTTCGAGCTTGACGATCTCGTCGTGGATGCGGTTGACGGCCTTCTGCGCGGAAAATCCGCCGTAGCCGATGGCGGCGTACATCTCATCCATCGAGCCGAACGACGTCTTCTTGAGAAGCGCGGCCTCGATGTCCGTGCCGAGCACGTCGCTCATCGGGATGCCGAGGTGCTTGAGCTCTGCTTCAAACGAGATGCGGCCGTTGATGATGTTTTCCTCGCGGCGCTCCTTTTTGAACCACTGGCGAATTTTGCTGCGTGCCTCGCTCGATTTGGCAATCTTGAGCCAGTCGCGGCTGGGGCCGTGCGCGTTTTTCGAAGTCAGAATTTCGACGATGTCGCCGTTTTTGAGCTGATAGTCGAGCGGGGCGATGCGCCCGTTGACCTTCGCACCCGTCATGCGGTTGCCGATGGCCGAGTGGATGGAGTAGGCAAAGTCGATGGGCGTCGCGCCGGCGGGGAGGTTCGTCACGTCGCCGCGCGGAGAGAAGACGAAGACCTCGTCGGCGAACATGTCGACCTTGAGCGTGTGGACGAATTCCTCGGCGTCGGTGTTCTCCTGATTTTCAAGCAAACGGCGCACCCATTCGTAGTTGTGCTCGCCTGCGTTGCCGGAGATGCCCTGTTTGTACTTCCAGTGCGCGGCGACGCCGTATTCGGCGATCTCGTGCATCTCTTCGGTGCGAATTTGGACCTCGAACGGGATGCCGTCCGCACCGATGACGGTGGTGTGGAGCGACTGGTACATGTTCGGCTTGGGCGTGCCGATATAGTCCTTGAAACGGCCGAGCACGGGACGGTAAAGGTCGTGGATGATGCCGAGCACGTTGTAGCAGTCGGCCACGGTGTCGACGATGACGCGGAAGGCGAAGAGGTCGAGCACCTCATCCATGGTCTTGTTCTGCGCGTACATCTTGCGGTAGATGCTGTAGGGATGCTTCATGCGGCCGTAGACCTTGAGATACGGGACGTGCTGCTCCTTCAGGCGCTCTTCGATCTGCGCCTGCACGCGGTCCATAAAGGCCTCGTGCTCGGCCTCCTTGGCCGCGAGCGAGCGGGTGATCTCGTCGTAGCCGACGGGATCCAAATACTTGAGGGACAAATCCTCAAGCTCCCACTTGATGCGCTGCATACCGAGGCGGTGGGCGATGGGCGCGTAAATTTCCATCGTTTCAAGCGACTTCTGCCGCTGCTTTTCCGCCGTCTGGTACTCCATGGTGCGCATGTTGTGCGTGCGGTCGGCCAATTTGATGAGAATGACGCGGATGTCCTTGGCCATGGCCATGAGCATCTTGCGCAGGTTTTCCATCTGCTCCTCTTCCTTGCTCGCGTACTGCACGCGCGTCAGCTTGGAGACGCCCTCGACCAGATCCGCGACCGCGGGGGAGAACTCCTTGGCGATCTCGGCATACGTGGCGGAGGTGTCCTCAATGCAGTCGTGCATGAGGGCGGCCTCGATGGACTCTGAGTCGAGCCGCAGCTCCTCGGCAATGATCTGCGCGACGGCGAGCGGGTGCGTGATAAACGGCGAGCCGTCCTTTCTGAGCTGACCGTTGTGGTGCGTGTCGGCATAGCGGAAGGCCTTGTCGATCTGGGCAAAGTCTGCGCTCGGGTTGTACTGGTGGATCGTCTCGACAAGGTGGTCGTACATGCCGAGCACGAGCGCCGCCTGCTCGCCGGTCTCCACGCAGGTGCCGGGCGCGACGATCTGGAGGGGAGCCGAAGCGGTATTCTCTTTTAATGCTTTATCCTGTGCTGTCATATCCGAATCGTCTCCTTTAATTACGAAAGAAAGCCGTGCAGGGCGGAAAGGTAGGGGCTCTTGTCAAGCTCAACCTTTTTTCCGTCCGCCGTCAGGCGGAGCGTGAGGGTCGTGTCCTTGCGCTCGATCGAAAGAAGCCCGCGCTCGGCAAAGACCTGCAAACACATCGCCGTGCGCAGAAACGTCTCCGCGCCGACCATTTCCGAGCTCAAATGCCGCAGCAGCGGCAGCATGGGCTCGCTGACGCCGTCAGGCCCGACCTCGCGCTCCAGAACGCGCCACGCGCGCACGAACTGGTCGCGCGAGGGGAGCGCCCGCGCCGCGTCGCGCGGGGAGAGCGTGCCGCCGCTGATCAGCTCGCGGCAGAGGGAGAGCGCCTCATTCTCGCGCCCGCTGGGGTCGAGCGAGGGGCGCAGGTCGATGAGTTGGAGCTGGATGGAGCGCTGGGAGCGGAACTCGTTTACCTGCAGATAGAACGCCGCGTCCACGCGCATGCCCGCGCACACGCCGCACTCGTCGGCGGTGACGGAGAAGAAAATGCCGTCGAAATTCACGCGGCTTTTCTGTAGTTTCAGCTTTAAGTGCCGGTTCTGGCCCACGCCCTGCACGCTCTCGAGCGTTGCGCCGCGCAGGCAGAAGACGGGGCGGTTGTTGCCCGCGCCGTAGGGCTCGAGGAGCGAAAGCGCCTCGACCTCCTCAAGCGTGATGAGTGAGGGGTGCTGCAAGTCGACGTCGACGTCGAGCATCGACACCGGCGGATGCTCGCCCGTGTGGGCGCGCACATACTGGTTCATCCGCGTGCGGAACGCGGGGATGTTGCGCTCTTCGATCGTAAAGCCCGCGGCGAGCTCGTGTCCGCCGAAGCTCACGAGAAGGTCGGAGCACGCTTCGAGCGCATTGAAGAGGTTAAAGCCGCCGTAGCTGCGGCACGAGCCCTTACCCGACCCGCCGGAGAGGTGGATCATAAAGCTCGGGCAGGAGAATTTTTCGGAAAGTCTCGACGCCACAATGCCCACGACGCCTTGATGCCAGTCCTCGCTGGACAACACGAGCGCACTGCGCTCGCTCTCGGGGAAGGTCCTCCATCTGCTCGATGGCGCGGCGGAAAATGTCCTGCTCCACGCTCTGGCGCTCGCGGTTGAGCTCGCACAGCTCGCGCGCGAGCTTTTCCGCGCGGACGGGATCGTCGGTGAGCAACAATTCCGCGGCCAGCTCGGCGCGGCCCATGCGGCCCGCGGCGTTGATGCGCGGGGCGAGCACAAAGCCGATCTGGATCGACGAGATGGGGCGCGACGTGAGCCCCGCCTCGCGCAGCAGCGCGTGCAGCCCCGTAAAGTCGCTGCGGTCGATGCTCTCAAGACCGCATTGGACGATGGTGCGGTTCTCGCCCTCCATGCGCATGACGTCGGCGATGGTGCCGATGGCGGCAAGCGTGCAGTAGCGCGCAAACAGCGCATCCTCGCGCCCCTCGCCAAGGGCCAAAACGAGCTTGAGCGCGACGCCCACACCCGCCAAGTGCTTGAAGGGATACGGGCAGTCGGGCCGGTGGGGGTCAACGACGGCCACGGCGGCGGGGAGCTGCTCCTTGCACTCGTGGTGGTCGGTGATGACAAGATCGACGCCGAGCGTCGCGGCGTAGGCCGTCTCGTCCACGCCCGTGATGCCGCAGTCGACCGTGACGATCAGCGTCACGCCGGACTCGGAGAGTGCGCGGATGGCGAAATATAAGGTGCGCTGTGCCGCGCATTTTTTGATTTTTTACGAGAAAGCTATTGACAAACGGACCTTCTCCCTGTTATACTGTCCCTTGTCCTGTCGGGCAGAATATGGCGGCATAGCTCAGTTGGCCAGAGCATTCGGTTCATACCCGAAGTGTCCCCGGTTCGAATCCAGGTGCCGCTACCAAAGAGCACGGGATGCGAGAGCATCCCGTGCGTTATATGGCCCGTTGGTCAAGTGGTTAAGACACCGCCCTTTCACGGCGGTAACATGGGTTCGAGTCCCGTACGGGTCACCATTTGGAGGCTTAGCTCAGCTGGTTAGAGCGCATGCTTCACACGCATGAGGTCACTGGTTCGAGTCCAGTAGTCCGCACCAGAAACGACCGGAAATCGAAAGATTTCCGGTCGTTTTCTATGATTCTCGCAACTTTTTTGGAACCTGTATTTTTGCCGAAATTTTTTGGCCATAGGAATTCCACCTTTGGAATAAAAATTGACCACAGAACACGGCGTTCTGTGGTCGTTTTTTGTCTGTCAGGATGCCTGTCTTGCCCGCTCGCATTCTGCCGCAAGCTCCGTTTTCTTTTTTTGAATGAGGGCTTTCAGCTTTTCCTCGCATTCCTCGCGGGTATGGGCGTAGACGTTGCCGCTGCGCTTTTTGCCATCTGGTCCTCTCGGGGAATATTTGCCTTCCCAGAGGTGGTCGCCGAGCTGACTGACGCAGCCGGTACCCTGCTTCCGCCGCTGGCTTTTCACCGCAGTAAAGACCGCCATATTCTCCGACGCAGGTTTTCGAGCGGGAGGTATAATCTGTTCCTGCTTTGCAATGCCGCGGTCAATGCTTGCCGCCGCCTTTGCCCGCATATCGTCGGTGATATGTGCGTAAATGTTCAGCGTTGTTGCCACGGAATTGTGACCGATAATCGAACGCTGCGAATGAGAGGCTAGCTGACGGACTGTTTTACGGACGCAATGATCCTTGGAGGAAAACATCAGGGATGCCCTGCGCGCGTAGGGCGCGCACCTCCTCCGCCGTGTCATCGACGCCGATCTGCCCGTCGTAGTCGCGGCTGAGCGGGACTTTGCCGCTCGGCAGGATTTTGTGGCTGTCGTCGGGTGAGGCGTCGGTCAGCAGGATGAGCAGATGCTTTTCCGCGGGTGCGGACTTGATGAGCTCGCCCGCGCCGCGCAGCGCGAGCCCATCGCGGTTCCAGCCCGCGGCGAAGTAATTGAAAACGTTTCGTTCGCCGTTTTTGTCGCCGAAATCCTTCAAAACGCGCAGCACCGTGTAGCCGCGCAGGCTGCAGAAGCTGGTCACGCGCACGGGAATGCCGCAGGAGGCAAGGCTTTTGGCGAGAAGATAGCCCTGAATGGCGATGCTCTCCTGACAGTGCAGGCGCGAGGCCGAGGCGTCGAGCATCAGATCGACGGCAAAGCCGGGACGGCTCTCCTCGTCGCTGCGCAAAAATACGCGGTCGTCGTGCAGCACCGGTTCGCGCCAGACCTTGGTCCCGTCCAGCCAGCCCTGACGGGCGGGGATGCGCTCGGGCTGCTGGTGGACGAGCAGGCAGTTTCGAATTTGCTCGCTCAGGCGCGCGAGCGCGCTCTGGTGCAGATCGAGGTCGCGCGCGAAGGCGGCGCGGTTCAGCTTGGCCTGTTCCTCGGCCTGCTCGTAAAGGCGCTGCGTGTCCGCGCTGATGAGTTGGTCCGACGCGCTCGCGCCCTTTGTGAACCACAGGTGGCAGCCGAAGTGGTTGCCGGTGCAGCAGCGCTGCTCGATGCGCGCGAGCGCCTGCGGGGAATAGAGGCTGCGGCCGAAGCAGCGCTCGATGTAGTCGCGGTCCTCCGTTTCGTGCTCGTTGGAGCGCAGACGCGCGCGCAGCGCGTTCGAGACCTTGACCATGCCGTTTTCGCCCGGCATGGCGGAGCGGCCGATGGTCAGATCGTCCGTGCGGACGATCTCGGTCGGCAGGAGCTTTGTGAGAAGCGGCGCCCACTTGTCGTCAAAGTGCAGCTGGAACCCGCCTTTTTTATGCACCGTACCATCGAATTGCAGGTACTTTTCAAATGCCGTGCGCACGGCGATCTCAAGCTCGGCGGCGTTCATCGTGCCGGGGCAGGCGAGCGCTTGCGCGAGCCCTTTTTCCCACGGGGCGAGAATGGGCGGCTTTTGCCCGAGGATCGTCTTCCAGCGGTCGGACTGCACG
>VOFG01000116.1_pt1 | contig 34001 bp, 39 predicted proteins | sample 5384171 | NCBI WGS metagenome assembly VOFG01 (sample SAMN12384726, study PRJNA508395) | human gut metagenome | isolation source: healthy gut F | host: Homo sapiens
CGTTGCTGGGCCAGTGCACAGCTCATCAGCAGATAGCGGGCGGCGGCGATCGGGGTAATGATGGCTACCTCGAGGTAGGGTGGCCCCGCTGGCAATCAGGGGCAAAGGCGGCGCACTTGCCTGCGGAAGCATTGTTGAGCAGACTGGCCACGAAGCTCTGCAAAGGTGTCGGGCCTGCCGTCCGGGCCGCGATGCCCAGCGAGAACGACACAGCAAAATCCCCAGTGCAATGGGCACACCGTCGCGCATCCCTTCGCAGAAGAACCTTGCGGCTGAAAGCGGGTTTAGGGTCTGGTTGCAGTTTCGACGACCATGCGTAGTTTCCATGAGAAAAGCCTTTCCACCCCCAAACAAACCCTATTATAGCACAGTTCGAGAGTCGTGGTGAACAAAAACCACAGTTTTCACCCCTGAAAGCTGTGGCATTTTTGGACTGCTTTACCTGAACAGTTTGCGGCCAGCCCAAATGCAGACACAGGCGCCGATGACCGAGACGACGATCACCCACGATACGGACACAGAGGCCGAAGAGACCGACCAGATGCCCAGCAGATACAGGTGCAGGGCGCTGGTCTCACTGCCCATGATGCGGCCTGCGTGGCACCTCAGGCCGATGAGAAGACTGGAAGATAAAACTAAGGATAAGAAAACCTGCCAAAAATCAGACCGCTTCCTCCCGTGCGTAGCGGCAGATGTCCGAAAGACAGCATTTTCGCACTCCGGCTTCCGGGCATTGCAGACGGCCCGCCATGCATCACGAAACGGTGGCACGTATCGAATCCCCATGAACGAACCGCTGGCGCATCTGCGCCCCAAAACGCTGGCCGAGGTCTGCGGGCAGGGTGTGGCGCCGGGGCGGGTGTTCCGCCGCACCATCGAGAGCGGCCGCATCCCCAACATGATCTTCTACGGCCCCTCCGGTACCGGCAAGACCACCGTGGCCCGCATCATTGCGGAGAACAGCGGCATGACCCTCCACAAGCTCAACGGCACCTCCTGCGGCACCGGCGACATCAAGGCCGTGCTCAAGGACATCGGCACGCTGGCCGGGGCGGGGGGCATCCTGCTCTATCTGGACGAGATCCAGTACCTGAACAAAAAGCAGCAGCAGAGCCTGTTGGAGTGCATCGAGGACGGCAGCGTGACCCTTATCGCCTCCACGACCGAGAACCCTTATTTTTACATCTATAATGCGCTGCTGTCCCGCTGCACGGTGTTCGAGTTCAAATCCCTGTCGGCGGCGGATGTGGAGCAGGGGCTGCACAACGCGCTGGAAAAGCTGTCGGAAGCGGAAGGCGTGCCGGTCACGATGGATGCCGAGGCCTGTGCCTATCTCGCCGAGAGCGCGGGCGGCGACCTGCGCAAGGCGCTGGGCTGCCTCGATTTTGCCGTGACGGCCGCGCCGCAGGAGGCAGAGGGCAAGCATATCACCTTGAAAATGATCGAACAGGTTACCCGCCGCACGGCTATGCGGTACGATAAAGACGGGGACGATCACTACGACATCGTTTCTGCCTACCAAAAGTCGATGCGCGGCTCCGACCCGGACGCGGCGCTGCACTATCTGGCGCGGCTGCTGGAAGCGGGAGATCTGCCCTCTGCGTGCGGCGGCTGATGGTGTGCGCGTGCGAGGATGTGGGCCTAGCCTACCCGCAGATCATCCCCATCGTGAAGGCGGCAGTGGATGCGGCCAACATGGTGGGTCTGCCGGAGGCCGGCTCCCGCTGGCGGATGCCGTCGTCCTCGTGGCGACGAGCCCCAAATCCAACAGTGCCCACGACGCCATCAACGCCGCCATCGCGGATGTTCAAGCCGGGCGCACCGGGCCCATCCCGCGCCAGCTCCAGAACTAAGCACTTTTGATGGCGAGGATGCCCTCGTCAAGGGGCAGAACTACAAATATGCCCACTCTGAAAAGAACTTTTTGTAAAAGGAAGAAAAAAGGAGAACCATGCGATATTCCAAACAGCGTGAGCTGGTTTGCAGAAGGTGGAGAACCTGTGCGACCACCCCACCGCCGAAGAAATTTTCGATAAAGCGGCCCAAGGAGTGCCCCGGGCCTGAGCCTTGGCACCGTATACCGCAACCTGAACAGTCTTGTGGATGCGGGCGGGTGCGCCGGGTGTCCATCCCGGGCAAGGCGGACCGGTTTGACCACACGCTGTGCTGGCACAGCCACCATGTACTGCACGGTCTGCGGCGGCGTGGTCGATGCGGATGTGGATGAAAAACAGGTGATGAAGCTGGTCAAGAACCAGAAGGGTGCCGTGCAGGACTGCGCCGTGGTGCTGTTCGGCGTCTGTGAGGAGTGCTTGAAGAAGCAGGCAGCACAGAAAAGGGCAATCCGACGCAAAAAGTTTGCGTTTCCTCTTGCCCTCTGCAGGCAAACAGGGTATACTAAAAAGAGCTTTTCAGAAAATAAAAAGAGAAACCGCGGTACAGTCTTTCAAAGCGGCCGCGGATAAGGATGGTACGATTGGAATATCTAGCATTTGAACATAACAATGCCGCCGCAGAGCTTGTCCGGCAGGCATACGATACGCCGCCGCTGGCATTTGTCCACAGCTACGGCTGCCAGCAGAATGTCAACGACGGTGAGCGCATCAAGGGCGTGCTGGTGGATATCGGCTACGGCCTGTGCGAGAAACCCGAGGATGCAGACCTCATCCTCTTCAACACCTGCGCGGTACGGGAACACGCCGAGCAGCGAGTGTTCGGCAACGTGGGTGCCCTCAAGGGCCTGAAAGAAAAAAAGCCCGGCCTCATCATCGGCCTCTGCGGTTGTATGGCCAACCAGAAACACGTGGTGGAAAAGCTGCGCCAGAGCTACCCCTATGTAGATCTTGTGTTTGGCGTGGATGGCATTGATACGCTGCCTCAGCTGGTGGCCCAGAAGCTGCAAAAGCACAAGCGCGTGCTGCTGGAACCGGCACAGCGCCCGGTCATTGTGGAGAACATCCCCATCCGGCGTGAGAGCGAGTTCCGTGCCTGGCTGCCCATCATGTATGGCTGCGATAATTTCTGCACCTGCTGCATCGTGCCCTATGTGCGCGGCCGCGAAAAAGCCGCAAGCCCGGCGATATCCTTGCGGAATTCAAGGGCCTTGTGGAGGCGGGCTATAAGGAGATCACCCTTCTGGGGCAGAACGTGAACAGCTACGGCAAGGGCCTGGAGGAGAAAATCGATTTCTCCGATCTGCTCAACCTGCTCTGCACGGTGCCGGGGATTATCACATCCGGTTCATGACCAGCCACCCGAAAGATGCCAGCTTCAAGCTCATTGACACGATTGCGGCACAGCCCAAGATCTGCAAGCACCTGCATCTTCCGGTGCAGTGTGGTTCGGATCGGCTGCTGGTGCAGATGAATCGCCACTATACCATTGAGCATTATCTGGAGCTCATCGAGTATGCCCGCAAAAAGGTGCCCGGCATCACGTTCTCCAGCGACATTATCATCGGTTTCCCTGGTGAGACAGAAGAAGATTTCCAGCAGACGCTGAGCCTCATCCGCAAGGTTGGCTACATGCAGCTGTTCACGTTCATCTATTCCAAGCGCACGGGCACGAAAGCGGCGGAAATGCCGGACCCGACCCCCGCAAGGAGAAGACGGACCGGATGAGCCGCCTGCTGGCCGTGCAGGACGAGATCGCAATGGCGTTGGTCAAAGCACAGGTCGGGCAGACCGTCCGGGTGCTGGTCGAGGGCTATGGCCGTTCGGAGGGGACTCTCTCCGGCCGCCTGGACAACAACCTGACCGTCGAGTTTGCCGCGGACGACAGCCTCATGGGCAGTTATGCCATGGTGCACCTGACGGGTGCCCGGGCCACTGTTCTGCTGGGTGAGCTGGCCCAATAACGTACATTCCATCATATTTTTAAATAAGGAGATTTTTACAATGGATTGCATTGATCTTTTCAAGCGTGCTGCGATGGCACTTCAGACCGACCCCGTTACCTGGTTCTCGACCAGGCCCGGAAAGCAAACGATAAGGATGAAGAGCTCCAGAACATGATCGGGGAGTTCAACCTCGCCCGGATGGATCTGAACAATGAGATCGGAAAGAGCGAGCGCAACGATGCCCGCATTGCAGAGCTCAATGAGAAAGTCAACGACCTGTACGGCAAGATCATGGCCGATGAGGGGATGGTGGCTTACAATGAGGCCAAGCGTGATTGCGAAAACCTCGTCAACTACATCGACGCGATCATCAACACTGCCATGAACGGCGGCGACCCCATGACGGTGCAGGAGCCCTCTACATCCTGCACGGGCAGCTGCTCCACCTGCGGAGGCTGCCACTAAGGCGGAACGATAAAATCAGAAACGCGGCTGTGCTTTGCAGGCCGCGTTTTGCTTGCAAAAGGCGGTTTTTGCCCACAAACCGGGCGAGATTGCAGCAGGCAATGCAGAAAAACGGGGAGGAAGGTGAACGGTCATGGCAGAGCTTTCGCCCATGATGCAGCAGTACCTTGAAATCAAAAAACAGCACAAAGACGAGATTCTTTTTTACCGCATCGGCGATTTTTACGAGATGTTTTTTGACGATGCACTGACAGCCTCCAAAGAGCTGGACTTGACCCTGACGGGCAAGCAGTGCGGTCTGGAGGAGCGTGCCCCCATGTGCGGCGTGCCATTCCACAGCTATGAGGGCTATGTGGCCCGCCTCATCTCGAAGGGCTACAAGGTCGCCATCTGTGAGCAGATAGAGGACCCCGCCAAGGCGAAGGGCCTTGTGAAGCGGGACATCATCCGCGTGGTCACCCCCGGTACGGTCATTGAAAGCAGCATGCTGCAGGACGACCGCACCAACTACATTGCCAGCATCTTCCTCAAAGATGGTGCGGCGGGCCTTTGCTTTGCGGATGTTTCTACCGGTACGGCCCACATCACCGAACTCAAGCAGAGCAAAATTGCCCCGGCTGTTATTACGGAGCTCTGCCGTTATCACCCGAGCGAAGTACTGATGAACCCGGGGCTGCTGGACTGCCGGGAGATCACAACCTACATCAAGAAAAATATGACCTGCTCCGTGGAACTGGTGGAAGAGGAACGCTATGCACCGGGCCTTGTCTCCATTGCACTGGAAAATCAGTTTGGCCGTGATTGGGCGGCGCAGACGGGCATTGCCCCGAAAGGTTTGGTTCGCTTTGCCATGGCGGCACTGCTGGAATATCTCCATGATACCCAGATCAAAGGCGTGGAGCGCCTGAAAACCGTCATCAGCTACAATGAGGCACAGTTTATGCGTCTTTCCCCGGTCACCCGGGCAAATCTCGAACTGACGGAGACGCTGCGCGGCCGTGAAAAGCGGGGCACGCTGCTCTGGGTGCTGGATAAGACCAGTACATCCATGGGCAAGCGTATGCTGCGCAGCTGGATCGAGCAGCCGCTGGTGTCCAGTGCGGCGATCAACCGCCGCCTGAATGCGGTGGAGAGTCTGGTGCACCAGACGGTGCAGCGTGGCGATCTGATCGAAGAGCTGCACTATATTTCGGACCTGGAGCGCCTGATGACCCGCACGGTCTATGGCTCGGCCACCCCAAAGAGATTTACGCGATGGCGCAGACCTGTGACCGCCTGCCCAGCCTCAAGCAGCAGGCGGAGAGCTGCAACTGTCCGGAGCTGGCAGAGCTGTCCGCACAAATTGATGCGCTGGACGATATCAAGCAGAAAATTTATGCGGCGGTGGACCCGGAAGCCCCTCTACCCTCAAGGATGGCGGTGTCATTGCCAAGGGCTACCACCCGGAAGTGGACGAGCTGCGTTCCATCCGGGATAATACCAAGGGCGTTCTGGCCCAGCTGGAGACCCGTCTGCGGCAGGAGACCGGCATCCCCAAGCTGAAGATCGGCTATAACCATGTGTTTGGCTACTTTATCGAGGTGAGCAACTCTTATAAGAGCATGGTGCCGGAAACGTATATCCGCAAACAGACCCTCACCAGCGGCGAGCGGTACATCACGCAGGAGCTCAAGGAACTGGAAAGTAAAATTCTGGGCGCCCACGAGCGGTTGATTGCGCTGGAGCACCGGCTGTTCAGTGAGCTGCTGGAAACCATTGGCGGCCAGCTGGACCGCATCCAGCGCACGGCCAATGCAGTGGCAGAGTTGGATGTGCTGGCAGCACTGGCACAGGTAGCGGCTGAAAACAACTACTGCCGCCCTGTTGTAGACGATAGCGATGAGCTGTACATTGTGGAGGGCCGCCACCCGGTGGTGGAACAGGTGCTCAAAGGCAGCCTGTTTGTGCCCAATGATACCACCCTCAATTGCGGGGAAGACCGCTGCCTCATCATTACCGGCCCTAATATGGCAGGTAAATCCACTTACATGCGTCAGAACGCACTGATTGCCCTGATGGCACAGATCGGCTCGTTTGTCCCGGCGGCAGAGTGCCATGTAGGCGTGGTGGATGCCATCTTTACCCGCATCGGTGCATCGGACGACCTCTCGGCAGGCCAGTCTACCTTTATGGTGGAGATGACCGAGGTGGCCGAGATCCTGAAAAACGCCACTTCCAAGAGCCTTGTGGTGCTGGACGAGATCGGCCGCGGGACCTCCACCTTTGACGGCATGAGCATTGCCCGTGCCGTGGTGGAGCACATCTCCGATCCCGGCAAGGGGCTGGGCTGCAAGACTCTGTTTGCAACCCATTACCATGAGCTGACGGATCTGGAGGGCACCATTGCAGGCGTGAAAAACTATAACATCGCCGTCAAAAAGCGGGGAGAAGATATCACATTCCTGCGCCGCATTATTCGCGGCCCGGCTGACGACAGCTATGGCATCGAGGTGGCAAAGCTGGCAGGCCTGCCCGGCAGCGTGACCCGCCGCGCCCACGAGGTGCTGCGCGCGCTGGAAGCAACTGCACCTAAAAATAAAGTAGAGCAGATGGATTTTGATGCCCTGCAGGAATATGCCTCGCCTGCGGTGCCCAGCGAGATGATGGAGCAGCTGGAAGCGCTGGATGTGGAAACACTGACGCCGATCGAGGCACTGAATTTCCTCTACGAGCTGAAAAAAGACCCTGAAAGGCAGCCTGAACAGCTGACCGGAAGAACGAATCAACGGGTAAAGGAGGGAAAATTCGATGGCAGAAATTCGAGTTTTGGACAAACACACGGCTGAACTGATCGCGGCAGGTGAAGTGGTCGAGCGCCCGGCCTCTGTTGTGAAAGAGCTGCTGGAAAACGCCATTGATGCCGGTTCCACGCAAGTGACAGTCACGATCGAATCGGGCGGCATTCGCCTCATTGAGATCAGCGATAATGGCTCCGGCATTGAAGCGAAATATATCCCCACAGCTTTCATCCGGCACGCAACCAGTAAAATCCGGACCGAAGATGACCTGACCCACATCCATACGCTGGGCTTTCGCGGCGAGGCACTGGCTTCCATTGCCAGTGTGGCCCGTGTGGAGGTGCTGACCCGGACGGCGGATGCGGAGTGCGCTTCCGTCTACCATATTGAGGGGCGGGGAAGAGCAGCCCATGGAGCCGGGTGCCCGCGGCGTGGGTACCACCATCCGGGTACGGGACCTGTTTTATAACACGCCAGCCCGGATGAAGTTCCTGAAAAAGATTCCAGCGAGGGTACCTTTGTGGCCGATATCGTGGCGCATGTGGCCCTGAGCCACCCGGAAGTCAGCTTCAAATTTGTCCGTGAGGGCAAACTGCAGTACGTCACCCCCGGCGATGGGCAGCTGCGCAGTGCCGCTTACGCGGTTCTGGGCCGGGAATTCAGCCGTGACCTTGTGGAAGTGGATAACCAGGAGGGCGTCTACCGGGTTCGAGGCCTCATCACTCAGCCCAAGAGCTGCAGGGCCAGCCGGAGTATGCAGTATTTTTACATCAATGGCCGCTATGTCCGTAACCGCACCATGATGGCGGGTATGGAAATGGCCTATAAAGGGCACCATGATGCAGGGAAAATTTCCTGGAGGAATCTTGCTTCTGGAAATGCCTGCGGATCTTGTGGACGTCAACGTTCACCCGGCGAAGATCGAGGTCCGCTTTGCCCGTGAAAATGATATCTTTGACCTCGTTTACCATGCTGTCAAGCTCTCTCTGAGCCAGCCTGGAACGGGCGAACGACTTTTCACCTTTGATGAACCGAAAAACAATGAAAAATCCAAGAATGAAGAATTGAACGATATGATAGAAGAAAATACTGTAAAGAAAAACAGCTTTACAGGACTTTCTGCGATTTTATCGGGCCAGGCAGCGCCCGGAACGCTCCCGCATCCCACTGCACAGCCTGCAAAACCGGTGGCTCTTTCTATCCAGGCAATGCCGATTGCTTCTGCAGGGCAAACGGCAGCTTTTCAAAAAACAGAAACAGAGCTTTCGGCCAGAGAAACGGGCAAAGAAGAACCGGAACACAGCTGGACAACGGTTGCATCGGATACGCCGCTCCAACAGGGCGTGAGCCTGCACAGCCCAGAGCCTGAAGAAGCGAACTTCAACAGAAGAACCGGATGCAGAACAGCTGGCGGAGACCCAGCGGGAGGCCCTGAAGCCGCCTACATTCCGTGCGGCCGCGAACGAAGCACAGCTGGATGTGGAGCCGGAGGAGATAAACGGACTTCCGGCCAGGACCATATGGCGGCTTGGAATCCGGCACCGCCCGCAAAACCGCAGAAGTCGGTTCCCAGCGGCTTTGCGGGCAGCCTGCCAGGCACACCGGAGCAGATGGGATTTGACGTACAGGACGGCCCGGAGCCGCTGCGGTATGTAGGAGAACTCTTTAAAACTTATATCCTCGCAGAGCGTGGGGATGAGATCTGCATTATTGATAAGCATGCTGCCCACGAGCGCCAGCTGTTTGAAAAGCTGGCCGCCGATTATGGCGATGTCCCCAGTCAGCTGCTGCTGGAACCGGTCGTGGTAGAGCTTTCGGCTGAGGAGAAGACGGCATTGCTCAACAATCTCCCGTTGTTGGAGAGTGCCGGCCTTGAAATTGATGATTTTGGCGGCAACAGCGTGTTCCTCCGCTCTGTCCCTGCTGACGTGGAGCAGAGCAATGCGGAAGACCTGCTGGTGGAACTGGCCGCAAAAAGCTTGCCAGAGGCAGCCGTGATGCATTGAATGAGAAGACGGAATGGGTGCTGCACTCTATCTCCTGCCGTGCAGCCATCAAGGCGGGGGACAAGTCCTCGCCGCAGGAACTGCTGGCGCTGGCCGAAAAGATCCTTTCCGGCGAGGTGCCGCCGTTTTGCCCGCATGGCCGCCCCTGCGTCCTCAAATTGACCCGGAAGGAGCTGGAAAAGCAGTTTGGCCGCATTGTGTAATGATAAAACCAGACATCCGGTGCTGGCTGTTGTAGGCCCGACCGCCACCGGAAAAACTGCACTGGGCGTCGCATTGGCGGAGCGCTTTGGCGGCGAAGTCATCAGCGCAGACTCCATGCAGATCTATAAAGGGCTGGATGTGGGCACGGCCAAGGTGACGCTGGAAGAGACCCACGGCATCCTGCACCACGGGGTGGATATCCGGACACCGGATCAAGTTGTTCAGTGTGGCGGATTTTACCTGTGCAATGGCCGGAGAGCTGGAACAGGAGATCTTCGCCCGGAATACGCTGCCCATTCTGGTGGGCGGTACAGGGCCTTTATGTCCAGAGCTTTTTGTATGGAGTCCGCTTTACAAAAGAAAAAGCACCGGACGGCCTGCGGGAGCAGCTGGCGGCGGAGCTTGCCGAAAAAAGGCCCGGAAGCCATGTACGCCCAACTGCAGGCAGGGACCCGGAAGCGGCTGCTGCCATCCACCCGAACAATCAGGTGCGGGTGCTGCGGGCTCTGGAACACTACCGTGCGACGGGAAAACGCCTCAGCGAACAGAAAGCGGAATCTCTCCCCGCAGAGCGACCCTACCGTTCGCTGGTATTGGGACTGGATTTCCCGGAGCGGGCACAGCTTTACCGCCGCATTGACCTGCGGGTGGATAAGATGATGGAAAATGGTCTGCTGCCGGAAGCGGAGTCTGGTCTACCAGAACCGGGAACGTTTTAAAACGGCGGCACAGGCCATCGGATACAAGGAATTCTTCCCGTATTTTGAGGGAATGCAGCGCTTGAAGATTGTGTGGAGAAGCTGAAACAGGCCTCCCGCAACTACGCAAAACGCCAGTTGACCTGGTTCCGCCATATGGACGGTGTGGTCTGGCTGGATGCTGCTGCTCCGGATGTGACGGCAGGCGGTTCGCCTGACCCAAGACTTTTTAGCGAAAGGATGAGCATTATGAGCGATACGCCGGAAACACCTCGCCGCGCCCCCGTGCGCTGACCGTTCTGGCCGGGATTGCCATTGTATTTCTGCTGCTGGCAGGGCTGTATGTCGGGTACCAGACGATGCACATTCTCTTCCCACCAAATACTTATGAAACGGCTATGCTGGCGACGGTCTCGGATACAGTGGATGCCGAGGGCGTGCTGCTGTTCAACGAGAGCTATGTGGCAGGTGGTGGGACGCTCGGGTATCTGGCAGCCGATGGAGAACGTGTTTCGGCGGGCACCGCTGTGGCAGAAGTCTACAGCGATGCTTCCCAGGCGGCGCTCCGCCAGCAGCTCACCCAGCTGGGCGACCAGATCGACCTGCTGCAAAAATCGCAGAATGCTTCCGCAACCCAGCTGGACACCATGCGGAAAGAGCGTTCCTCCGCCCTGTATGACCTGATGGACGCACTGGACAGCGGGGAGTATGATGAAACGGAAAAAGGTACAGAGGAATATTTGCTGGCGCAAAATAAGCTCTGGGTCATCACCGGAGAGGTGACGGATTTCTCGGGGCAGATCGCGGCGCTGGTGGATCAGTCCCTCTGTGCAGGCGCAGCTGGGTACGCCAACGCAGATCACAGCCCCGCAGACCGGGTATTTTTATCCGCAGCGCGAGCAGGGCCGCCTCAACGCCGGGGCAGGAGACATTCTGGCCCTGGGCGCCACAGACCTGAAAGCCTATATAGAGTCAGAGCCGGAAACGGCACTGGATGGCTGTGTGGGCAAGATCGTCTCGGGCTTTTCCTGGCAGTATGAGGGATCTGCTCCGCCAAAGAGGGCAGAAACTGCTGGGTCAGGATGGCAAACCGTTGAAAAAATCGGTGCAGATCCGTTTCCCCGGCCAGGTGGAGACGCCGCTGAAAGCTTCTGTTACCGAAGTGAGCATCGACGAGGAAAGCGGCCTGACCCGTTTTGTGATCACCTGCGAGGTCATCAATGGAGACGTGCTGCGGCTGAACAAGGCCAATGCGCAGATCATTGTGGGGAGAGCACCGGGCTTCTGGTCCCGGCTGCGGCAGTCCATTATTTAAAAGAAGATGGCTCTGAGGCCGAGACGCAGGGCGAAAATTATATCCCTGGTGTGTATGTCAAGTACGGCAACCTGGCCCGTTTCTGCAAAATTGATCCGGTGGACGATGCACACCGCTGGTAACCGAGGGAGATCATATCCTCGTTTTGCCCAGTGGAACCGCCAATTCGGTCAGTCAGGTCCGTCTTTATGACGAGATTATCGTCTCCGGACAAAATTTGTATGATGGAAAGCTTTTTGTAGTTATTGACATCTGGTGCAAAAAATCCGATAATAGAAAAAGCTATTATTTGCAACTCTTTTTGCAAAGGTTGCCAGGCAGCAGATGCTGCCCGAATGAAAGGAGCAAGTTCTATGTCTTTAGTAGATAGCATTAAAAAGGGACTTTTCGGCAGTGAGGACGACTACGACGACCAGTACATGGACGACGGCCCTCAGATGGTAAACAATAACAACGGTGTCGGCATTGAGGACGATGAGGAGGGCGACGTAGACGCTGCCCCCAAGAAGAATGGCAAGGTGGTCAACATCCATGCCACCACCCAGCTCAAGGTCGTTCTGGTCAAGCCCGAGCGCTTTGAGGATGCAAGCACCATTGCGGACCACCTGAACAACAAACGCACGGTCGTGCTCAACCTGGAGTCTACCAACAAAGAGGTCTCCCGCCGTCTGGTGGATTTCCTCTCCGGCGTAGCCTATGCAAACAACGGCCAGATCAAGCGCGTTGCAAACAGCACTTTCATCATTACTCCCTACAATGTTGATATTATGGGAGACCTGCTGGACGAGCTGGAGAACAATGGCGCGTTCTATTGATCCTGCCCCCAAAGCGGTGCGGGGTTTTGTGCCCGCCCGCAATGATGAAGAACGGTATCTGATGCGGCATATTGAGGACTTGGCCCGCACGGCTTTCCTCACGCGGCATTGCCCGGTACTCCGGTTTTTTTGAGCGACCGGGAGCAGCAGCTGGCGCAGGCCGCGCTCAACCGCACCGACATGCCGGAGGACGAGGGATTCGTTTTGAGGGCGGCTGGTGGCCAGGGGCGGAACGCAAACTGCTCTGCCTGGAACCCGGTGGACAGTTACCCGGCGAGCCCATTGTGTTGTGTGCGGCTGCAGTGCCGGGCTCTGCCCGGTGCGCAGCTGCCAGCGCACAAGGATTATCTTGGCAGCCTGATGGGTCTGGAGCTGCGCCGGGAGGCGCTGGGAGACATCGTTCTCCCGGAAGACCAGCCGGGGTGGCCTATGTGTTTGCGCTGGAGCCTGCCGCGGAGCTGATCTGTCAGGAACTGCGTCAGGCGGGCCACACCGACCTGACCGGCAGAAATGCAGCCGCTGGAAAGCTTCCGGCGTTCCCGCAGGCAGAGCGGCCCCGCCAGACGGCGACAGTCTCTTCCCTGCGGCTGGACGCGGTGCTCGCTGCCATGCTGCGGTGCAGCCGTGGACATGGCGGCAGAGCTGGTCACGGCCGGACGGGTGGAGATCAACCATCTGCCTGCCGAAGTGTCCATGCCCCGGTGTACGAGGACGATGTGTTCACAGTGCGCGGCAAGGGCCGCTTTCAACCTGACGGCATTGCCCGGAAAAAGCAAAAAAGACCGTTTGATCATTGAATTTTTTCAATGATTGAAAAGAACGGGAGGAAATGACTATGCTGACTCCGCAGGATGTCCGCTCTGTACAATTTGAAAAAAACCTCCGCGGCTACCGTACAGAGGACGTGGACCGTTTTCTGGACAAGGTGGAAGAACAGCTGCAGGACGACGATGCGCAGGCGGAACAGCTTCGCAAGCAGATTGCGGACCTGACTGCTGAAAACCAGAAGCTGCACGATGAGCTGAAGAGCTTTGAGGCTGACGGTGAAATGCTCAAGAGCGCGCTGATCAATGCACAGCGCATGGGCGAAAATGTCATCCGCGAAGCAAACCAGAAAGCAGAAGAGATCATCCATCGTGCACATCTGCGCGGTGATGATATCATCCGCGATGCCAACGAACTGCTGCAGAAGGCCAACGACCGTGCAGACGAGATCGAGAACGAGGCAAACGAGAAGCGCCTTGCAGAGGAGCGCGAGTATGACCGCGTGCGTCTGGAAGTGACCCGCTTCAAGTCCGATGTGCTCAACCTGTACCGCAGCCATGTGGAGTCGCTGAGCCGTCTGCCGGAGTTCCAGAAGGAAACGGCTGCACAGGATGCCTGCCAGGCAGAGCCTGCTGCAGACGAAAGTGAGCCTGCCGCTGCAGCCCAGCCGCAGGCAGCAGATGTGCAGCCTGAGGCAGAGCCTGCACAGCTGCACAGGAAGATGCAGAACCTGCCGCCCTGTTGAAGATGACGACGACAAGGCGGCTGAGAGCAGTGAGGATTTCTGGGAAAAAGATGAAGAGCCAGCTCAAGCTGGACCCGCCGCCCGCGCCTCCTGCTGATTTTAAGCCGGACGGACCGGACTATGATGCCTTCCGGGGTGTCAAGTTCAGCGATTAAGGCAAGCCCATAAGGAACAAATATAGAGGAGAGTGTAAACCATTGGGTAAGAACAAATCTCAGTACGATAGTACTCTGAACCTGCCCAAGACCCTGTTTGAGATGCGCGCCGGTCTGCCCAAAAAGGAACCCGTCATGCTGAAGGACTGGGACGACAACGACCTGTACAACCAGCTCATGAAGCACAACGAGGGCAAGCCTCAGTTCATCCTGCACGACGGCCCTCCGTATGCCAACGGCAATATCCACATGGGTACCGCGCTGAATAAGATCATCAAGGACATCATCATCCGCGAGAAGAACATGGAGGGCTTCCAGGCTCCCTATGTGCCCGGCTTTGATACCCACGGCCTGCCCATTGAGCTGAAGGCCCTGTCCTCCGTCGGCGAGAAGAAGAAGGACATCTCCAAGCTGGAGCTGCGCCAGATCTGCGAAAAGTTTGCTACCGAGCACATCGACATCATGAGCGATCAGTTCAAGCGTCTGGGCGTCATCGGCGATTTCGAGCACCCCTATCTGACCCTGAAGCCCGAATTTGAGGCCCGCCAGATCGAGATCTTCGGCGAGATGGCCAAGAAGGGCTACATCTACAAGGGCCTGAAGCCTGTGTACTGGTGCCCGGACTGCCGCACCGCACTGGCTGAAGCCGAGATCGAGTACGGCGAGGACGACTGCGATTCCATCTTTGTGCGCTTCCACGTCTCGCAGGATCCCAACGGTGTGCTGGCAAAGTACGGTATCCCCATGGACAAGACCTACTTCGTCATCTGGACCACCACCACCTGGACCCTGCCCGCCAACGAGGCCATCTGCCTGAACGGTCAGTTCGAGTACTCCTTCGTCAAGATCGGCGAGGAGTACCACATCATGGCGACCGATCTGGTCAAGAGCGTCATGGACGCCTGCCACATCGAGAACTATGAGATCGTGGGCGAGCCCGTTTCCGGCACCGAGTTCGAGCTGATGCGCTATAACCACGTCTACCTGCCCAAGGAGGGCTGGGTCATTCTGGGCGACCATGTCACGCTGGAAAGCGGTTCCGGCTGCGTGCACACCGCAGGCGGCCACGGCGTGGACGACTTCAACGTCTGCCAGAAGTATCCGCAGGTGCCCATCACCGTCCCCGTGGACGATGGCGGCTATCTGACCGAGCTGGCCGGTACGTATGCAGGTCAGCGCGTGTGGGCTGCCAACAAGACCATTCTGGCCGATTTGACCGAGTCCGGTGCTGTCATGGGTCAGGTGCACATCAAGCATCAGTACCCGCACTGCTGGCGCTGCCATCACCCCATCATCTTCCGTGCAACGGAACAGTGGTTCTGCTCCATCGCCAAGTTCCGCGAGGACGTGTACAAGGCCATCGACACGGTCACCTGGATGCCCGACTGGGGCCATGACCGCATGACCGGCATGGTGCGCGACCGCAACGACTGGTGCATCAGCCGTCAGCGTACCTGGGGCGTGCCCATCCCGGCCTTCTATTGCAAGAAGTGCGGCACCTACCACATCACCGATGCCACCATCAAGGCTGTCAGCGACCTGTTCCGCAAGGAAGGCTCCGACGCATGGTATAAGTACGACGCCGAGCAGATCATCCCCGCAGGCGAAGTGTGCGAAAAGTGCGGCGCTTCCGAGTGGACCAAGGACACCGACATCATGGATGTCTGGTTCGACTCCGGTTCTACCCACGCCGCTGTGCTGGAGGAGCGTCCGGAGCTGCATTTCCCCGCTGATATGTATATGGAGGGCGGCGACCAGTACCGCGGCTGGTTCCAGTCCAGCCTGCTGACCAGCGTTGCAAGCAAGGGCTGTGCACCCTATAAGTCTGTTCTGTGCCACGGCTGGGTCGTGGATGAGCAGGGCAAGCAGATGCACAAGAGCGCCGGCAACGGCGTGGAGCCCAGCGAGATCATCAAGGACTACGGCGCTGATATCATCCGTCTGTGGGTGGCTTCTTCCGACTACACTGTGGACGTGCGCGCCGGTAAGAACATCTTCAAGCAGCTCAGCGAGGCTTACCGCAAGATCCGCAACACCGCCCGCTTCATTCTGGGCAATCTGGACGGCTTTGATCCCAACACCGACTGTGTGGCTGACGATCAGCTGCAGGATATCGACCGCTGGGCACTGGCTGCACTGGATGACCTGATCGTCAACACCAACGCAGGCTACGCTGTGTACGATTTCAACAAGGTCTATCATGCAGTATACAACTTCTGCGTTGTTGCAATGTCCAACTTCTATTTGGATGTGACCAAGGACCGCCTGTACTGCACCAACGGCGAGGCCGCAAGGCTGCTCAGACCACCATGTACAAGATCCTCGTGGCTCTGGACAAGATCATTGCTCCCATCCTGTGCTTCACCAGTCAGGAGATCTGGGACTTTCATGCCCAAGACCGAGGGCATGAACCAGTACGTTGTCTTTGAGGAGATGCCCAAGGCCGGCCAGTATGCCGGCCGATGAAGCCTTCAAGGCAAAGTGGGCTCAGCTGATCGCCGTCCGTGACGAGGTGAAGAAGGTTCTGGAGCAGGCCCGTGCCGAGAAGACCATCGGTGCTTCTCTGGAGGCTGCTGTCACCCTGTACTGCAACGATGCCGTCTACGACCTGCTGAACAGCATCCCCATGGACGAGCTGGCTGACCTGATGATCGTTTCCCAGGTAGAGCTGGTCAAGGGCGAAGGCGGCGCTGCCAATCGCCGTCGAGGGCCTGGGCGTTGCCGCCTCTCACGCTGTGGGCGAGAAGTGCGAGCGCTGCTGGAAGTATTCCGACTCCATCGGCAGCCACGCCGCTCACCCCACCCTGTGCGCCCGCTGCGCCGGCGTGGTGGAAGCATAATTTTCCAAACCAGAAACAAACTTGTTTTTTTTGAGGGCGGCGCTCCCGGCTCGAAAGGGAGCGCCGTTTTTTAGTAAAAATCGCGGGCGGCTTTTTACAAAGGGCTGCCCATGGGAGAAAACTATGGCGTTTGTCATTTTTAACCTGCTCTGCGTGGCCGCACTGGTCGGGGCCGACCAGGCCATCAAGTTCTGGGCGGTACAGGTTTTGGAACCGGTAGGCTCCATGCCGCTCATTCCGCATGTGGTGGAGCTGCGCTTTGTGCTCAACCAGGGCATGGCGTTCAGCCTGCTCAGCGGCAAGCAGCTGTTTCTCATTCTTGCCACCAGTGCAGCACTGCTTTTGGTGGCTTACTGGCTGTTTTTCCGCAGCCGTGGCAAGTACCTGCAGCAGGCGGCCCTCATCCTCGTGCTGGGCGGCGGGATCGGAAACTTGATTGACCGTGTGCTCAACGGTGAGGTGGTGGACTATATCAACGTGCTGTTCATGCGGTTTGCCGTCTTCAATTTTGCGGACATCTGTGTCTGTGTGGGTGTGGCCCTGTGGGTGCTGGTCATCTTCCTGGAAGAAGTCCAGGAGCAAAAGGAGTCCTGACCGATGGAACAGCGTGAGTTTATGGTAGAGGCGGAAGCCGCCGGGCAGCGCATTGACCGCTTTCTAAGCGGCGAGGATACCGGCCTTTCCCGCAGTGCTTTGCAGGCTCTTGTAGCAGAGGGCCATGTGCTCTGCAATGGAAAACAGATCGCCAAAAGCCTCAAGCTGAAAGCAGGCGATACCATTTTGCTGGAGATCCCGGATGCAAAGCCCATTGAGGCAGTGCCGCAGGATATCCCGCTGGATATCGTCTATGAAGACGAGCACTTGTTAGTGGTCAATAAGCCCAAAGGAATGGTCGTTCACCCAGCCCCCGGCAACCCGGACGGGACACTGGTCAACGCCCTGCTGTGGCACTGCAAGGGCAGTCTTTCCGGCATTGGCGGTGAGATTCGGCCCGGCATCGTCCACCGCATCGATAAGGACACCAGCGGCCTGCTGGTGGTGGCCAAAGACGATGCCACGCACATCGGCCTCTCGCAGCAGATGGCGGTCCACAGTGTGGAACGAGCCTACAATACCATTGTTTACGGCGGCTTTGCGCAGGACGAGAGCTTTGTGGAAGCAAACCTTGGCCGCAGCAAGACCGACCGCAAAAAAATGGCGGTCTACCCGGCCACCGAGCCTCACACCAAGTATGCCTACACGGGCTATCGGGTATTGGAGCGCTTTGGTGAGTTTACCATGCTGGAGTGCCGCCTGAAAACCGGCCGCACCCATCAGATCCGCGTACACATGGCCTCCATCCACCATCCGGTAGCGGGGGACCCGGTGTACGGCCCTCACAACTGCATCACCAGCCTGCACGGCCAGTGCCTGCATGCCAAAACGCTGGGCTTTATTCACCCCATTACCGGGGAGCAGCTGCGGTTTGACTCTGAGCTGCCGGAATATTTTACCCATTTTATTGCAACGCTCAGGAGGGGAAAGCATGAATAACACGTTAAAGACATCCCTCGTGCTCTGTGACCTCGACCATCTTCTGTTGGGAACAGACGGCAACCTGCCCCAGGTGCTCCGGGATGTAATGCAGCTGTTCAACAGCCGCGGCGGTCGGCTGACGGTCTTTTTCGCAGCGCTCGCCCAAGGCGGTACGCACCATTCTGGGCAGTGTGCGCCTAGCTGCACCGGCGCTGGTCTGCGGTGGTACACTGGCCTACCAGTTTGCCACGGGCACCGGGCAGCCACTGTGCAGCTTTGCCGGACGGGAAGAAGCCGTGTTGCAGAAGCTGCCCTCAGCCGTGGGCCTTGGCATCGCACTGCAGATGACAGACGGTTCTACCCGTGTGCTGCGGATGAGCGAGGCGCTGGAAGCTCACCTGCGGCAGGAGTGGACGCCCTATGTCCTCAGCAGTGCTGCCGATGTGCGGGGCGAGGATGTGCTGCGCATCCTGCTCTATCAGGACAAAAAGCAGATGCCGCTGGTTCCTTTGCTGGATAAGGCACTGGGGGAGGCAGCCGATTCTCTGCTGGCGGAGCGTGTCGCGCCGGATCTGCTGGTGTTGACTCCGGGTGCTGTTTCGGGGACGGCAATGTTCAATGCGGTCTGCCCGCCTGTTGGCCGTGCAGCTGAGGAATTGACCGTCGTAGCCAACTGCACCCAGATGCTGGAGCTGATGCGTCTGGCGGGCCACAGTGTGGTCCCGGCTGACGCTGCGGCAGAACTGCGCCTTGCGGCAGCGCAGACGACGCTGACAGACCATGATACGGGTGCGGCAGCAGAATATCTGTACAATCTTGTGCGCGGCGCAGAGGCAACGGCGTAAAATTTAAGTAAAGTCTCCTGCAAATTTTCCGCAGGGGACTTTCTTTTTTGGGAGGTTTATACTACAATGAAAGAACACACTTCCACACGGAAAGAAAAGCGCTTTGTTTTGCTCACGCTTCTTACCGCGGCGGCCTGTGCCGCACTGGTGTTCTGGTTTGCAGTCCCGCTCAAAGGGGCACACAGGGCAAACAGCCCAGCCCGAACCGATGATCCAGTCCGCCCGGGTCGATCTGAATACAGCCGGGCTGGACGCGCTCTGCACTCTGCCCGGCATCGGGGAGCAAAAGGCGCGGGCGATCCTGGACTACCGGCGGCAGAACGGTGCATTCCGGCATGTGGAAGATGCGGTCTATGTTCCGGGGATTACCTCCCGGATCGTGGAGTCCTGGCAAAACCTTGCATATGTTAGTTGATAACGGCAGCCGCCGCTGCTGGAGAAAAGGGGAAACAACATGAATGAGGAGAACATCTTTATCAACCGGGAACTGAGCTGGTTGGATTTTAACCGCCGGGTCCTGGTCCTTGGCAAGGACAAAAATGTCCCGCTGGCCGAGCAGGTAAAGTTTTTGGCCATTTACGGCTCCAACCTGGATGAGTTTTTCATGGTGCGCGTCGGCTCTCTGCAGGAGCGGGCCAACCTGATGCGAGGCAAAAAGGAAAAGCGGGAAAACAAGACGAATATGACCTCCGAGGAGCAACTGACGGCCATTATGCCCAAAACGGCCCAGCTGCAGGAAGACTGCGATAAATACTATGCCCGTGCACTGGAAAATCTGGCGGCCTGCGGCTACCAGAAAGTGGATTTTGACCACCTGAGCAAGGAAGAAGAGCATTTCTGGAAAAAGTATTTCCAGAGCGAGCTGTTTCCGATTCTGAGCCCGCAGGTGGTCGATAACCGCCACCCGTTCCCGTTCCTGCGCAATAAAGAGATCTATCTGGGCGTTCTGCTCAAGGAGAAGCACTCAATGAGCAGAGCCTTGGCATCGTGCCCATTTCCAGCCAGATGGAGCGGATGCACATTGTAAAAAAAGATGGCGGACTCTGTTTGCTCTGGTGGAAGAGCTGGTGCTGCATTACGCCTCCATGATCTTCGGCAAGGAAACCATTCAGGAAAAATGCCTTTTCCGTGTGACTCGCAATGCGGATATCGACGTCAAAGAGGGCATGATGGACCATGACATTGATTACCGCGAGATCATGGCCGACCTGCTCAAGCGCCGCCGCAAACTGGCCGCTGTCCGCCTGCAGGTCACGCCGACGGCCCCGCAGGAAGTGGCGCGTATTCTCTGCAGCCGTCTGGAACTGAGCCACAAGCGGGTGTTTGCGCAGAACAGCCCTCTGGATCTGAGTTTTTTTATAAGCTGACTTCCCGCATGGAAGCCGATGGCCACCCGGAGCTGTTCTACCCGGCGGCCCGTCCCATGCTTCCGCCGCCGGATTATGACCTGGCTGCAGAAGTGGAAAAGCACGATGTGCTCCTCAGCTATCCGTATCAGTCCATCCGGCCTTTTATTACTATGCTGAAAAAGGCGGCACAGGACCCGGAGGTCATTTCCATCAAGATGACGCTCTACCGGATGGCGCGAGAATCGCAGATCGTGCAGGCGCTGATGGAAGCCGCCGAAAACGGCAAGGAAGTGGTTGCTCTTGTGGAGCTGCGTGCCCGCTTTGACGAGCAGAACAATATTGACTGGTCCAAGCAGCTGGAAGAGGCAGGCTGTACCGTCATTTATGGCTTTGATGATTACAAGGTCCACTCCAAGCTGACCCTCATTACCAAAAAGAACAAGGATGGCTATGCCTACATCACCCAGATCGGCACTGGGAACTACAACGAAAAAACCAGTGAACTCTATACGGATTACTCGTTCATTACGGCAGACCCGGAGATCGGTGAAGAAGCCTCCAATGTCTTCCAGAATCTTGCCGTTCAGAAGCTGACCGAAACCAGCGAAAAGATGCTGGTGGCCCCGCTGCGGTTCAAGAGCGTGTTGCTGGACGAGATGGATCATGTCATCACCGCAGCACGGCTGGGCCGTCCGGCGTCGATGATCCTAAAAACAACTCCATCTCGGACCGCGATATCATTCTCAAGTTGCAGGAAGCCAGCTGCGCCGGTGTCCGCATTGATATGATCGTCCGTGGTATCTGCTGTGTCCGCGCAGAGGTGCCTGGCAAGACCGAAAACCTGCACATCCGCAGTCTGGTGGGCCGATATCTGGAGCATGGCCGCATTTACAGCTTCTATGATGGACAGAAGACCCGCATTTATATTGCGTCTGGTGATTTTTCACACGCAACACGGAGTGCCGTGTGGAAGTCGGTGTGCGGATCGAAGACCCTGTTCTGGTGGAAAAACTCAGCAGGATCTTACAGCTGCAGCTTCATGATAACGTCAACGCCCGGGAGATGCGGGCCGATGGCAGTTACCAGAAAGTGAAACCCGCTCCGGGTGAGCCAATCGTCAACGGCCAGATGGGAATGTATGAGCTTCTGAAAGACGATTGGGGAAAGCTGCACCAGCCCCGAAGAAGCCCGCCTCTGCGGAAACATCGAATATCAAAACACACCAGGAGCCTGTGTGCGAGGCACCGAAAGCTGTGTTTACACCGATTGAACCACCGCGGCAAAAAACTGCAACTGCGACCACAAAGCCAATAGAAGAAATGCCCATTGTGATCACAGAATCCAAACCGAAGAAGCAGGGGCTGCTTTCTCGTATCTTCAGGATCTTTGGGAAATAAAGAGGATCAACTTTTGCTGAATGCCGCTGGCCGAAAGGGCTGGCGGTATTTTTGTTCTTTCGGCAGGAGGGTGAGCATATCTTTTCTGATAGCGGGAAGCAACGATGGAGGGAAAAGATGCGGAGAAAATGGATTCGGAATCGCCATTCCGGTTGTCAAGTGGCTGTTTGTTTGTGTATGTTGGTGGCCTGTCTGATGATGGCATGCTGTGTTTCCGCCCGGGCATTGAACACGCCCCCGGCGGGTGCTCCCTCCGTACAAAAGTCACAAAGGAGCAGTATCAGTTTCCTCTTGGAACGACGGCCTGGCGTATCTCAGAGGAATATGGGTGGCGGAAAGACCCGCTTACCGGAAAAGAAGCATTTCATAAAGGGGTAGACCTTGCCTGTGCCTCCGGAACCATCGTTCTGGCGGGGGCGGACGGCATTGTTGCAGCGGCACGCCACAGCCAGAGTTATGGCAATTACCTGCGCCTTTCTCATGCGAAGGGAGAAGAAACGCTTTATGCTCACATGCAGTATCTTTATGTCCGGACGGGGAAGTCGTCAAAGCAGGCGAGCCGATTGGGACAGTTGGGCAAACCGGACGGGCCACCGGGGCACATCTCCACCTGGAATGGCTTTGCAACGGCATCCGCTATGACCCAGCCGGGATATTTCATTTCTTATGAAACAACGTTTCCGTATCGGGAAGATTTCTTTTCAGGACCCGCTTGTTCTGTGCGGAGCCTTCGCAATTTTGCTTTATTTTGACGCAAGCGGATTTCTGCGCGTTGGGTTGTTGGCAGCAGTTCTCCACGAGATGGGGCACATGATGGCTTATCTTTTTCTGCGCCATCGGTTTCCACACATTGAAGTGACCATGACGGGATTTTGTATGAAGACAAGGAAAGAACACTTTTCGGCAAACGAGCAGTTTTTACTGGCCGCTGCCGGGCCCGGGGTGAACATTTTGCTGGCGGTTTGGGCTGTTTTCTGCCTTTCCCGGCGGGCTACCATCTGGTGGAGTGCCTTTTTTGCGGCAAATTTGTTGACAGGGGCTTTTAACTTACTGCCCATTCCACCGTTGGATGGCGCGCAAATTTTACGCTGTCTCATGCAGAGTGTCCCCCGCAAATAGCGATATGGAAAAACCGATGGAATGAGTCTGAATATTTTGTGCAATTTTCATAGTTTTCTAAATGAAGTTTTGGTGGTACAATAAGGATGGAGTACGAGAAGATTCTTCAGGAGGAGCCACATGGCAGAAAAAAGCATTGAACTGGATAGCGTGGAGATTGCAGCCGCTGTCTTTGGAAACTGCGACCGAAACATTCGTCTTTTGGAAAAGGAATTCTCCGTTACGGCAGTCTGCCGCGGCACGATGCTTCGCCTTTCGGGCGAGGCAGCCAATGTTGCGGCAGCGACCCGGGCGGTGGAGGGGATGCTGCTCCTGATTGAAAACCATACGCCGCTGGAAGATCAGACCGTTCGCTACTGCCTGAGCCTCGCCCACGATGGGGAGGAGAAGCGGGTCAAGGAGCTGACGGAAGATTTTGTCACCGTTACCGTTAAGGGCCGCCCTATCCGCCCCAAGACGCTTGGACAGAAAGAATACCTGAATGCCATCCGGAAGAATGCCATTACATTCGGCGTTGGCCCGGCGGGTACCGGCAAAACTTATCTGGCTGTTGCCATGGCCGTCAAGGCGTTCAAAGCAAAGGACGTCTCCCGCATCGTGCTGACCCGCCCTGCCGTGGAAGCCGGTGAGAAACTGGGGTTCCTGCCCGGCGATCTGCAGCAAAAGGTAGACCCATACCTCCGCCCGCTGTATGATGGCCTGTTTGATATGCTGGGCGCAGAGACTTATGAACGTCTGGTAGAAAAACAGATCATTGAAGTAGCCCCGCTGGCCTATATGCGCGGCCGGACGCTGGATGATTCGTTCATCATTCTGGATGAGGCACAGAACACCACCCCGGAGCAGATGAAGATGTTTCTGACCCGTATGGGTGTGGGTTCCAAGGTGGTGGTCACCGGCGATGTAACTCAGATCGACCTGCCGGACCGGACCCGCAGCGGCCTTGTGGACGCGCTGCAGGTGCTGAAAGGCGTGGGCGGCATTGCGCAATGTTATTTTACAGAAAAAGATGTCGTGCGCCATCGTCTGGTACAGGAGATCATCAAAGCCTATGAGGCGGCAGCACATCCAGCAAAGCGCTGAGCGTTTGCCTCAAAAAAGGCAGCATAAAAAGAAAGGAGAGGACGAGTTATGTCCAATAAAGTTTTAATCACAAATTCTCAAAAAGCAGTCAAGGTGCCCTCTGGCCTCCGAATTTTGATCCGCCGTGCCTGCAACGCCGTGCTGGAGTACGAGCACTTTGATGCCCCGGCAGAGATCAGCGTCACGTTTGTGGACAACGCTGCCATTGCAGAGCTGAACAACCAGTATCGCAACAAGCCCATGCCTACGGATGTTCTCAGCTTCCCTCTGGGCGAGAACGGCGTCTACGATGTGGATGAGAACAACGGCTGCAAGATGCTGGGCGATATCGTCATCAGCATGGAGCGTGCACAGGAGCAGGCAACACTGTACGGCCACCCGCTGCAGCGCGAAGTGGCATTCCTGACGGTACATTCCATGCTGCATCTGCTGGGCTATGACCATGAGAACGGCGGCTTGGAAGCGATGCGGATGCGGGAAAAAGAGGAAGCTGTCCTGACCCAGCTGGGCCTGCGTCAGCTATACGGAATAATGCAAAAATAAGACAGGAGTGCTATTTTGAAAAAGGAAACACCCATCCAGGGACATTATGATACTTCGTCCGTCTTTGTGGCGGTCATTGGCCGCCCGAATGTGGGCAAATCCAGCCTGACCAACCTGCTGGTCGGGGAGAAGGTGGCCATTGTGACCTCTAAGCCCCAGACCACCCGCACCCGCATTACGGGTGTTATCACCCGCGGCCCGCTGCAGTATGTCCTGCTGGATACCCCTGGCGTACACAAGGCACACAATAAGCTGGGCAAGCGGATGGACAAGACGGCCAGCGATTCCATTGCGGATGTGGATGTGTCCATGATGCTGTTTGAGCCCTACGGTGCCCTCAATGAGCCGGAAATGGTTGCTGGTGGAGGCGCTGAAAAAGAGCGGCGGCCCTGCCATTGCCGTGATCAACAAGACCGATCTCGTCAAGGCACCGGCGGATCTGGAGGCCCGCAAGGCCGAGTTGAAGGCCCTGGGCGTGTTTGACGATATTTATACGGTCAGCGTCCGGCAGAATGACCACTGTGAGGAGCTGTTTGATGCCCTGAGCCGTTATGCGGTGGAGGGTCCGCATTACTTTGATGACGATGCTTATACGGACATGCCGGAAAAGGAGCTGGTGGCCGAGGTCATCCGCGAAAAGGCGCTGCTGTTTATGCGGGACGAGATCCCGCACGGCATCGCTGTGGTGGTCGAGCGGTTCAAAGAACGCCCCGGCACCGACCTTGTGGACATTGACGTGAACATTTACTGCGAGCGGGAGAGCCACAAGGGCATGGTCATTGGCAAGGGCGGTGCCATGCTGAAAAAAATCGCCAGTGCGGCCCGTGCCGACTGCGAGGAGTTCCTCGGCTGCCGGGTCAACCTGCAGTGCTGGGTCAAGGTCAAGGCCGATTGGCGGGACAATGAATTTTTGCTGAACAATTTCGGCTTCAAGCAGAACCCGAACAACCGCTGAAGATTCGGAAGTTTTGCTTTGGGAGGAGGACCTGCCAATGGAACCCATTGTAACGCCGGGACTTGTCCTCAAAGAGACCCGATACAAAGAATCGGACCGGATCATCACAATTTTAACGCCGGGGCTGGGGGTCATCTCCGCCTCGGCACAGAGCAGCCTGCGGCTGAAAAACAAATTGTTCAGCGCCTGCGGGCTTTTTTGTTACTCAGAATTTGTGCTGCTGCCGGGCCGGAATATGTACACTGTCCGGGAAGCGGAAAGTAAAAACGTTTTCCACGGCATCGCTTCCAGCATTGAGGGAATGAGTCTTGCCATGTATATGGCTGAGATGGCTGCAGCCCTTTCCCCAACGGGAGAAGAAGCGGAAAAAAGAGCTGCGGCTGCTGCTCAACTGCCTTTATATGCTCAGCGAGCAAAAAGCGGATCTCCGGGTCATCAAGGCCGTGTTTGAGCTGCGCACCATGAGCGAGTGCGGCTTTTTGCCGCAGCTGGTATATTGCAGGGACTGCGGCACTTACGATGATGCCCGGCCTTTTATCTGGACCCGCAGGAGGGCTGTCTGCTTTGTGCCGCCTGTGCACAAAAAGCAGGGAAGACCTGCAATCTGGATGCCGGGGCATTGTTTGCCCTGCGGCATATCTGCCTTGTGGAAGACAAGAAAATTTTTGCATTTAAAATTTCGGTCGGGAGCCTTGCAAAGCTTGCCATTGCAGCGGAGCAGTATGCCCTGACCCATCTGGACAAACCGTTGAAGAGTTACGACTTTTTAAAATCGGTATTACCATAAACAAAGGAATCTACTATGGAAACAAGCTATTTAAAGACACTGGAGCTTGACAAGATCATTGCACGGGCGGCGGAGGGCTGTGTGTGCAAGGAAGCAAAAGGGAAAAATGCTGGAACTGGAGCCCCAGTGTGACCCGGATGAGGTTCGCTATGCATTGGAGCAGACGGATGCGATCAACACCCTGCTCATCAAAAACGGTTCGCCCCGGTTTGGTGGGGTAGAGGGTGTCGGCCAGCTGACCACGCGTGCGGTCAAGGGCGGCGTGCTCTCCATGGGCGAACTGCTGATGGTGGCAGGTGCACTGCGTAATTTCCAGAATCTGAGCAGCTGGTACGGCTCCTCGGACCATGACGCACTGCCGACCGATGACCTGTTCTATGCGCTGGCCCCGGAACCAGGCCTGGAACAGCAGATCTCCAGTGCCATTCTGGCTCCGGATGCGATGGCGGATACGGCTTCCCGCACCTTGAACGAGCTGCGCAAGAAGATCCGTGCAACCGAAAACAGCATCCGTGACCGGCTGGAAAGCATGGTCCGCAACATGGATACTTCTAAATACCTGCAGGAGAGCGTGGTTTCCATGCGCAATGGCCGCTACGTTGTCCCGGTCAAGAGCGAATACCGCGGCGAAGTGAGCGGCATCATCCATGACGTTTCCTCTACCGGTGCAACGGTGTTTGTGGAACCGCAGGCAGTCGTGGAAGCCAACGCCCGCATTTTGCAGTACCGCGCACAGGAAGCCCAGGAGATCGAGCGTATCCTGGTAGCATTTACCGGTCAGGTCGCAGCCATTGAGCCGCAGTTCCAGTACAGCTATCAGGCAATGTTAGACATTGACGTTCTGCTGGCAAAGGCGCGTCTGGCGCTGGATATGAAAGCCTTTAAACCGGCTGTCCGTACGGATACGTCATTCTCCCTTGTCCGGGCGCGGCACCCGCTCATTGACCCGAAAAAATGTGTCCCGGTGGACATTGCGCTGGGTGAGGAGTATGATTCGCTCATCATTACCGGCCCCAATACGGGCGGTAAGACGGTCACGCTGAAAACAGCAGGCCTTTTGTGTGCCATGGCGCAGTGCGGCTTCCTTATCCCGGCTGATGAGCGGAGCGAGGTCTGTGTTTTTGATGAGTTCCTTGTGGACATTGGCGATGAGCAGAGCATTGAGCAGAGCCTTTCCACATTCTCTGGCCACATGAAAAAATCACCGGCATTCTGGAGCTGGCCATGCCTCACACGCTGGTCCTGCTGGATGAGCTGGGTGCCGGTACGGACCCGGCCGAGGGTGCTGCGTTGGCAGTGGCCATCATTGAAAGCTGCGCCGCCGTGGTGTGCTCCTGATGGCTACCACCCACTATGCAGAGCTCAAGGTCTTTGCGCTGGAGACGAAAGGCGTTGTCAATGCAAGCTGCGAGTTTGATCTGGAAACGCTGCGCCCCACCTATAAACTGAGCGTTGGCGTGCCAGGCAAATCCAACGCGTTCCTCATCAGTGAAAAACTTGGCATCCCGGAGCGTGTCATTGAAGCGGCGCAGCAGCACCTGTCCGCAGAGGATAAGCGTCTGGATGCCGTTCTGGGCCAGCTGGACGATTTGAAGCTCCAGCTCAAAGAAAGCCAGAATGAGGTGGAAGAGCTGAAAAATGAGGCCTCTCATCAGCTGGAAGCCGCCCAGAAAAAACGCGATGAGCTGATCCAGCAAGGCGAAAATGAGCTGGAAGCCGCCCGTGCCAAGGCCCGCAGACTGGCACAGGACGTGGAAAGCAAAGCCTACGCCCTGACCGACGAGCTGCGCCAGATCCAGAAAGACGAGCGGATGAGCACCCAGCAGAAGGCCCAGCGCGCCCGGGAAATCGCTAAAAAAAAAGAATCGGAAAAGCTGCTGGTTGGCTCTGAGGTGGTGCACAATCCTGTCAAGGAGTTTGTGCCGCTGAAAGAGGTCAAGGTAGGGCAGGAGGTCTGCATTGCAGAGCTGAATCAGCTGGCAACTGTGCTGGCGCTGCCGGACAAGAACAGCGATGTGCTGGTCCGTGCCGGTATCATTAAAACGAAAGTGCCGCTCAAGGGCCTCAAGCAGCCGGAAAAGCTGGTCAAGGAGACGAAGCCTCAGACCAAAGCCCAGCAGCGTTACTCCCGCCTGACCGGCGATGCTAACCGGCCCAATGGCAGGGTAGAGCGGGTACAGCGTACCGCAAAAATGGAATGCAATCTGCTGGGCCTGACCGTGGACGAAGCGCTGCCGGAAGTGGATTCGTTCATCGACCGCGCGATTCTGAACGGCCAGACCGTTGTTTATCTGATCCATGGCAACGGTACCGGCGCGCTGCGCACAGCCATCCACAAGCACCTGCGCGGCAACCGGATGGTCAAGAGCTTCCGTCTGGGCCGCTATGGCGAGGGTGAAAGCGGTGTGACTGTAGTAGAGCTCAAGTGACCGGCGATGGCAGGACGTTCAAAATATGCCGCTCCCGCGCAGGCGGAAGAAGAACCCAAGGGCCTTTCCATTGGGACGATCGTTTCGCTTCTGGTTTGTCTGCTCTGTTTCAGCGCAGCGTTTTTCCTCTGGAAAGCAGCACTGGCAGGCCCAAAACTGAACCGTGAGGCAGGGAGGAAGAAGACTTCCGCCCAGTGGTTGGTGACCCGCCGTACCGGATCGCTGTAGATGCGGGCCATGGAGGATCAGACCCGGGCGCACAGGGCATTGTGACCGAAAAGCGAAATGACAGCTCAAACAGCGCAGGATCTGCTGGCATGGCTGGAAGCGGACTCAAACTATATTCCGCTGATATCCCGTGAAAGCTACGATGTAACAGCCAAGCCCAGCGAACGGGCTGCGGCCATCCATGCGCAAAATCCAGACCTGATGTTATCCATTCATGGAAACTCTGCGCCGGAGGGTTCGACTGCTTCCGGATTTGAGTGCTATCCGTCTGTTCCTGGAAGAACCTGGCACAAAGAAAGCTATTACTTTGCCAGACAGCTGGCCGAAAAAAATGCAGCAGGCGGGAGCAAAGCTGCGCGGCCATGGCGGCATCCGGGAAATTTATTATCAGGGCGAGATGAAACGGCTGGTGGAAGCGAACCACACCGAGGTACGGGAAGAACGGAGCTTTACATTGCTGGAAGATGTTGATTGTCCGGCCGTCTTGGCAGAACAGTGCTTTGTGACCAGCGAGGAAGACGTGGCGCAGTTTGGCAGTGAAACAGGCTGCAAGAAAACTGCACGGGCCTACTATGAAGCCATCTGTGCCTATTTTGATACAGAGCCTTTACCGGAAGCATTTGAAACCCGGCACAACGGATAAATAAAACCAATCATGAGTCCCAGGACAGATTGCTGTACTGCAAAACTGTCGTGGGATTTTTTATTGTTGCAAAACGGAAGATGCTGTATTGAATTTATTTTAAAAAAACACAGCCAGACTTTTGAAGCTGAGATACAGAAGAAGAGAGAGGAGTGCCCTATTTTTGTTTGATAGAGTTTCGTATAATGCACGTTATATGAAAATGAGGGGAGTGAAAAATGCCTCTTTTCCGGGTTTTGGGCCTTTCAGGCTCCAGCGTCCAGTTTTCGCCAGTTCAGTCTGCTTGGTGTGCATTTGCGTGTTGTTGTGTTTTACACCTGTTTCATGCGTTTATTTTTATCTGGTTTTATTTTCTCTGGCTGCTGTTCGTGTTTGCTTTTTATTCTTATATTGCAGCTAAATCAAAAAGCGTTCCATCGGCTTGCAGTGGGCTTTCCGTTGGAACGCTTTTCGTCTATTTAATACAAGGATTAAATACTTGTATCTTAACTTTAATGCTGCAATCATTTACAACTTATTACGGACACATGATTGCCGGATTTGAGTTTGCTGCTTTGGAAACCGCTTATTTTTCAAGCCGTCCTGGTAAACCCGCTAACATGGTCTTTGTTGGTGTCGGACCATGGGTTCAGTCATTCTCCGGTTTATCCAGCATCCCGGAAACATCCACCCGGAAACCATCCTGCGCGGCTCCGTCAAAGGCTTCCATTGGGCCGGAGGGCATCTCTGCAGAGTCTTCTTCTGGAGGCAAAGTTTCCCTGTTCTCCCCTGTTTTTGCTTCTGTTGTATCCAACGTTTTCTTTTTCGGCTCCACATTGCCGAGCGGATTCTGCTCAATGGCGGCACGCACCTGAAATTCTTGTAGATGCGTGTAAATTTGAGTAGTGCCAACACTGCTATGGCCCAAAAGCTGCTTGAGGGTCAGAATATCCACATTCCCGGTCTGATACATCAGCGTGGCAGCAGTATGGCGCAATTTATGGGTGGAAAAGCCCTTGAGCCCGGCCGCTTTCATGGCTCCGGTGATGAGCTGCTCTACCCTGCGGTTGGAGATGCGTTCTTTGCGCCGCCGGGTGATGAACACGGCACGTTCTTTGGGGCTCAGGCCCTCCATTGTATTGCGCTTGTTTAAATAGAGCTGCAAGGCCTCAATGCAGGCATCATTCAAGTAGACCATCCGCTCTTTATGGCCCTTGCCGAAAAGCCGGATCTGACGCTGTTCCAGATCAATGTCATCCAGATCCATCCCGACAAGCTCGGCCAGACGCATTCCGCAGTTCAAAAATAGAACAGTCATGCAGTAATCCCGCTCCGGGAAATCGCTCTGGGTCTGGGTGCTTTCCAACAGGTCCATGGACTGTTCTGCTGTCAGATATTTGGGCAAAACTTTATCCTGTTTTGGGGGGCGGATGGCTGCTGTGGGGTCCTGTGTGATCTTGTTGACCTGATTGACAAGGTAATCATAGAAGCCGTGCAGACTGGCCAGCCGCCGGGCGGTAGAAGACTTTTTGTTTCCGCATTCCCGGTTTAAAAAATACAGATATTCGTAAATATCTTCTTTGGTCACGCTGGCCCAGAAAGTGGTATCCAACCCCTTTGGGTCAATTTCTTTGATCTCAGCGTCTTCCGGGACAAGTGCGCGGCGGCGCTTCATAAAGCGGCTGAAATTGCGCAGATCGCAATAATAATTGAATGCCGTATGGGGACTTTTGCCTGCAATGACTTCCAGATACCGCACATACTCCACGATATCCTGCGAGGCATCATCGAAAGGTTTGTGCTTTTCGGGGTTCTTTTCGTTCAGATAAATGGACATTGGCTTCCTCTTTTATAAGCGGTCAGATTTCAGTGCATGGATGGCATCCGAGATATAAGCGGCACCAACCAGTTTCATGCCGGGATAATCAGCGGTGTTCAGGTGAGCCAGACTGTGCTTTGGGATGACAGCCCGCTCAAAACCGATGCGTTCTGCTTCCCGCAAACGCTGTTCGAGATTTGGAACACTGCGAACCTCACCGCCGAGTCCGACTTCCCCAATGGCAATCAGCTTATCGCTGACCGGGCAGTCCAGCAGAGACGATACCATGCTTAGACAGACAGCCAGGTCGCAGGCAGTGTCCCGCAGGGCAATGCCGCCTACGATGTTGATATAAACGTCCAGATTGCCGAAGAAATACCCGGCACGTTTTTCCAGCACGGCGATCAGCAGATTCATGCGGTTATAGTCGTAGCCGCTGCAGGCACGGCGCGGAGCCGGAAAATTTGTTTTGGTGGCAAGGGCTTGAATCTCGCTCAGGATGGGGCGGCTGCCCTCCATGGTACATGCTACACAGTTGCCGGAAACGCCCAGCGGACGGCCCTCCAGCAGCATCTGCGAGGGGTTTTCGATCTCTTCCAGCCCCTGCCCGGTCATATCAAACATGCCGAGCTCATTGGTAGAGCCATAACGGTTTTTGGCTGCCCGCAGGATACGGTACGGGAGCATCTTGTCCCCCTCAAAGTAGAGCACGGTGTCCACAATGTGCTCCATGACTTTAGGGCCTGCAATGGCACCGTCCTTGTTGACGTGGCCCACGATAAACATAGGAATCTCCTGCTTTTTGGCCACCGCCAGCAGCCGGGCGGCACTCTCTTTTACCTGGCTGCCCGTGCCGGAAGAAGAAGAGATATCCATGCAACGCATGGTTTGAATGGAGTCGATGACGACCAATTCCGGCTTTTCTTTCTCGATCAGGCCGCAGATCTCATCCACGTCGTTTTCTGCGGCGAGATAAATATTTTCCTGGGGTACTTTCAGGCGGGCTGCCCGCAGTTTGACTTGGCGCACGGATTCCTCGCCGGTAATATACAGCACGGTGTGCTGGTTGGAGATGGCACCGCAGAGCTGCAGCAGCATGGTGGACTTGCCGACACCCGGCTCACCACTCAGCAGAACCACGCCGCCCAGTACGATACCGCCGCCCAGCACCCGATCAAGCTCTGAAATGCCGGTCAGGATACGGCTTTTCTCTTCCGTTGTGCTGATATCCGCCAGCCGCTTTGCCGTCAGCGAGGTGACACCCTCCTGCCGGACAGGTGCGGCGCCTTTTTTCCGCCGGAAACCCCGGCTTTGGGTGTTTCGGCAACCACATCTTCGTTCATGGTATTCCAGCTGCCGCAGCTGGGGCAGCGCCCCATCCAGCGGGGGCTTGTCTCCCCCGCAGTTGGAACAGACATATACCGTTTTCAACTTTGGTTCTTTCATAAGAAGACTCCTGTGATTTCATTCGAGATACTTTGCATTTATCATACCACATTGCGCCGGTGCCCGCAAGGAACCGTTACGGAAATGCGGCCAGCTGACTGCCCAAATAAGCAAGACAGGTAGCGGCTCCGCAGAGCGGAAGCATCGCTGCGGCGGTCAGTGCAAATTGTCCCAATAGCAGCTGGGCGTGGGCAGAGGGGCTCCTCCCCCGCCCAAGAGAAAAAGCATGGAGTCTTCCGCTGACTTCCAGCGCGCAGGAGCCAAACCAGCAAAGTGCACCTGCAGCCAGTGCCGCCGGGATGCCGGAAATAAAAAGAAAGAACAACGCCTGCGGAAGTGGTATGCCGGAAAACAGCTGGAATGTCAATAGCCCTGCTCCAGCGCCATACAGCATGGTAAAAAGATAGATGGGCACAGGCCCGATGGCGGATAACCCCAACAGCAACAGAACGCAGAGGACTCCCAAAATCGTAAGCAGTTCGGTGCCGAACAGCTGTGCAATCTGTGAAGCGCTCTGGACAGCAAACAGGCCGCGCCAACAGCGCAGGTAATAGGAAAGCATGTCCATCTCTGCTGTATCCAGAAGCGCCTGCAGAATTCCAGCTGCAAAGGTTCCTGAGAGATAAGAACCCGCAAGAAGCACGCATCCCTGATGAGGTGCAGAACGCTCTCTGTGGGACGCGGGAGCCGTTCTGGAAAGCACTTTTGTTTCTGGAATGTGTGGAACCGTTGTTTCCGGTGTGCTTTGGACGATAGCGGGCAGCGGTTCTTGTTCCGGAACGGGTGGCAGTGATGAAGGTGGTGTTATGGGGTCTTTTTCGATTGGTTGTATTTCAGGTTCCTGATAAACCCACATAAGGGCTGTCCCTCCTTTGAAAGATAAAAGCAGGTGCACCGAAGCGATGCACCCGATTTTCAGGAAAAGCTCAGACTCTGCGTTTCCGCCCGAGCGCAGCATCCCGAGGACGCCGCCGATGCAGCCGAACAGCAGCGTGACCCCGAACCGGACCAGCTGCATTTCCTGCAAAGGACTGCCGGAAAGCAGACCGAAGCAAAGCAGCAGAAAAACGAATAGAGCCCCCTGTACTACCCCACAGAGCAGCCCGCGGCTTTTCTGCCAGAAAGCCATCAGCCAGCCGCTGAACAGGCTGCCCGCACTGACCGCACAGGTCGCCATGGGCCAGGCCGCATCCTGCGAAAGGCCCTGCTGTGCCATCAATGCGGCGAGGCCCGCCATACAG
>VOFG01000501.1_pt1 | contig 34001 bp, 35 predicted proteins | sample 5384171 | NCBI WGS metagenome assembly VOFG01 (sample SAMN12384726, study PRJNA508395) | human gut metagenome | isolation source: healthy gut F | host: Homo sapiens
GAGTTCATGAATTCATGGGAGAACTTTAACGGGCAATGTCTGGAATTCAACTGGCTAGAAAATCAAGGTATAGTAAGTCTTTTCCCAGGTGCTGACAAAAACTATAAAGCTATTCGTATCAAACGAACCGGAGGGTTTGAGTTTAATGTGGCTAATTATCCGATTTTGGCATTTAAAGTAAGATTCCCCAAAGATGTATTTGAAGTATCTACAAAGATGGAGTGGTATCTTGATATGTGGGTGGTTTGTCATCTGGAGGTAAATATGGTGCCGATACGAATAAAGGAAACAGGGCTATGGAAGTACTGGATTGTGGTGACTATAAAGTTTTCTATGCTGATTTTACTAAAAAGAAAGTGAATACGGAAATGATGCCGACAAAATTGCAGAAGGTAGATAATGTCGTATTTGAAATTTGGAAAATTTGGTATGAAGCTGATGAAACGGGCACGATAGATGTGGACTGGATTAAAACATTCGAGTCGGAAGAAGCTTTAAAGAGTTTAATAAATGAAGAAAAGAAATAAGGGACGATAAATACAATGGAAATTGAAAGAGACGAAATCTGTAGTCTATATTGGGCGAATAATGTTTTTATAGGTTCGTCTCTTTCATTCTTTCCTTATACCTAACAATAAAACAGAAAAATATGAAGTTAAATAGAATATTCTTTCCATTAGTTGCCGTAGGTTTAATGGCAATGAGTTGTTCAGCTGAGTTTGAGCATGGAGTAAATGATATAGATAGCTGGCCTTTGTCTGGTGCAAATTATGAACCGTCTCTGGAACATCCAGGTATACTTCATACACAGAAAGACATTGATCATATTCGCCAGATGGTAAAGGAAAAACAGGAACCTGCTTATAGTGTTTTTCAAGCATTGGAAAAAGAGCCTTTGGCACAATCTTCTTATACGATAAAAGGGCCTTATGAAGTTATTGCACGTGATGGAAATTACGGATATACCAAACGAAATGCTGAACAGGATTTTGATGCTGTATATTTAAATTCAGTAATGTGGATGATTACACAGGATGAAAATTATGCGAAGAAATCATTGGAACTGATGTTGGCATATGCAGAGGTTTTGAAAGACATTGATGGAAATGATACCGCATTAATGGCTGGTCTTGAAGGAATCAAAATTGTCTATGCATTAGAAATGTTAAGCCATACGTATGATAAAATCAGTGAGACTGATATCCAGAAAGTAAATGATATGCTTCGTAATGTCTTTCTTCCGGTGTGGGAGGAATTTTATAATACCGATCCTTACACGAATGGAAACTGGGGTTTGCATGTGACAAAATCTTATATGGCTGCGGCTATTTTGTGGGACGATGTAGATATGTATAAGAAATGTGTGAATTTTTATTTGTATGGAAATGATAATGGTACTATTTCACATTATATTGATGGGGATACTGGACAGTGTCAAGAGTCTGGACGTGATCAACAGCATACTGTACTAGGACTTGGGGCCGTATCTGCTATCTGTGAATTAGCTTGGAAACAAGGAAATGACCTTTATTCTGCATATGAGAACCGTGCCTTATTAGGTTATGAATATACGGTAAAATATAATTTAGGGTATGATGTGCCTTTTGAAACTTGGACGGATGTCACAGGCAAATATTGTAAATGGGACGTTATTTCCAAAGAGACCAAAGATAAAAATGGAGGAGTGGATACAGAGCGTGGTAATTGTTGGCAGCCTGTATTTTATATGGTATACAATCATTATGTACAACGTAAGAAATTAAGTATGCCCTACACTGAATCATTACTGGAAACGTATACGGAAGATAAGTATGACGGAGGACATCCAAGCTACGGTCCGTTGCTGTTTAATGATTTGAAATAATGTCTCAATATTTATATTTATAATTGGTGAAAGCAGCCGGCCATTTGTGTCGGCTGTTTTTGAAATCAAACCATAGTTCATGAAAAAGAAAACAACAATATTAGGTCTCCTGCTCTGTCTGGCAAGTCTGACATGGGCACAGCAGAACGAGTGGGAGAACCCTACGCGATACGAGTGGAACAAAGAGAAACCGCACGTAGATTTTGCGTTGTATGAGAATGCGGAGGACGCGCGTACGGAGGATTACAGCCGTTCGCCGTGGATTCATTCACTGAACGGTACCTGGAAGTTCCGTTATGCTTCTTCGGTAGAAGAGAGTGTGAAAGATTTTTATCGTACCGACCTTTCGGAGGAAGGCTGGCAGGAGATTGCCGTACCGTCCAACTGGGAACTGAAGGGCTTTGGTGAACCGATTATCCGCAACATTCAGTATGTTTTCTCACCGAATCCTCCTTTTATTGATGTGGAGAACCGGTGGGTACCTACCGTACATGGTTCACGGTGCCCGTGGGTTGGGACGAACGTGAGGTGATGTTGCACTTTGGTTCCATCAGCGGCTATGCCCGTGTGTTTGTCAACGGAAAGCAGGTGGGCATGACCAAGGCTTCCAAGTCGCCTGCGGAGTTCAATGTGACTTCTTTTCTGAAAGGAGGAAAGAACCTGCTGGCTGTACAAGTGTACCGCTGGCACGACGGCAGTTACATGGAAGACCAGGACTTTTGGCGCTTGTCGGGTATTGAGCGTGATGTGTACCTTCAGGCGTATCCGAAGCTGACTATCTGGGACTTTTTCCTTAGAGCGGGACTGGATGATAATTATAAGCACGGGGTGTTCCGTGGAACGGTAGACTTACGTGAGTTCAGCGGAAACCGGATGAAACAGGGTATGGTGAAGCCTGGAACTGCTGGACAAGAACGGCAAGAAGGTGTGGGCACAGAGCAGACGCTTTGACCGGGAGAAACTGGCGGAAACGCTTTCATTCTCCGGAACGGTCAGTCGGTAAACCAATGGAATGCCGAGCACCCTTATCTGTATGACTGCGTGCTGACACTGGCCGATGTGTCGGGAAAGCCACAGTCGGTCACGGCCTGCAAGGTGGGTTTCCGTCGGATTGAAATCAAGAACTCAAAGCTGTTAGTGAACGGGGTACCGGTGTACATCAAAGGCGTGAACCGTCACGAGCATAACGACAGCCTGGGGCATGTGCAGAGCCTGGACATCATGATGACCGACTTGAAACTGATGAAGCAGCTGAACATGAATGCGGTGCGTACGTGCCACTATCCCAACCATCCGCTGTTTTACAAGTTGTGCGATAAGTATGGATTTTATGTGGTGGATGAGGCAAACATTGAAACTCATGGAATGGGTTCTGTGCCTTACTTCAAGGATACGATTCCGCATCCGGCTTACCGTCCGGAATGGTATGCGGCACATGTGGACCGCATTACGCGCCTGGTAGAGAGAGACAAGAACCATGCGTGCGTCATCGGCTGGTCATTGGGTAATGAGTGTGGCAATGGAAAGGTGTTCCACGATGAGTACAAGCGACTGAAAGCGTACGATCCCGACCGCTTCGTGCAGTTTGAACAGGCCTGGGAAGACTGGAATACGGACGTGGTATGCCCTATGTATCCCAGCTTTGGTCGGATGAAGGAATACCGCAACTCGGGTAAGACGCGTCCCTATATCATGTGTGAGTATGCACATGCGCAAGGCAACAGCAACGGAAATATCAAGGACTTGTGGGAGGTGATTTACGATAGCCCGAACATGCAGGGCGGATTTATCTGGGACTTCATGGATCAGGGATTCAAGACACAGACAGAGGATGGACGCACATATTGGACATATAATGGAAAGATGGGCAGTCATCGCTGGCTGGAGGATAAGAAAACGGAATTGAACACGGGTACAGACGGGTTGATTTCAGCCAATGGGGTGCCTAAACCGCAGGCTTACGAGGTGAAGAAGGTGTATCAGTACATCCATTTCAAGGCAGACGATTTGTCGGATGGAAAGATTTCGGTGCGCAACCTGTATGACTTTACCGACCTCTCTGCGTATGATTTCCGCTGGCGCTGGTCAAGAACGGGATACCGGCCGACTCTGGACGTTTTGAGGTGGGCCTGAAACCGCATGCCTCCAAAGAAGTGAAGTTCTGTCGCTCCCGGAGATTCCTGCGGATGGAAATGAGTATTATCTGAACTTGTATGCCTATACGCGTGAGGCTACGGAATTGATTCCGGCAGGCTTTTGAGGTGGCTCGTGAGCAATTGAAGATTGGAACGGGTGATTTCTTTGTCGTGCAGCCGAAAGCAGAGGGACAACTAACTGCCGAAGTGAAGGGTAACGTGCTGTCGTTCCAGTCGGGCCGGGTATCAGGCAAGATTGACCTGAAGAAAGGAGTGCTTTTCCAGTATGCGCTGGATGGTAAGTCTCCGCTGTCGCAGTACCCGGAACCGACGTTCTGGCGTGTGCCGACCGACAATGACTTCGGCAACAAGATGCCGCTGCTTTGCGGTGTATGGCGTACGGCTCATGTCAACCGTTCGGTACGCAAGGTGTCAGTGGGCGAGCAGGATGCCAATGGAATCAGGGTAACGGTGGACTGGATGCTGGGGGTTGTGCTGGTGCCCTACACGATGGAATACCAGATTTGCCCCGACGGTTCGGTGGTCGTAACAGGAAGTATCGACCTGACGGGACGGAAGCTTCCGGAACTTCCTCGTTTCGGTATGCGCATGGAACTGAAGAAGGACTATGAACGGCTGGTGTACTACGGTCGCGGACCGGAAGAAAATTATATCGATCGTTGCAGCTCTACTTTCGTAGGACGTTATGAAGATACGGTCAGCAATCAGTTCTATCCGTACATCCGTCCGCAGGAAACGGGTAACAAGACCGATGTACGTTGGGTTTCACTGCTCGATGCCCAGGGATTCGGACTGAAAGTGACGGGTTTGCAGCCGCTGGCATTTACCGCCCTGCACTTTACGCCGGAAGACCTTGATCCGGGGCTGACCCGCAAATTACAGCATACGGTGGACGTGATTCCGCAGAAGAACGTGTGCCTGCATGTCGACCTGAAACAACGCGGATTGGGAGGCGACAACAGCTGGGGCATGTATCCGCACAATGAATACCGCCTGCTGGACAAGAAGTACAGCTATAGCTATAAACTTCAGTTGGTAGACGGAGAATAAAGGCAATACAAATACTGAAATATATAATAAGGAAAAGGCCGGAAATAGTATCTGTAATAGGATGCTGTTTTTCGGCATTTTTTGTTTCTTACCTAAAAATGCATTCTTTTTTAGGTAAATCATTTTCTCCATACGTAACTATTTACAAAAGCGTAAATTTGGATATGAAAATAAAGAACTTGATTTTCCTTGCCGGAATGGCGGGCTTATGTGCTTGCGTGAAGGGGACTCATACACAGAAGGCGTATGACTTTGCTCCTTTGGACTCCATTATTTCCAGCTGGATGGACAAAGGATATTATCCGGGTGGGGCAGTCTGTGTGATGAAAGACGATTCCGTTCTTTTCCGGAAAGATTATGGCGGTTTTACAGACAGCACGCAGGTGTATGTGGCTTCGGCTGGCAAGTGGGTAGCAGCGGCAGTGGTGGCAGCCGTGGTCGATATGACGGCTTTGGACTGGGATGACCCGGTAGAGAAATGGCTGCCTGAGTTTCGGGGAGATGCAAAGGGGGGTATTCCGTTGCGGAGGCTGCTTTCGCATACGTCGGGTATCCGGCCGTATCTTCCTGAACCCCGGATAGACAATTACAATCACCTGGATTCGGCTGTGGCGGAGATTCTGCCGCTGGATATGGTCTTTACACCGGGCACACGCTTTGAATATGGCGGACTGGCCATGCAGGTGGCCGGACGAGTGGCAGAGGTGGCAGCCGGAAAAGAGTTTGAAACTTTGTTCCAGCAGGACTGATTGCGGCTCCGTTGGGTATGCGGCATTCGCACTTTACCCCGGTCAACACCGACGGAGGACATGCACCGATGCTGGGTGGCGGACTCTGCACGACGCTGGCCGATTACATGTGTTTCCTGAAAATGATTTCGCACGAGGGAGTATATGAGGGCAAACGTATCTTGAAGGCGGAAACGGTGCGTGAGATGCAGGCCGACCAGGTAGGAAGCGCACAGGTGATGCCCGGAGAATATGTGGAACGTGCTCTTGGAAAGCATCACACGGGAATTTACGGGTTAGGAGAGTGGCGTGAATTACTGGACGAACAGACCGGAGAGGCGTATCAGATTAGTTCTCCCGGATGGGCGGGGGCTTATCCCTGGATAAATAAGCGCGAGGGAGTGTGCGGCTTTTTATCGCCCATGTGGGGGTGGCTCCAGCAAGGAAGATGGCTTCTCGTCATTTTACGGCAGCCCGGTCTTGTCGCGTACGGTATCTGAAATTGTAGGAACGAATAATAAATGAAAGAAAGATGAAAAGAGGAGTGCGTATATTATGTATGCTAATGGCCTGGCTGCAGACGGTTTGTGCCGGAGAGTGGCAGTGGGCAGTCACATTGAAAGGTTTTGTATCGGAAGAAACGAAAAAGGAACCGGAAGCTTTCTTGTGGATACCGGAGAATTGTGAGAAGTTGTCGGCCGTGATGTGGAGCCAGCAGAACATGACAGAGGAAACATTGTTTGAGATGCCGTCTTTCCGTGATTCACTGGCCGAGATGGGAGTGGGGCTGATTTGGATTGCTCCCGGAATAGACCAGCAATGGGATGTGCGCAAAGGAGTGCAGAAAGTATTTGACCAGATGATGAACGACCTGGCGGAAGTGAGCGGATACACAGAGTTGCGTGAGGTACCTCTCATTCCTTTCGGACATTCAGCCATGGCCACTTTCCCGTGGAACTTTGCGGCGTGGAATCCCGATCGGACACTGGCGGTGGTGTCTTTCCATGGAGATGCGCCGCGTACCAACCTATGCGGTTACGGGCGTGAGAACTTGGAGTGGGGGCGGACGCGGAACATTGACGGCATCCCCGGGCTGATGATTGAAGGCGAGTATGAGTGGTGGGAAGCCCGGGTAAATCCGGCCTTGGCTTTTCGGATGATGTATCCGGAGAGCTGCATCTCGTTTCTTTGTGATACGGGCAGGGGACATTTCGATGTATCGGAACAGACGGCCCGTTACATTTCTCGTTTTATCCGGAAAGCACTGGAGCAACGCTTGCCTGCCGATGGCGGGAAGACGCTGAAGGAAGTGAATCCGGCTGCGGGCTGGCTGGTACAGCGCTGGTCGCCTGACGAACGTACAAAGCGTGCCACTCCTGCACCGGTGGCGCGTTACAAGGGGGATGTGCACGATGCCTTCTGGTATTTCGACCGTGAAATGGCAGAGCTTACCGAGCAGCGTTACAAGGAACATAAACTGAAAAAGATGCAGTATTTAGGCTTTTGCCAGCAGGGCAAGCAGGTGGATTATAACCCGAAACTGCATGCTGGGGTGTTGCTGAAGTTCTTGCCCGAAGAAGATGGGCTGACGTTTCATCTGAATGCCTGCTTTACGGATTCGCTTCGTCAGGAAATGACGGGCGAACATGCGGCGGAAAAGGTTCGTCTGGAACGCATTTGTGGTCCGGTGGAGCAGGTGGATGATACAACGTTTACGGTCCGTTTTTATCGGATGGGGATGTACAATCCGCGCCGCACGTCGGACATCTGGTTGCTGGCCAGTCATCCGGGCGATAAGAACTATAAAGGGAGCCGTGCAACAAGCAAATTTGCGCATCCCTTACCGGCTGACGGAAGGAAAACGCCAGCACATTCTTTTCCCGGGATTGGAAGACGTGAAGACCGGAAGTGCATCGTTGCCCTTGAAAGCGGTTTCTGACTGTGGCTTGCCTGTATATTACTACGTGAAGGAAGGTCCGGCTCGCATCACGGAGAACAACACGCTGGAGTTTACTCCGATTCCGCCACGGAGCCGTTTCCCGATTAAAGTGACGGTCGTGGCCTGGCAGTATGGATTGAAGGGAAAGGTACAGACTGCCGAACCGGTGGAGCGCAGCTTCTATATTTATAAATGATACTTTCTTGTGAACTGATAATAGATAGCCCTGACAGACTTCCCGTGTGGTGAAGCATGTCAGGGCTATTGTATAAAGATTTTCAGCTCTTCTTATTTTTTCAGCATCTGGAACAGTTTGTCCAGTTTTGGCGACATGATAATCTCCGTGCGGCGGTTCTTAGCGCGTCCTTCTGCTGTTTCATTGTCGGCCACTGGCATGAATTCTCCACGTCCGCTAGGTTGTATCTGCAGTGGATTGACCTTGTATTTTTCAATCAGGATACGTACTACAGAAGTTGCTCGGATTACGCTCAGGTCCCAGTTGTCCTTGAATTGTGCGGTATGAATCGGTTTGTTGTCGGTGTGTCCTTCAATGCATACGTCAATTTCAGTCTGTTTGTTCAGCACCTCGGCCAGTTTACCCAAGGCTTCTTCGCCACGCTTGTCCAGTTTGGCACTTCCGGATTGAAACAACAGTTTATCAGACATGGCCACATAGACTTTGCCATTCTGTTCGCGTACGGTCAGTTCGTCACTGCTGAAGCCAAGCAAGGCATCCTTTACACTATTGAGCAGATTCTGCACCTGGGCATTTTGCTGGTCGATCATGCTTTGCAGTTCTTGAATGGTCTTTTCGCGTTCATCCAATTCTTTTAGCTTTTCACCGAGCAACGCATTCAGTTTTTCCTGCTCATTCATGTTGCTTGACAGCAGTTGTTGGTAGTGTCGGATAGAGGTTCCTTTTCGGCTTGTATCCTGCTGCAATTTTGCAATCTGTCCACGCATTTTGTCCATTTCGTTATGACATTCACTCAATTGTCCTTGCAGCTTATCGCCTCTGGAAAGAGCTTTTCTATTCTTCCGTTCTCTGCGAGAAGGAATTTTTCTTGGTGACACACGAGGTGCTGCTTATCATCAGTACTCCGGTCAGCATTATTACATTTAATCTTTTCATAGTCTTATATTTTTTCAAAAAAATGTGGTTCTATTTTTTGTGTGAAGGACACCCGTTGCATCCGCTACATCCGCATCCACATCCGTTTGAATTTCCTTTTCGGCGGATAAGGGTACGGAAAAGGTGCCTGCCAGCCCAGAGAAGGCAGCAGGCTACAATGATATATACGAGAATGTCTTGAATATCCATAATGGTAAAAATTATTAGATGAATAAACTTCCTATCTGATAGACTCCGAATGACACAATCCATGCCAGTACGGTGGTGTAGGTTGCAGCAAAGATAGCCCATTTCCATCCACCGGATTCCTGCTTGATGGCAGCTAAGGTTGCAATGCACGGGAAGTAAATCAGTACGAACAACATGTAACCGTAGGCTACGAGTGGTGTGATGGGGATGCGTTCGGAAAGATCGACGGAATCTACATCGTCCTCGTTGGTGTAGAGCACTCCCAAGGTACTTACCACAAGTTCTTTGGCTCCGATTCCCGACAGAATACCGATACCCATCTTCCAGTCGAATCCCAACGGCTCGATGGCTGGTTCAATGGCTTTTCCTAACTGGCCGATATAGGAGTTCTCCTGTTGCTCGGCAGTGGTTTCGTATGCTTCGTGGTTAGGATAGTATCCCAGAAACCAGATGATAATGGAAGCTACCATGATGATTCCACCCATCTTTTTAAGGTACTGCTTTCCTTTCTCCCATGTGTGGCGCAGCACTACTTTGGCGGTTGGCATGCGGTAGGGAGGAAGTTCCATCACGAAGGGGCTGTCATCGCCTTTCACCAGGAACTTGGTGAAGATGCGGGCCATGAGTACGGCCAGCAGGATGCCGATGGCATAGATGGACAGCAGAATCAGACTGGCTTTGCCGGGGAAGAATGCGCCGATCATGACCAGGTAGATGGGAAGGCGGGCACTGCACGACATGAGCGGGTTCACTAACATGGTGACCAGCCGTGCCTTGCGGCTCTCGATGATACGCGATGACATGATGGCAGGTACGTTACATCCGAATCCCATGATGAGCGGGATGAACGATTTTCCGTGAAGTCCCATTTTATGCATGATTTTATCCATGATAAAGGCTGCACGTGCCATGTAGCCGGAATCTTCCATAAAGGAAATAAAAAAGTAGAGCAGCAGGATATTGGGCAGGAAGACAATTACGCCTCCTACACCACCAATGATTCCGTCAATAATCAGGTCTTTCAGCGGGCCCGGACTCAGGAAGGTTTCTGTTCCCTGTGCAATAAGTCCCACGAACCATTCGATGGCTTGTTGCGGGTATTCTCCCAGTACAAAGGTTCCTTCGAACATGATGTACAAAAAGATGAAGAAAATGGGGAATCCCCAGAAACGGTTGGTCACGATGCTGTCTACCACTCGTGTAAACGCTTCCGTGTCATGATTATTTTGGGTGAAGGTACCCTTCAAGGCTCCTGAGATAAAGCCATATTTGGCATCGGCAATGCATTGTTCGCTATCGTCATTGCCCAGCTCACGCAGACGTGCCGCTTCGTTGTCTCTGATAGCCAGGATTTCTGCTCCGTTGGGGAGGGGAGCGATGACGCGTGTCTCTATATCCTTGTCATTCTCCAGTAACTTGATGGCCAGAAAGCGGGTAGAGTATTTGTGACGGATATTTTCGTTTTTACTGATTTCCCTCTTTACGTTGTCGATGCTCCGTTCAATTTCCGGTCCGTGGTTGATGTGGATGTGGCGGATAAAACCTTTGGCGGTGAAGTTGTCTTCTTCGCCTGCCCCTTCATACTTATGTCCGGGCACATAGGCATCGTGCCATTCGCGGAAGTCGCGGAGAATTTCGTTCTTGATTTCTTCTTTCTGTCCCATGAAGTCGGCTCCCTCATACAGACCGATAATAACGTGGAACAGGTTGTCAATGCCTTCGCCCGTACGACTTACTGTCGGTACCATAGGGACTCCCAACAGTTCGCTCAACTTGTGGTAGTTCAGTTTGTTGCCGCTGTGCTGCAGGGCATCGTACATGTTCAGTGCCACTACCATGCGCACGTTCATATCAATAAGCTGGGTAGTGAGGTAGAGATTACGTTCCAGGTTGCCTGCATCCACCACGTTGATAATCACATCGGGTGTTTCCTCGATGATGTGTTTACGCACATAGAGTTCTTCCGGGCTGTAGGCCGAAAGGGAGTAAGTACCTGGAAGGTCCACCAGACGGAAGTGATAACCTTGAAAATCAAAGAAACCCTCTTTGGCATCTACGGTCACACCACTGTAGTTACCCACGTGTTCGTGTCCACCTGAAGCGACGTTAAAAAGTGAGGTTTTTCCGCAGTTCGGATTTCCCACCAATGCCACATTGATGGTACGTCGTTTTCCCTGAGCAATGTTTTTCATTACCTCATCGCTTACGGGGATACCCTGCGAAATAGGTTCATGGTAAGTATCTGTGGCGGCTGTACGTCGTGCTTCTTCTTCGCTGACGATTTCAATCATATCGGCTTCCTGTCGGCGGAGGGATACTTCGTAACCCATTATTTTGTATTTGATGGGGTCTTTAAGCGGTGCATTGAGTACCACTTCCACTGTTTTTCCCTTAATGAACCCCATTTCGATGATGCGACGGCGAAATCCTCCGTGTCCGAGGACTTTGATGATGACGCCTTTTTCGCCAGTTTTCAATTCAGAGAGTTTCATGTTTTATTCACTGTTTTAATTCGATGCAAAGATAGGGCATTGCATCTTTTTCTGCAAACTATTTAGAATGTTTTTAAATTACAGTGTCTGTATGGAGCCTTTTTTCATTTTTATCTCTAAGTTTGTACTATGTTTATAAGGAAAGTCAGTCAGTTTATAGAAGAAAAGCACTTGTTGGGCTTTGGCGACAAAGTGCTGGTGGCATTGAGCGGTGGGGCCGACTCGGTGGCTCTGTTGCGGGTGCTTCTGCGTTTGGGCTATGCATGCGAGGCGGCTCATTGTAACTTTCATCTCCGGGGAGAAGAGTCGGTGCGTGATGAGCGTTTTGTGCGGGCATTAGCTGAAAGGTTAGGAGTGCCTTTGCACGTGATTCATTTTGATACAAACGCTTATGCTGCTTCCCATAATGTGTCGGTCGAGATGGCAGCCCGTGAGTTACGTTATGACTGGTTCGCAAAATTGCGCCAGGAATGCGGAGCAAAGGTGGTGGCGGTGGCGCATCACCGTGATGACAGTGTGGAAACGTTTCTGCTCAACCTGGTGCGGGGAACAGGTATCAACGGTTTGCAGGGTATCCGTCCGGTGAATGGAGATGTGGTGCGCCCGTTGCTGTGTGTGAGTCGTGCGGAGATTTTGGACTATCTTTCTTCGTTGGGACAGGATTATGTGACAGACAGCACCAACCTGCAGGATGAGTTTGTGCGCAACAAGCTTCGTCTGAATGTAATTCCGATGCTGGAAACCATCAATCCGTCAGTGAGTGATACGATTGCGGAAACTGCACGCAGGTTGTCGGATGTAGCACAGGTGTATCAGGAGGCTATACAGGCGGCTAAGCAACGGGTGATGCCTGATGGGGAAACTATTGATATTCCTGCTTTGTGCAGGGAGCCGGGTGCACAGAATCTGCTTTTTGAACTGCTATATCCGTTGGGGTTCAATGCGGCACAAGTGAATGATGTGTTCCGTGCATTGCATGGAGAATCGGGACGGATGTTTTATAGTCGTGAATGGGTTTTTATTAATTGATCGTAATCGGTTGATACGTCGTCCGTCGGGAGAGGTGGAACCTCAGCCTGAGTTATGTCTGGAACGGATGGAAGTAAATCCTCCTTTTCTGTTCCTCATAATAATAAAGAAGCTATGTGGATGCAGAGAAAGTACAAGGTGAGCTGACTTTACGCAAATGGCAGTCAGGAGATAAGTTTATTCCGTTTGGGATGAAAGGCTTTAAATCCGTTCGTAATTATTTGCGTGACAAAAAGTTCTCTCGTTTTGAAAAAGAACGCCAGTGGGTGGTGTGTGATGGCGACCGTATCGTGTGGCTTGTGAATGAACGGTTGGATAATCGCTTCCGAATAACGTCAGAGACACGGTTTGTTATAAATCTGAAGCTAAAGCTTGTCTAATTGCATTATCTGCAGTTTTTGTATTAAAAGATGCAAAAAAAAGAGGGGCAAAGTTATCACATTGAGGGAATTGTATTTACTTTGAATACGTTTAATTTAAATTGTAGTCAGAATTATGAACGAATTAATTGCAAAAATCAAAGAATTGAATGCCGCTTTGGTTGCAGATGCTGAATTGCAGGCAGAAAAAGGTAACAAAGCCTGCAGGAACTCGTGCCCGTAAGGCATCCTTGGAGTTAGAAAAAGTTTTGAAAGAATTTAGAAAAGTATCTCTGGAAGAGTCAAAAAAATAAATAGTTTCAAGACGGACTCATGTCTGAGGGAGAGAGGTTATAGCCGGTGCGGTTAAGATGCACGCTATAATCTCTCTTTTGTTTTTTTATCACACGGAGAGGTGCTTATTAAAGGGGAACTTTGTACATTTGTGTGGACTTGTACGAACGTGTTTATGAAGGGATTTCGGAAGATTGGACTAGTATGTATGGTGTGTGCTGTGTGCGGCATGCTGTGGCTTTCGTGCAAACGTCCGGTACATCAGAGGGTGTACGCACAGGTCGATTCATTGAACCGTGTGGCGTATGAGGCACATTATAAGGATCTTTCTTTATCTTCTAAAGCTGCTACAGAAGCTTGGAGGTTGTCCGAAGGATATGCATCGGGCAGGGCAGAGGCATTGAACAATATGGGCTTCTGTGCATTCATGCGAATGGACTTTGAGCATGCAGCACGTTTATTTCAAAAGGCTTCAGAAACCAGTAATAACGAGATTGAGCGTCTGGTGGCCGATGTCGGGATGATGAAAATCTGTCAGCGCACTTCCATGAACAATGAGTTCTATGATTATCATAACAGTGCATTACAACGTATCCGGCGTCTCAATGAGGATCGGTTTTCGCTTGAAAAGAGTGGGCTGGAAGGGCGGTTGAATTATGCGCTTTCGGAGTTTTATATCGTATCGGGAATTTATTATTATTATTTGCAGCAGGACAAAGAGTCTATGCAGGCTATCAATGCTGTGCCGGAAGAGGCTTTGAAAAATGATACGGCGCAATGGCTGTACTATGCTTATATGCGTGGATCGGGGGGTATGTACGAGGCGCCTACACGTGAAGAAGTGACTATCGGAGAGTTTGGGTATCTGGTACAGTGTCTGCAAGTAGCTCAGTTCAGGGGATATACCTATTTCGAGGCTAATGCGCTTCAAGCGATGGCCGAGCTGCTAGTGTTCCGTAGTAATCGTTTGTTGCTGAGTGAGAAAAGGGCGGGAATGCTTCGCTTGGTCAATCCCGACAACTTGCCGGTGGACAGTCTGCCGCTAGTTTTTGCTAGGGATGCGTTGAGTTTATTCAAACGCTATGGTGACTGGTATCAGATATCGGGTACTTATCGTACCATTGCGACGTTCTATAATTATACGGGACAGCCTGAAAAGGCATTGGTTAATCTGAAGAAGGCCTTGAATTATGTCAATCTGCATCACGAGAAATATTACCATTGCAAGGATTCACTCGACCGCTTGCAGGCATATCTACCAGGAGACGGCACTTCCATCGAATTGAAATGGATTAATGACGAGGGTATCAATACGGTGCCCGAATGGATAGCCCGGTTACGGGAACAGCTGAGTCGTACGTATTCTGCCATGGGATGCAAGGCAGAATCGGATTATAATCGCAATGTGTATCTGGATATTTTGGACTATACCCGGCAGGATAAGGAATTAGAAAGTCGTTTCTTGGCGTTGGAAAAGGAAACCGGACAGTTGAATGTGTTGCTGTGGCTTGTGGTAGCAGGTTTCTTGGTATTAGTCGTATTATTTATCTGGCTGAACCGTTCCTGGAGGGTGAAGAATACGATGTATCTCACGGAACTCAAGCACATTTTAGGGCTTTGTCAGCAGATTACGGGAGCGGTACCTGTTTCGGCAACCAGCAGGGAAGAGGTGGCCTATGCGGTAGTAAAAGTGATGAAACCAGAACTGGCAGAATTGTTTGGTGTGCGTGATGTGTGCATTACATTCTGCGATGAGGAAGAGAGGGAGGAAGAAAATGTGGAATTGCATGAGGGTACTCCGTTAGTGTATGACCTTCAACTACCCGACAGGGAGGTGATTGTGGGAAAACTGTGGATGTGGTTTGCGGTTCCTGTGCGAAAGGAGGAGCAGACACTTATCCGATTGCTATTACCTTACCTGGCCTGGACACTGGAACATGGCATGAACCTGGTTTCGTTAGGTGAGGAACAGCAGAGACTGGAAAAAGAACAGTACGTCCATGAACTTCACCTGATGGAGAACAAACGTCAGAATGAAGTAAAAAAGGCGTGTTTGTCGATTGTGACAGGAATCGTACCTTATATTGACCGTATGGTAAACGAGGTACGAAAACTCCGTACACTTCCGGCTGCAAATACAGAAACTATACAGCAGGGGAAGTTAGGCTATATCGATGAGCTGGTGACAAAAATAAATGAATACAATGACATTCTGGCTTTATGGATTAAGATGCGGCAGGGTACACTAAGCCTGAACATTGAAAACTTTGAGTTGCAGGAGTTGTTTGCGATGATTGCCAAGGGACGTCGTTCTTTTGAATTGAAAAAACAGACGCTGACCGTAGGAGAAACAACGGCTTGTATAAAAGCCGACAAGGCATTGACGCTCTTTATGATGAATACATTGGTGGAAAATGCCCGTAAATATACGCAGGAAGGTGGAAAAGTGAGTCTTTCCGCAGAAGAAACTCCCGACTATGTGGAGATTGCAGTGGAAGATAACGGACCGGGTCTTTCGGAAAAGGACCGTATGCGTATCTTGGGAGAGAAAGTGTACGATTCGGGGGCCATTGGTATGGATACTGCCACGGATGCGGCAGAGCTACAACGTCAGAAAGGTCATGGTTTCGGGCTGATGAACTGCAAGGGAATTATTGAGAAGTATCGGAAGACGAACAGCTTGTTTGCGGTTTGCCGGTTCGACATACAAAGTACGCCAGGAAAAGGCAGTCGTTTCTCTTTCCGTTTGCCCAAAGGAGCGCGGCGGATGGTCGGACTTTTGTGGATAGGTTTGTGTCTGCTGTTAGGAGTAGCTTGTTCTTCCCAACCGGAGTCTGTCTCGCATACGGTCAGCAATGAAAAGGTGGCTCCGTATGACAGTTTACTGGCTATTGCCAATGATTATGCCAACTGGGTATATGAGTGCAATGTGAACGGAGAATATTCCACAGCATTGATGTTAGCCGACAGTGTATTGTATTATATGAACGCTCATTATCTTCGTTATTCGGGAAAAAGCGGTCCGTTGCTTCGGCTAGAGAGTGAAAGAGAGGGGGCTGAGTTGACTTGGCTGGCCCAGTCGTTCGATACGGATTATTTTATTTTGCTGGATGTGCGTAATGAAGCGGCTGTGGCTTCGTTGGCTGTAAAGGATTTTCGGAAATACCGCTATAACAATGCGGCTTACGCGGCTCTTTACAAACGTTTGAGTAAGGATAATTCTTTGGAGGAGTATTGCTTGCAGATGCAGCGTTCGGCCAGCAACAAGCGTATTGCCTTGTCTTTGTTCGTGTTGCTGGTTTGCGGATGCCTGGTAGCCTATTATGCGCTTTATCTTCGCCATCGCTTGCATTATCGTTACAACATGGAGCAGGTGTTTGTGGTGAACCGTACCATCTTTTCAGCTGCTTCTTGTACGGAAGGACTCGGTGATGAGGTGCTGGACCGGATTGTACGGAGTATGTTCAACGAGTTGAACGAGATGCTGTTGCTGGAGAATCTGGCATTGGCTGTGTATGACGAGGAAACCACTCATCTGAAAACGGCATGTTTTACCGCGGAAGAGAATGAAGAAGAATTGCATGAACGTCTCCAGCGGTGTTACGATTCGGGACAGATGCAGTGGAGCGGTGTCATGAAATGGAGTTTCTTGCCTTTGTGGGTAGAAACAGGAGGCGACAAACATTGCGTGGGAGTATTGGCTTTAAAGCTGGCACGTGCCTATAGTCGGGAAGAAGACCGTTTGTTAGTTGAAATGGTATGTAACTATCTGGCGGTTATTTTGTATAATGCCATTGTACAGGTGAACCGGAAGTTTCATGACATTGAACTGGCTCAGGATGAGGCCCGTCGTTCACTCTTTGAGGAGAATCAATTACATGTGCAGAATATGGTGCTCGACAACTGCCTTTCTACCATCAAGCATGAAACAATCTATTATCCGAGCCGAATCAAGCAAGTGGCCGATAAATTAAACGGTGAGGTTACGGGCGCACAACGGACGGAGTTGTTGGAGAATATGTCAGAACTGGTGGGGTATTACAAGGATATATTTACGCTTCTCAGCTCGTGTGCTTCACGGCGAAAGCTGGAGGAGGTTACTTTCCGTCGTACGGAAGTGGGGGGGTAGCCGAGCTGGCAGAGGGCGCGGAGAAATATTTGCGTAAGGTGATGCGCAAGCGTAACTTTACGCTGGAATGGCAGATGGATGTACCTTCGCTATGGGTAACGGGTGACCGGGTTTTGTTGCTCTTTCTCCTTGAAAATCTGATTGATGAGGCGGTGCGTTATGAGACTTCCGGGACTTACATTTGGAAGCAAAAGCAGAAGACGGCTTTGTACGCATGGATTTCATTGATATGCGACGGACTTATTCGCAGGAGGAATTGAACGCTTTGTTTTATCCCGACAGAGAGCGTATGTGTCCTTCAGGTGACGGACAGCGGTTGACAGGTACAGAATACTTGGTGTGCAAGCAGGTTATCCGTGACCATGACGAGTATGGCGGACGAAGAGGCTGCCGCATCAATGCTAGTCCTTGGCAGGGAGACGGAGGAGGAAAGGGATTCAGTGTGTGGTTTACCTTGCCGCTCAGGCAGAAGAAATAGCGAATTAGAATGAACATAAAATCAAGACAAAATGGAGAAGTTTAAGGTTGTCATAGTAGAAGATGTCAAACTGGAATTAAAGGGAACGGAAGAAATTTTCCGTCACGAAATACCGAATGCGGAGGTCATAGGTACGGCCATGACCGAGGAAGAGTTCTGGAAGCTGATGGAGACGTGCACGCCCGATATGGTATTGCTTGACTTGGGGTTGGGAGGTTCTACCACTATCGGGTGGAGATTTGTGCCCGTCTTCACCGAGAACGTCCGGAGCTGAAGGTGCTTATCTTCACCGGAGAGATTCTGAACGAGAAACTCTGGGTGGATGCGCTTCGGGCTGGAGCAGTAGGCATCATCTTGAAGACCGGCGAACTGTTGACCGCAACTGATGTGCAGGCCGTCATGGATGGAAAGAAGATGGTGTTCAACGAGCCGATACTGGAAAAAAATTGTCGCCCGTTTCATGCAGACGGTGGAAGTGGAACAGCGTCGTCAGGAGGCAATTATTGATTATGACATTGACGAGTACGACGAACGTCTGCTTCGTCACCTGGCTCTGGGCTATACCAAGGAAATGATAACCAACCTTAAAGGTATGCCTTTCGGTGTAAAATCGATTGAGAAAAGGCAGAATGAACTTGTAAACCGGTTGTTCCGCTCTGATGAACGGACTGGAGTCAATGCTTGTCGCCTGGTAACCCGTGCGTTTGAGTTGCGCATACTTGATATCGACAATCTGGAACCCGATGAAGAATAAATTCAGCCTGCATCCAGCCACCTGCTTCCTGCTACTGTTTTTGCTGGCTGCCTTGTTGTCATGGACCGGCAGTATTTATGAGTGGGAAGGTGTACGCAGTCTTTTGAGTGACGAAGGGCTGCGGTGGCTTTTGCGTACGCTTTTGGATGACTATATTCTTTCTCCTGTATTTCAAGCTGTGGTGTGTCTTTTCTTTGGGGGAGGTTTGTTCCTTCATTCTGGGCTGGGCAATGCCTGTCACAGGATGGTGTCGGGTACCCGAAAATTCTCCCGAAAAGAGAAACGAGGAATGGGGCTGGCTGCTGTCACTTTTTTAGTGTATGTCGGGTTATGTGTATTGCTGGCTTTTGGCCCTTGGAATACGGTGCGCAGTGCCATTGGTACATTGTCAGATTCTCCGTTGGCCGATGGATTCTGGGGCGTGTGTTCATTAGGAGTAGCTCTGCCTTCCATAGTGTATGGCTTTGCTTCAGATTCTTATTTGGACGATTCGGATGTAGTAGAAGGAATGGCCTATCTTTACAAGTGCCGGGCTGCGTATTTTGTCGTACTTCTTTTCATCACGCTTTTTTTTCTCTTCGCTGGAGTTTAGTGGACTGACAGATTATGCCGGATTGTCGGATGAAGTGTGTCGCGGAGCTTATCTGCTTTGCTGTGTACTTTTTCTTTTATAAAAAATAGGGATGTTTTCCTTGAAACGATTATCTTTGCCCCGTTATTTTCAACAAAAATCGGAATAAACGTATAAGATGAAAAAAATTGTATTATTTGCAGCAGCCGGACTGATGTCTTTGGCTGCTTGTCAGGGAAAAAAGCAGGCTATATCATTAAGGGTACAGCCGAAGGTGTGGCCGATGGCGATACCGTATTCTTGCAGAAACAGACAGAAGAAGGTTTTGAAGCACTTGATTCTGTAGTTGTAAAAAACGGAACTTTTGAATTTAAGGGAACTCCCGATTCTGTGGCTGTATCTCGTTTTGTAACTTACATGAAGGGAGATGCCCGTATGGCTGCCATGGTGTTTGTAGAAAAAGGAAACATTCAGGTAAATCTGAGCCCGATGGAAAGCCGCATTTCAGGAACACCGAACAATGATACTTATCAGAAGTTCATGGATGAATACCAGAAGATTGGTAAGGAGATGAACGACATGTACCAGAAAATCAAGGGTGATACTTTGTTGACTGAGGTACAGCGTGATTCACTGATGGAAGTTCTCGACAAGAAGGAAACAGAAGGTATGGACCGTATTTATCAGGCTCGTGTCTGAGAATATTGCTAGTGCCGCAGGGGTACACTTGCTGACCATGTTCGGTTCTTCTTTTGAAGTAGAAAAAGTACAGTCTTTGCTGGAAAAAAGTTCCGGCTGCTTTTGCTGAAAATGAAGAGGTAAAGGCTTTGAAGGAACATGTAGAGACAGTGGCTAAGACAGCTGTAGGAAAGAAATTTATCGATTTTACGCTGAATACGCCAGAAGGCAAACCGGTGAAATTGTCGACTTCATCGCTGCCAACAACTATACACTGATTGATTTCTGGGCTAGCTGGTGCGGACCTTGCCGTATGGAAATGCCGAATGTAGTAGCTGCTTATGCGAAGTATAAGGCAAAAGGTTTCGGCATTGTAGGTGTATCTTTGGATAACGATGCGGAAAGGCTGGAAAAAGGCAATCAAAGATTTGAATATCACTTGGCCGCAAATGTCTGATTTGAAAGGCTGGCAGTGTGAAGGTGCAGCTTTGTATGGTGTGCGTGCCATCCCGGCTACTTTGTTGGTTTCAAAAGACGGTACAATCGTAGCTCGTGACTTGCGTGGTGAAGACCTGGAAGCGAAACTTGCAGAACTGATGAAGTAATCAGCTTCCTCAAAGTAAAAACTTATTATAAAAGAAACGCGGACCTTTCGATAGAGAGGCCCGCGTTGCTTATTGGTATGTGAAGGAAGTTTTTTATGCTTCCATCATTTTCTTGAGTTTTCCTGAGAGCAGGAAAAGGATGACGGCAGGCTGCTCCGCTCATGAACACGAAAAGCATAAAGAAGTCGAACAAATTTTCAATGGGATAGCCCATGAAACTTTTACTTACTCCATGTTCCGGATAGTAACCGCTCAGCAGACCGGCAAACTTGTTGGCAGCCGAGGTACTCAGATACCATACGCCCATCAGCAGTGAAGAAAAACGGGCAGGCGACAGTTTGTAGACCAGCGAAAGTCCGATAGGTGCCAGACAGAGTTCGCCCATGGTGTGAATCAGGTAAAGACCGGTGAGCCATACCATGCTGACTTTCACACCCGGCTCAATGTCTTTCACTCCGAAGGCAATAAACAGATAACCTAACGCTAACAACCCCAATCCGATGGCCTGCTTGCGAGGAGAACTTGGTTCAATGCCTCTTTACCCAGAAATGACCATACTGCTGCAAAGATAGAGCCAGTGTCACAATCATAATAGGGATTGAACGATTGGAAGTAGGCAGCGGGCATTTCCCATCCTCCGATATGGCGGTCGGTCTGTTCATCGGCAAAGAAGGTGAGTGAAGCGCCTGCTTGTTCGTGGGCTGCCCAGAAGAAGATAACGAAAATGCAATGATGTAAATCACGCCGATATGCATTTTCTCGTGTCGGCTCAGTGAGTGGTCGGTAATGATAATCACCGGCATGACGATGGTAGTGGCGTAAATCAGTGAACCAATCCAGTCGGCGTCGGCAAACTGGGGCGCGCTGTCTGCATTCCAGTTGATGGAGAAAAGCAAGGTAAGCAGAAGGGTGCTTCCGATCATCAGAAGGGTGCGCGAAGTGGATTTCTGTGGAGAAGTTTCTGATTGCTGTGTGGTTGATGCGCTTCTTTGTGGGGCAACACCTACTGGATTGCCATCGGGGTCGCATATGTATTTGTTCTTGGAAATCTGAAATACGGTTGCTCCCAGTATCATGCCGATGCAGACAGCCAAGAATCCCCATTTGAAGTCCTCCGGATGGCCGGTGTTCCCTACGAGTCCACATACCAGCGGGGCGAGAGTAGAACCCACGTTTACACCCATATAGAAGATGGTGAAGGCCGAGTCTTTCCGGTTGTCATCGGGTGTATAGAGCCGTCCCACCATGGTCGAGATGTTGGGCTTGAAAAAACCGTTTCCTAAAATCAGCAGTCCCAGTCCGCAAAACATCAGGTATTTGGCCAATGCCACCTCCTGAAAATAGCAGGCACTGAGGAACAGCAGGAACTGACCGAGTGCCATGGTCAGTGCGCCAACTACGATGGACCGTCGGTTGCCCCAGTAGCGGTCGGCAATGTATCCGCCGATGAGCGGAGTAAGATACACCAGTCCCGTGTAACTGCCATACACTTGTGAAGCCATTTCCTTGTCGAAAAGCAACGCCTGTACCATGTAAAGCATGAACAGTGCGCGCATGCCGTAGTAACTGAACCGTTCCCACATCTCAGTTACGAAGAGTAAATAAAGTCCTTTTGGATGCCCTTTTGTTTGATTCATTCTGTTTTTATTGATAAAATGTTAGTGAATTGATTGTTTTTGCAAAAATAGAAAATCATTCTTATCCCTGCAAATGAAAAAGCCATCCCAAAGAGTGAGATGGCTTTCAAGTATAATGTAAGTTTATGAATTTGTCAATGGATAGTCACTTGGTCCAGTTGCTGGTAAGTAGCAGTGATACGTTCCATGAATTCTGAAGTAGGAGCTACCGCCATAAGTTGCAGCACCAAATCGTTTACATCAGCTTTGCTGTCGAGCTTGAGTGCGCGTGTCAGATCATTAAGAGACTCTTCATAACGTTCTGTTTCAAAGTAGAGTTGCGCGCGCGATTTGTAGTTTTCTACATCTTCCGGATTCAGACGAATTGCTTCATTCAGGTCTGCTTCGGCACGTTCCCACATTTTCAGGTTAGTAAGCAGCACTCCTCTGGAATAGTGTGCAAACGAACGGTATTCTGTATCGGCTTCCGGAATAAGTTCCAGACTGGAGTTCAATGCCTGCAATGCCAAGCTTGGTATCATTGCAGAAATTGCAGATTAGTGCCATGTAGCAATGTGCATATCCGTTGTCTGGATGTTCATTGATTTCTGCATTTAAATAGGTATAGGCAGGCTTCGGGATTTCCTTCATTGAGGGCTTCCACTCCCTTTACGTAGTTTTTTGCTTTCAGGGCGTTGAATATTTTCTCCATACATTTGTATGGTAGAAATAAAAACAGCAAATCAGAATTGCTGAGAGTGTTTTCATGGTGGCTTTCATAGAGTCTAGTTTTTATTAACGGGCGCAAATCTATAAACTTTTTATTATACTGCAAAGATTTTGCAGAAAATATTACAATTAGATGAAGGTAATCCGTAAAAAACTTCCCTATATTTGCAGTGGAGAAAAATCAGAATATTTTGAAAGGTATTTCGAATAAGTATAGATTCTAATTAAATAATATAGTAAACCTAATTTATTTGGTAACCATGAAATCACTTAATGAAATTATTACACAATTCCCGGAGGTTGGAGAGGTGAAAGAAATAATTCCTTTGACAGCCGGTTTGATTAATCAGACTTATAAAGTTCAGACTGCAGATCCGCAGGCTTGCGACTATATATTGCAGTGTGTCAATCATCAGGTATTTAAGGATGTAGCACTTCTTCAGCATAATATTGAGTGTGTGACCCGTCATATTCGTGAGAAACTGGAAAAGGCTCATGAAATGGATATAGATCGCAAGGTACTTCGTTTTGTACCGACTGCCGAAGGAAAGACATATTATTTTGATGGAGAACGTTACTGGCGTGTGTGCGTGTTCATTCCTGAGTCGCAGACACTGGAAGCAGTAGCTCCTGAATCTTCTTATCTGGTAGGTGTGAAGTTTGGTGAGTTTGAAGCTATGCTGGCCGACCTTCCCGAGAAACTGGGTGAAACTATCCCTGATTTTCATAACATGGAATTCCGCATGCAGCAGTTGCGTGAGGCTGTGGCACAGAATGCGGCAGGACGCATGGAGAAAGTGCAGTCGCTTGTAGATGAAATTGAAAAAGATGCGGAAGAAATGTGTGCGGCTGAACGTTTGTATCGGGAAGGGAAACTGCCGAAACGTATCTGCCATTGTGATACGAAGGTATCTAACATGTTGTTTGATAAAGACGGAAAGGTGCTGTGTGTAATCGATTTGGATACAACCATGCCAAGTTTCGTATTCTCTGATTTCGGTGATTTCCTTCGTTCTGCCGGAAATACGGCTCCTGAAGATGAACCTGATTTGAACAAGATTCATTTCAACATGGATATTTTCCGTGCCTTTGCCAAAGGATACATTGAATCGGCTAAGAGCTTCCTTACTCCGCTGGAAATAGAGATGTTGCCATACGCTGTGATGTTATTCCCATACATGCAGGCCGTGCGCTTCCTGGCCGACTATATCAACGAGGATACATATTATCAGATAAAATACGCTGAACACAACTATGTGCGTACGCTGGCACAGTATAAAGCTGTATCAGGAAGCACGTCGTGCAGTTCCTGAAATGAAGGAGTATATTTCTTCGCTGCTGTAAATCAGTGATTTGAAAATCTATAAAGGCGCCTTGATATTCACCTTCTCAGAATGTCAAGGCGTTTCTTTTCAAACGCCTTTGCGTTTGAAGTAAAATGTACTTGCGTTTAAAGAAAACGTCCTTGCGTTCGTAACGAAACGCAAGGACGTTTTTTGATTCATTTCAGTCAATGTTTCCTATGGTAAATTTCTCAGGGTGTTTCCCTTTGAAATCTTTGAAATATAACTTGATTTCCTTCATGTCTTTTTCAATGTCACCCGTGGGCAAGAGGTATTTTCCTGCTGTAATGCACTTCTTTTCATAATCTATTCCAATCAGTACAATTGGAATTTTTGCTCCCAAGGCAATGTAATAGAATCCCTTTTTCCAGTCGGGATTGGCCGAACGTGTTCCTTCCGGTGTGATGGCCAGATGGAATGTGTCACTTTTTTTCAATGCGTTGCACCAGTTGGTCTACCATGGAAGTACGCTTGTCACGATGTACGGGGATACCTCCCATTTTCCGGAATATGATTCCCAATGGGAAGAAGAACCATTCCTTTTTCATCAGAAAACCCGATTCACGCCCTATGGCCGTGATAAACAATTTTCCGATGAACAAGTCCCAGTTGGTGGTATGCGGAGCCTGCACAGATGATGCACTTCTTAAAATCGGGTACACTTACTTCTGCTTTCCAACCCAGCAGTTTGTGGTAGATAAACCGGCAGATAGCTTGTTTCATGTGCTGTTATTTCGACAGTTCTTCCAGTTTCTTGAATACGTTGTCTACTTCAGCATTGAAGTCAGCTCTCAGTTTCTTGTAGAACAGTTTCACGCTGCCCGGTTCTGTGTGGCTGATGCGGCTGATGATGTCATTACGCAGGTTAATAATCTGCAGGAATACCTCGCTGTAAGCTTCCCGTTTTTCTGCATTTGCGTTTGCCGATTCTACCAGGCAGAGTCCTGCTGCCAGCTCTGTAATATAATTGACTGTTTTTTTCAATGATCTTCTACTAGCCATAATTCTAAAGTTTTTAGTTAATAAAAAATGATTATGGTGTAAAGATACGATTTCTTTTGGAATATCCATGAAACAGTACCCGATTCTTGTGGATAAAAAACATTCCGTACTATTCCGGCGACCTGTGTTGAGTGAAGAAACAGTTACCGGAATGTACGGAATGAAATTAGTAAAAGAGAGATTGTATGAATGTGATTCTGTATTTATTTTTTCAAAAGTAAACGTCTATCCATTTTTATCCAAATCCGAATGTGGATTGCTGTGCTTAAGTAGTTGTTAGATAAAACTATTCATACTAAAATGCGGATTATGCGGGCGAAAAAATATGATATTTTTAGTTGAAAAATTGCTACCTTTGTAACAGTGGAGTAAAAACGTTATGAGACGAATACTAATTTATACAGGTGCAGGCTTGCTGCTGTTATTACTGTTACTGGCTGGTGGGTTATGGATTTTTCGTAATCATATTTTAAACCGGATGGCAGAAAGGCGGATAGCCAAACTGGAGCAGCGCTACGGATTGGAAGTGAATTATGATGATTTGCGTTTTGAGGGAACCGGACGTCTTTTCTTGAACGGGCTGTCAGTTGTTCCCGAGAAAAGGGATACATTACTGACACTTCGGTCAGCCACGTTTAACTTGGGATTCTGGCAATTGCTGAAAGGAAATGTGGAGGTGATGAACATGGCGTTGGACGGATTGACCGTGGATTTTGTCAAAGAGAACCATCAGGCCAATTATGATTTCTTGTTCCGAAGCAGATCGGAGGGAGAAAAGAAACGGAACGGGCCTCCGAAAAGGTGGGGTATGACAAGCGTGTGCAGACTTTGTTGAATGGAGTGTTCCGTTTGTTGCCTTCTGAAGGACGTCTCACTCGCCTGCATGTACGCGAACGGAAGGACAGCGATTCCGTCAGTTTGTATGTGCCGGAGTTCAATATTGAGAATCACCAGTTCCGCAGCCAACTTGCTTTTGTAGAAGAAGGACACACGCAGCATTGGGAAACGGAAGGAGAAATCAATGCCGGTGAACGCCGTGTGTCGGTCAGCATTCAGGCACCTGAACTGACTGTGCCTTACATTCGTCGCCGTTTGGGAGCAGAAGTGGCCTTCGACAGGTTGTGGTTAAGTTTCACGCAGCAGAAAGAAGACGAAAAAGTAATCTTACTTGGTCAGACAGAAGTAGACGGATTGAAAGTATTCCATCGTCGCTTGTCTCCGGAACGTATTAATCTGGATCGTGGTAAACTCGATTTTCAATTGAATGTGGAGTCGCATGCCCTGGAACTGGACAGTTGCAGTACGATACGTTTCAATGATTTACAGTTTCATCCTTACCTGCGGGTAGAGTCGCCCAGCCACCTCATGGCTTCCATACATCAACCCCTGTTTCCGGCTAAGGAGCTTTTCAACTCCCTTCCGCATGGACTTTTTGAGAACTTGGAAGGAATTCGGGTGGAAGGAGAGCTGGCATACGATTTCGAACTGGATGCCGATTTGGCCTGTCCTGACAGCCTGAAGTTTTATTCCGACCTGCGTCCGCAGCATTTCCGGATACTGGGTTACGGAACAACCGATCTCAGCAAGATGTCAGAAGAGTTTGAGTATACGGCCTATGAGGATGAGATGCCCGTACGCACTTTTCCGGTGGGGCCGTCGTGGAATCATTTCCTTCCTCTCGATAGTGTGCCGCAGCCTGATGCGCATGGCCGTATTGCAGAGTGAGGATGGAGGGTTCTTTTACCATCAGGGATTTCTTCCCGATGCTATTCGTGAAGCGATGGTTTACGACTTGAAAACACGTCGCTTTGCGCGCGGAGGAAGTACAATTTCCATGCAGCTGGTTAAGAATGTGTTCCTGAACCGCCGGAAAAACATTGCACGGAAACTGGAAGAAGCGTTGATTGTCTGGCTGATAGAGCAGAACCGACTTACCTCAAAGGAACGTATGTTTGAGGTGTATCTCAATATCGCTGAATGGAGACCGGGAGTGTATGGGCTGTTAGAGGCATCAGAGTTTTATTTTGGCAAGCGTCCGTCGCAACTGACGCTGGAAGAATGCATTTATTTGGCTTCTATTATCCCAAAGCCGAAACATTATCGCAGTTCGTTCGAAGCTAATGGACGGTTGAAAGAAAATCAGGAAGGACACTTCCGGCTGGTAGCCCGCAGGATGGCGGCCAAGGGAGTGATTTCGGAAACGGCTGCAGAAGGAATCGACTTGTCGCGCGTGGTGTTGACCGGAGAAGCCGGAAGATGTTTCGCTGACAGTCTCAGTCTCTCCATGCCACAGCCTGCTTCCTGAGTTATTCTCCGAGGATGGTAGCCACGATGCGCCGTCCTCCTCCGTGGTTGCGGAATTCACAGAGGTAAATTCCCCTGCCACGTGCCTAAGTTCAGTCGTCCGTCGGTGATGGGAATAGACAGGCTGGCGCCCACCAGTGAGGATTTGGCATGGGCAGGCATGTCGTCCCAGCCTTCCAAAGTATGGTCGTACCAGGATTCGCGTTCGCGCACAAGGTTGTTGAATATCTTTTTTCCATATCGCTGCGTACATCAGGGTCACAGTTTTCGTTGACTGACAATCCGGCGCTGGTATGCTGGATAAAAAGATTGAGCAGTCCGGTCTTGGGTAAGGCAGGCAGATGACTGAGCACTTCGTCGGTCACGAGGTGAAAGCCACGCGCGCGTGCCCGGAGTGTGAAAGTAGTTTGTTGTATCATAATAATAAACGGTATGAAAGATTACAGATTTTATCCGTTCAAAGATAACACAAATCTTTCGGAAGGAGGGGGGTATAGCGTGAAAAACCTCCTTTTACCACTCATTCAGCCATTCGTCCAGTGTTTTTCCATCCGTGAAGAGCTCAGGCTCCAGTGTTTGGATGCGTTTCTTCATCCGTGATTTCTGCTGGTAGACTGAAGTAGGAGAGATGGCCGAAAGTACGGCAATCTGCGATACCGTAAAATGAAGTTTGATAAGGATACAATATTGAATATCCATTTCCGTCAGATTCGGGAAACGGGTGGTGAGACGTGAAGTGAAGTTATTGTACACGTCGTCTACCAAAGCAGCCAGACAACTTTTTGTCTGCTTCTTTAATGAAGCGCGGGCTGTGGCGCAATTCGTTGATGAGCGGCTGTTCAGAGATGAGTCGTTCGGCCAGTCTGTGTTCTCTTTCCCTCAATTGTTCCATTTCATTGGTCAGTGTCTGAATGTGCTGGATATGGCTTTTGTGATTCACTTTTGGCTGGGTCGCATTTCGTTTTTCGTATATCTTTTTCAAACGATTCATCTTTTCTTTGGAGTTTATTTTTTCACGCTATAATTATACTTTTGGCAAAGTTAGCGCATTCTTGCTTACTTTAAAATAAATCCATATATACAGCCTTTGTTTTGTAAATGCTTGAAAAAGTGTGCTTTATGTTGTTTGCTTTTTGTATGTATATATACAGAGGGCCTTTTTAGAATCTGTGAAGCCATAAATCCAGCGTTTCTCCTTCGGTAAAGCTGTCCGTTTTTTGTTGCAGGATGCGTTTCTTCATCCTTGATTTTTGCTGCGATACGGAGGTGGGGGATACCGCCATGAATACAGCTATTTGCGACACACTGAAGCCTAATTTGATGAGGCAGCAAAGTTGCTGGTCCAGCTCAGTCAGGTTGGGGAAAGCTTCCGTAAGCCGTTCGGTGAAATGCGGATAGATTTTGTTGACCAAGGTGGCAATCCGGACAAAATCCTCGGGTTGCAGAAAGCGTGGTTTGCTCCGAAGTTCAGCCACTAACGGGTGGGTGGAAATCAGTTGTCCGGTCAGTGTCTCTTCTCTTTCTTTGAGTCGCAGCATTTCGGTGGTGAGTTCCTGAAGATGTGGAGTTTTGAGCGGTGCGCTTTTCAATTGTTTCCAGTGCGCTTCAATCTGGTGTTGCAGATTTTGGTTGGCAAGATTCAGTTGCCGGTTCTGTTCTTCCAGTTGCTTGATGAGCGACAATTTTGCTTCCTGTTCACTGGCTTTCTGGGTAGAGAGTTGCATTTGCAGGCTCTTGGATACTTTCATTGTTTTGTGCCATTAATACCTCGTTGTCCTTTAATTGCTTGCTGTACTTTTGCAGTTCGCTGGAAAGACGGCGAATGGTGCGTTCCTTCTTCTTCAGGTTCTGCTGGTAGAGGACGATAAGTGCCAGAATCACTCCTAATAGCAAGGATACAATTACCGCAATGCGGAGTTCCATTTGCTGGCGGTTGATGATGAGTTCGTAGTTCCGTTGTTGCAGCTGGGCTCTGGTTTCCTGCTGTCGCAATGCTGTGTTGTGCTTGTCTTTGAGGTCTTCTGTGATGGAGTCGCAATACCGTCTGAATACCTGTCCGCTATATGGAAGGCCCATTCTTTCATTTAATGCGGACTGCATCTGATAATATAAGGACTTGAATGACAACATGATTCGGTCCTTTTTCAGCTTTTGCTCTTTGTCCATGCTTTGGGCAGCTTTATCCAAATAATAGAATGCCGAATCATTCTTTCCTAAGTTTATATAAATCTCTGCAAGGCTTAACTGGACAGCATACGGCAGGAAATCGGGATTGAGACGGATAAGCCGTTGGAGTTGGGCGATGGCTTCCCTGTATCTGTGTGCTCCTACCAGCATACAGCCATGGTTTCGCAGAATATGATGGGCGAACAAGGTATCACCGGCCTCTAATGCCAGCTGGAACCCTTTCTCCGGACAATCAATGTTTGATGTATCTCCTCCCAACTGCGATACGAGGGCTAGTGAATATACCATCTGGTAATGCTCTTTCACCGGTAGTTTGTGGGCAATGCGAAGCATGTCTTCAATCATCGCTTTACATTCTAAAAAACGGCTTTGCTTGTATAGCACTTCCAGTTTCTTGCGCTGTAGCACTAACATGTTGGTGGTGTCTTTTCGGGAGATGGCCAGGGTAATGCCTTTGTCGAACACTGTGATGGCCTCATCGTTTGCTTCTTTCCATCTCAGGTACATGCCTTCGAGCAGGTAAGTATCCAGTAGTCGTGCGGTATCTGTTGGATGTTGGCGGTAGTAGGCAATAGCCTGATAGAGCAGGGAATCTTCTAACAGAGACATTTCCAGCTGGTAGTGGGCCATCGCCTTGTTCCATACCAGTTTCATCCGTTCCGTTTCCGGAAGAGACGTTTCATCCTTGATATTAAACAGAAGTTGCAAGGCAGAATCTGGTTGGTGATGATGCAGCAAAGAGTCTGTTTGTTGTAGCAGAGCACTTGCGTGCGGTTGCCTTGTGCAAGTAGCAAACAGCAGCAAGATGCCTGCTATATAGAGAATGGGTTTTATTTTGTGTTTCATGTGGCTGTTGATAAGGTGATATCACTTTTTCGTCATACAAATATAGCGATTTCTTGTTACATACGGTTCTTTTGGCTTTCACCAGCTCCGGTACCCTTTGTATTTGCTCTTGGTAGCATTGAACTTGTAGCGCATGGTCAGTGAGACTCTTCTGAAATTGGTGATATAATCTGTCATGGTTTTGATGCCGCTATAAATAGTGCAATCCACATCATCTGTTTCAAATAGATTGGTGACCTGAAGCTGGAAACTCAGCCTTTCTTTGAAGAAACTCTTGTAGAGCCCCATAGACACATTCAGGGAGTTGATACCCATGTACATGTTCTGTGAATGTCCTTTGGTGTAATAAGTACCATCTACATCAAATAGGAATCCTGCCGGAAGAGTGAAACTGTTACGCCACACCATGATTGTCCTTGGTTTGCTCAGTGTGAGTTTGCCGTCCGGTCCTTCTGCATGAAACCACTGCTTAAAGACCTGTGCGGTGCTGCGGACTCCACCAGCCGATAGTAGGCGATAAGGTGATAGCTGATATGATATTGTTGTAGGGTTCCGTATTGACGGTCTTTAGCAAGGATATGGTAGGGGCAGCTTCCGAATAAGGTTCGCAAACCTGAATAATATCGTCTTTCGTACGGTTATAAGTAAAGCTGAAATTCACCCATTTATAGGATGCGGAAAATATGAGGTCCTGATTGATGATAGGTTTGAGAAATGGATTTCCCGTCTGGTAAGTATATCTGTTGCCGTAATATATGTTTCCTCTTAGCATATCGTATGAAGGACGCGTGATACCACCGCTATAGCTCAGCCTGAATTTGTGTTTTTCCTATGGGAAAGTTTATGTTGACAGAAGGAAATACATTGTTGAACGTGCGGCTTTGTTCGTCGATGTGTTTTCCTTGCTCATAGTAGTCGAACTTCACGTTCTCGTATCTTACTCCGGCCTGCACATCTACCTTGCCGAACGAGTGTGAGTAGTCCATGAAAGCCGCAGTGGAACCTTCCTTTATTTTACTGTCATCATTGTCGAGGATGCCCTCTTGGTTGTGATAGAGGTTTGTTCTGCTGGTATGCGAATACTCACCGCCGAATGACAGATTCCCCTTCCATAAAGGATACGACACGATCAGTTTTGTGGCATACAATGTTCCGTTATTTTTATTGAAGGCATTGACATCGTTCTCCGTTTCTCCATTGGTGATTTCCCTTGTATGCTGGCTTTCTTCTTTTACGTTCCACAAACCGTCGGCATTGAAATCAATGTTCCAATCGCCTATCTGTCCGTTGTAGTAATAGTTCAGGCTGTGTCTTGTAGAAGGGTCTTCACCAATCATCGTACTTGCATTGTTTTCGTACAGTTCTTGGTCGGCGTAGATATTGGCTGTGTAACGCCAGTCGCCTGTAGAGTTGAAGTTTTTGTCCATATCGTAGCGTACCCCCATGGAGTGTTTCTCATTGAACTGGTAGTTTAGTGAAAGAACACCTTGGACATTACTATTGGAGTTCTTTCCGTAAGAAGCATCCATTTTTGTTCCCACAGTTTGTCGAGATAAGTCTTCATGCCAATCTGCTGGTTATTTCCGTTGCGGAATCTACCTCCGAACAATGTTCCCGACAGGTCGAAACCTCCTTTTCGGTAATTGAAATTAAACTGGTCAAAAGTAGTCCACCCGTACGTTCTTCGGTGTCGGGTTACAAAACGGTTATTAAATCCGAATCCTTCGCCTGCTGCTTTCTTTGTGATGATGCGAATGACGGCTTTCACGGAAGCATCGTATCTTGCTCCGGGATTCTTCACAACCTCCACGCGCTTGATTTGTTCGGACGATAACTGGTCAATTTCTGAATTGTCGCGTATCTTGCGTCCGTTGATGTAAATCTCGGCAGTGCCCGAGCCAAATACGTTTACTTCTTCATCTTCCGCAGAAACGCCCGGAATCTTGTTCAGTAAATCTTCACCTGTTCCAGCCTTTTCGAGTACACTACCCGTAACAGTGGTAATCATGGCATCACCTTTGAGTTGCATCTTGGGCAAATCGGCCTTTACCACTACTTCTCCTAACTGTTGTGTGTCTGATGTTAGCTGTATTACCCCTAAGTTGGCAGGTTGGACGGGTTTGTACACAGTGTTATATCCGATGGAAGAAATACGTACAAGCTGATTCGGTGTAGTGGTATTCAGACTGAACGTGCCGTCTTCAGCCGTGACGGTTCCCGTAACGAAGGTTGAGTCGGGGAGTGTCAGAAGAACTACGTTGGCGTAAGGAAGAGGTTGTTTGTTTTCGTCGATTAATTTTCCACTGACGGTCTGTGCGGCTATTTCACCGGCAGATGTGAGGCTGCATAATAGCAGGAGTGCTTTCCCAATTTTGTGCATACGATAATTTGTTTTTCTTATTATTTGCAAAGTGTGTTTGTCTACTTTTTTTGATAGTAGTTTCTGTATTGCAAATATAGAAAGAAGTATTGCATGTATGCGAAAAACGGTCTCTACAGGTTTGTTCTTGATAAAATCTGTATATGTCTGATTCATTGTCTTTTAAATATAGCATCGGAGTCATGTATCTCTACAATTTGTGTTTTTTACGTTTTAAGAGCTGATAAGTTCTTGAAGAAAGACATTTTCGATAGTCTGTTTTTCTATGCATGCAGTTTTCAGAATAACAAATAAAGGACAACTTCTTGCGAGGCTGTCCTTTAAAATGTGATTAGAGTGTGATTTTTATAATGATTGTACAAGTTTATATGGTTATACCGGTTTCACGGTCTACATATTTGTAGTCTTACTTTCTGCATTGTGTTTCTTTGCATGAGGCAATAGATGACAGTTCTCATCAATCAGTTTTTCGCTTGCTGAGGAGCCTGCCAGAAGCATCGGTCATCGTTGACGGAATAGTTCCTCGGGTTCCGTTCCTCGCTGTCGCAGCCTGTAGGTTGCAGGAAGATGTAGTTGATGAGGTTCTCCCGGTCGCTTTCCGTGTTGAACCCGTAGCGTGTCCAAGCTTTCCAGGTAGAACAGATTTTTGGCCATGTACTCGTACAGATAGTCTTCCGTCGTGGTCTTCTTTTCATTATTCCAGTTGGCTTCTTCGTTCACCTGGACTGGCTGGCCGTTTCTGAGGCGTGCACGCACTTCCTGTACGCTCAGCAGATTGCCCTGTCCGTCTGTCACCCAAGCATTGTTTGTGGGGTCTATCCAGAGCCATTTGCCGAGAGTGAACGAATAGACGGCGTTGATGACGTGGCAGTCGTTGATATACGTCTTCGGCATACAGGTAATGACGCGCGACGGAATGCCCATCGACAGGTAGCACTCGTTCAGTACCGTAGCCAACCCGCGGCAGTTCAAGCCCCGGCTGCCGTCCTTGCAGGCTTCAGCAAAATTGATAGAGTTATTCTCACCCTTCGGATTGCCGTTCTGCCCGTCGTGACGTATCTTGTCGTGGATATAAGTCAGGATACGTTTGATAGTAGCTAATTCATCGCCCACCACGGCTACGCTATCTAGTCGGAAATAGTCACGG
>VOFG01000634.1_pt1 | contig 34001 bp, 32 predicted proteins | sample 5384171 | NCBI WGS metagenome assembly VOFG01 (sample SAMN12384726, study PRJNA508395) | human gut metagenome | isolation source: healthy gut F | host: Homo sapiens
TGTAGCATAAGACTTTGGAATGCACCTTTGTTAAAAAACGGTCTGTTGAGCAAAATATTTTTTATTCGAAACCCACATTCTTTAAAATTATTATATATTTGCATCGTTAATCTAAATTATATTGAAAAGCATAGTTCTGAAAGAACTTTATGGTAAAAGCATTTAATTGATTTTCAATAAACACTTAAAAATCACAGCTATGTTAAAACGACTAAAATCAGTCAGTATGATGCTGTTCCTAATGGGAGCCTCTACCGGAGCAGCGTATGCGGTTAGCAATCCCGGCATAACCGATGTGAAAATTGCACAGCAAGACGGAGCTTGTACCGGTATCGTAAAGGATGCAACCGGTGAGACCGTCATTGGAGCTTCAGTAGTAGTAAAAGGTACTACTAACGGAACAATCACCGGAATTGATGGTGACTTCTCTTTGTCTAATGTGAAGAAGGGAGATATTCTGCAAATCTCTTTCGTGGGTTATATTACTCAGGAAGTGAAATGGAACGGTACTCCTCTGAACATCATCTTAAAAGATGATACTCAGACTTTGGAAGAAGTAGTGGTAGTAGGTTACGGTACACAGAAGAAAGTAAATCTGACCGGTGCAGTAGCAATGGCAGAAAGCGATGTTTTGGAGGACCGCCCTATCGCTAACTTGGCTCAAGGTTTGCAAGGTGCAATTCCCAACTTGAACATTTCGTTTGCCAATGGTAACCCTAACTCAAGTACAAGTATCAACGTCCGCGGTCTTACATCATTGAACGGTGGTTCTGCATTAATCTTAGTAGATGGTGTAGAAACCAATGATATTTCTCTGCTTAACCCGCAGGATATTGAAAGTATCTCAGTGTTGAAAGATGCTTCTTCTGCAGCCGTATATGGTGCACGTGCAGCATTCGGCGTTGTATTGATTACAACTAAAAAAGGTAAAAAGGGAGAGAAAGTTACTTTCAACTATAACAATAACTTCTCATGGTCGGCACCTTCACGCATGGCCAAGGGATTACCGGCAGACCAATGGTTGCGCGCCATGAATGTAGAGTCCAACAATACCAGTGGTACTCAGTATTGGAGTGACGAACTTATTGCTGCCGTAGAAGAACGCATGAAAGATCCCAGCCTTCCTACTGCTTGGGAAAACACGCAGGAAATAAATTCACCGCTAATGGAGAATGGGCTTATGCCGGTAACACAGACTGGCTGGATGTATTGTTTAATGATGCAGCCTTCATGCAACAGCACAACGCCAGTGTTCGTGGCGGTTCTGAAAAGACCTCTTACTATGGTTCAGTAGGTTATAAAGGACAAGACGGTTTGCTGGCTTATGGAACAGACCATTTCAAACGTATTAATATGTCATTCAATTTCAACACTCAATTAACTAATTGGTTGGAAATCGGATTGAACGTAAAATACAATCGTAGCGAAGCTAACGAACCTAACTCTAACTTCTATACTTCGGAAGACCCCTATTATGAAGTATATCGCTCCATGCCGTTTATTCCCGTTTACTTGCCGGATGGAGACTTTGCAGGTGTAGCAGGTTCTAACTTCAACTTCAACATTGCAGGTATGTTGGCACAAGCCGGACGTACAAAGAATGTTTATGATGATATTTGGTATACAGGTTCTTTCAAATTAACTCCGTTCAAAGGACTTACCGTAAGAGGTGACTATACCGGTAACCGTTACTTCAGAACGACTCGTGCACACGAAAAGACTATTTACCAGAAGCAGCCCGATGGCACTTCAATGTCAAAAGGAGACCCGAACGGTGTTTCACTGAAGAAGTATGACGATACTTATGAAGCATTGAACTTATGGGCTGAATATAAAAAATCTTTCGGTGACCACAATCTTCACTGCAATGGTTGGTTATAACCAAGAATCCAAAAGAAACCAGCAATATGTATGGTAAGACAACCGGTTTGTTTGTAAATGACATCCCTGTTATCGACTTAGCCGGAACCAAGCAAAACCTGGAAGAAGAAGCAACAATCTGGGCAGTACAGGGTGCTTTCTTCCGTTTGAACTATGACTATAAAGGCAAAAATACTTATTGGAGGTAAACGGTCGTTATGACGGTTCTTCAAAATATGGCGAAGACGACCGCTGGGGATTCTTCCCGTCAGCTTCTATTGGTTGGAGATTATCTGAAGAAAAATTCTTTGATTCTGCACGTAATATATTCGAAAACGTCAAACTTCGTGCATCTGTCGGTTCATTAGGCAATCAGGTTACTACAGGCAACTTCGATTATTTAAGTTCTATGGGTTTTGCTCAGCTCAACTATTTATTGAACGGTAAATTGGCAACAGGTATTACTCCTGCTTCATTGGCTTATAACAATGTAAGTTGGGAAAAAGTAACTACCGCCAACTTCGGTATTGACCTGGGTCTGTTGAATAACCGCTTGACTGCTTCATTCGACTACTTTATCCGTTATACCAATGATATGGTCGTATCAAAGACCTATCCTGCAACAATGGGGTCTACCGGTGGTAAGGAAAATCTTGCCAACATGAGAACAAACGGTTGGGAACTTTCTTTGAGTTGGAAAGACCAAATTGCTAACGTAGGAGGCAGCCCATTGGATTATAATGTTGGTATCGGTATTTCAGACAGCTACTCAAAGATTACTAAATATGATAACCCAACCGGTTATCTGGGTGATTACTACGAAGGTATGAGAATTAGGTGAAATCTGGGGTTACGTAACCGACGGATTCATTCAGGATAAAGCAGAAGCAGAACAACAAGCAGTTCGTCAGAAAGTAATTGCCACTACTTGGTTACCGGGTGATATCCGTTACGCAGACTTGGATGGCGGTGCTGTTGACCTACGGAAAGAACACATTAAGTGACCACGGTGACAAGAAAATTATCGGTAACAATACTCCGCGTTATCGTTTCAATATCAACTTGGGTGCATCATGGAAAGGCTTTGATATCCGCGCTCTGTTCGAAGGTACAATGAAACGCGACTTATGGCTCGGCACAGGTAGCACAGGTATTTTCTGGGGATACTACGGACAATGGTGGAGTACATTGAACGATACTCATCTGGACTATTGGACACCCGAAAATCCGAATGCTTACTATCCAACTCCGACCAACACAACTCGCAGCCGTCAGACTCAGACTAAATATTTGCAGGATGCCTCTTACATCCGTCTGAAAGATGTAACTATCGGCTACAACCTGCCACAAGCCTGGATCTCTAAATTCGGTATCGCTCAATTGAGAATCTTTGCAAGCGGACAAAACTTATGGGAAGCTACAGGTTTGTACAAATACCTAGACCCGGATGCAACAGGTAACAGAAAGAAAGATGGTGAAATGGAAGATCGTATGACCAAATACCCATTCTGCCGTACTTATTCATTTGGTATCAACGTAACATTCTAAATTCAGGAACGATTATGAAAAAAAATATATTATATATAGGTTTAGTAGCTTTAGCATTGCAAAGCTGCGATTATTTGGATCGCGAACCGCTGGACTCCATCTCTAAAGACAAATTCTTTTCAACAGCCGGTGCTGATGGATTACAGCAATATTGTAACAATCTCTATCCTAAATTGATTAAAGGACATGGAGACCCTCAATCTTACAATTTCGGTATGATGGAAGAAGATTTCAAATCGGACAACATCTATACATGGGAATAAATTCTATCAGCTTTGGTTTACACAGCATTCCTACCGGTGCAAAAATACAGAATGGAACTGGGAAAACATCCGTGCTTGTAATGACTTCTTGGCTAATTATGAACAGTCACAGGCTTCCGAAGCAGAAAAGCATCGTTTTGCAGGAGAAATCTTATTCCTCAAGACTCTTGACTACTTCAACAAAGTGAAAACTTACGGCGATGTACCTTGGTATGACAAAGTTGTAAACCCGGGAGACGAAGACTTATACAAAGCACGTGATCCCCGCACTTTGGTAGCAGACAATATGCTGAGAGACATTGACCAGGCTATTGAATGGCTGCCCATGAAATCGAAAGTGGATGTTACCCGTATCTCCAAAGATGCTGCATTGGCGTTGAAAGCACGCTTCTGCTTGTTTGAAGGTACATGGCGTCGCTACCACAAGATTGAAGGAGATACAAAATTCTTGCAGGAAGCATACAATGCAGCCGGAGAATTGATGAAATCGGAATATGGTTACTCATTATTCCAGGGTAGTACTCCTTCACAGGCTTATCATGAATTATTCATTCAGTCCGATTATGCCAACAACCCTGAAATCATCTTGTCCAAAGCTTATGATCCCAGCTTAGGCAAAGGTAACAACCTGAGCCGTCAGATCGGTGTCGGCGAAACTCCCTTGGGCGTCAGCAAAGACTGTATTGACGACTATCTGTGTGCCGAAACAGGATTGCCTGTCACTCTCTGCAATTGCCCCGGACATACCACACACACCGGATTATTGGCAGAATTGAACAACCGCGACCCGCGTTTGTTACAGACTGTATGTTCTCCCGAAGCAGGTGAACACACCTATTATTTAAAAGGACATCCGGCAAATATTGCCAACATTGTCAATACCGGTGCAGGCGGTTCTTCTTCTACCGGTTATAGCATTGCCAAATTCTATAATGCAGCCGAACATCTGGCAGCTCACCATCAGGGAACATTAGATGCTCCGGTATTCCGTTTCGGTGAAATCCTGTTAATCCGTGCAGAAGCAGCAGCAGAACTGGGAACCATTTCTCAAACAGATTTGGATGCTACAGTTAATAAGTTGCGTGAACGTGTAGGATTCAACCACAAGTTGACAATGAGCCCGGCCGTTGACCCCAAACTGGAAGCCGAATATCCAAACGTAAGCGCCAACAACGCAACACTGATTCGTGAAATCCGCCGCGAACGCCGCGTAGAATTATTCGGAGAAGGTTACCGCTTTGATGACTTGCGCCGTTGGGCATGTGGCAAACGTCTGGATGCTTCTGTTGCACCCCGCATGGGTATGATTCCTGATGCAAAGCTTTATTCTCCCGAAAACATCACTGCTATGCAGAACGTATTAGGCACAAACAGCAAAGGTGAACTCGACATTTACAGCAAGCGTGTAGATACACAAGCCAGATTTGAAGATCCGAAGAACTACCTGTTTGCTATTCCGACCAATGAAATCTCTATCAACCCGAATCTGACACAGAACACGGGATGGTAATTGATACATTATAATCTATTAGAGAATGTCCGGGAAGCGAATGATGCTTTCCGGACATTCTTTTTTTGTTTTCTGACCAATTATTAAATTTCTTTCCTCTTTTTTTGCTCGCCAAATAAGAAAACCTTACCTTTATCATCCCTTAAAGGAAAATTAAGTGCAAACAAAACAATAAACACTAACTCATAACAGTTATGTATAACCTTAAAAAACTAATCGTATGCATGGCCGGTGCAGCGTTCGCTTTGAACCTCCACGCCCAGCAAGTACAAGGCTTTGTCCACAAGCAATCAGAAGCAACGGATTATGTATGGCCTACCGACCAACAAGTATTGGATAAACTGGATAAATGGCAAGACCAGAAGTTCGGAGTCTTGTTTCACTGGGGACTTTATTCCGTTCCCGGCATTGTAGAGTCATGGTCCATCTGCTCGGAAGATGTCGATTGGATTTCACGCAAAAAACCTTTGCCATACGATGAATACAAAGAGTGGTACTGGGGCTTGAAAGACTCGCTCAATCCGGTAAACTTCAATCCCGAACAATGGGCAGATGTAATGCAGGATGCAGGTATCAAATACATGATATTCACCACCAAACATCACGACGGATTTTGTACTTACGACTCCAAATACACGGACTTCTCCATTGCCCACGGAGCCTTCAAGGACAATCCGCGCAAGAATGTAGCCTACCATGTATTCGATGCTTTCCGCAAAAGAGGTTTCATGACGGGATGCTATTTCTCCAAACCCGACTGGCATTGCGAATGGTTTTGGAATCCTTATTTCGCTACCCCCGACCGTAACATCAATTATAAGAAAGACCGCCATCCCGACTGGTGGAAAAACTATCAGACCTTTACCCGTAACCAGCTGAATGAGCTGATGTCCGACTACGGAAGCTTTGATATCCTTTGGCTGGACGGCGGCTGGGTGAAAGGCGATGACATTGGTCTGGACGATATTCTGGCACAAGCACGCCGGAAGCATCCGGGATTGATTTCGGTAGACCGCAGCATCAGAGGCAAAAACGAAAACTACCAGACTCCCGAACGCGGCATCCCCGAGACACAGCTCAACTATCCGTGGGAAAGTTGCATCACGCTGAGCAATGATTGGGGATGGGTGCCGAATGCTCCATTCAAATCGTCTCAAAAGGTTATCAACATATTGAGTGAAATCACTGCCAAAGGTGGTTGTCTGCTGCTAGGCGTAGGACCAACCCCGGACGGTGTCATCGAAGAAGAAGTGGCCAAGCGTCTGCACGAAGTGGGAGAATGGTTGCGGGCAAACGGCAAAGCCATCTACAATACCCGAATCACTCCTGTTTATCAGGACGGACACACATGGTTCACTGCCGACAAGGACGGACAGACACTCTATGCCATCTATGCATTGCCCGAAGGAGAAACACTGCCGGAAGTCATAGAATGGGCAGGAAATCTTCCGAAAGGCAAAATGAAAATGCTGAAAGGAAACAAGAGTGTGAAATATACTTGTGATGGTGATAAAGTAAAAGTATTTCTTCCCAAAGGAATAAAGAATGAACCTATTGCTTTGCAATTCAAGGTAAGAGCAAAATAGGAGGTTTTATCAAGACCCAATCAACCTATCACTTTGCCTGTAGGGGCGGGGGACACTCGCCCGAATACACTTTACTTGATGCATTCGGGCGGGCAATCCCCGCCCTACAGTTAACTTTAGTAATGCTTTGACTCCCCGAATGCACAGAACTGACTGCATTCGCTTACTCTTCCATCACAAAACTTTTCAGAATAGCTTCCGCCTCAGCTTTTTTCCCCGCCGAATAAATGATGGAAACATGAAATGCACTCCCGGCCGCCTTGGTCATCAGACAGGCATAGCAACAAGGTTCACCCTCACATTGCCCATCCATCGAAACACCATAAAATTGCTCCAAGTCAAAGGCTTTGACAGCAGTCTGCTTCTCCACCCCATCATCGTCGGCATAGTCTTTCAACATACCTTCCAGGTCACCCTTCGTGATGCCGTCAGAGTCCAACGCCTGAACAGTGATATAAAACTTACTATCGTTCAACAGGAACGTTTCTTCTGTATCCTCTTCCACAACAATACCCTTCGGAACCTTAAAAAGTCAATCCGTAGGCAGTCCATGTAACAGGAGACAATGCCTGTGCACCTGCCGACAAGCAGACACACAGGCATAAAAAGGCAAAAAACAAAATTCTTTTCATCTTTTACTTTATTTACGAATAAAGACTTCGCTCAACGCACTCCCCCGGTCATTTATCTTTATCACGTATCTCCACGCGACGAATCTTACCGCTGATAGTCTTCGGAAGCTCTTCTACAAACTCTATCACACGCGGATACTTATAAGGGGCAGTCACACGCTTCACATGGTCTTGCAATTCTTTAATCAGTTCCGGGCTTTCCTGTCCTTTGTAGTTCCTGGAAAGAACGATGGTCGCCTTTACCACTTGTCCGCGCACTTCATCGGGAACACCCGTAATGGCACATTCCACCACGGCAGGATGAGTCATCAATGCACTTTCCACTTCAAACGGGCCGATACGGTAGCCGGAGCTCTTGATAACATCATCCGTACGTCCCACAAACCAAAAGTATCCGTCTTCATCACGCCAAGCCACATCACCGGTATAATAAATGCCATCGTGCCAAGCATCTTCGGTCAGTTCGGCCGCCCGATAATACTCTTTGAACAAACCCAGCGGCTTGCCTTCAGACGTACGGATGACAATCTGTCCCTGTTCACCGTCTTCTGCCGAACGCCCATCGGGAGTCAGCAAGTCGATATCATATTGCGGATTGGGGACACCCATGCTGCCCGGTTTCGGCTCCATCCAGGGAAAAGTACCCAACGTCAAAGTGGTTTCCGTCTGTCCGAAACCTTCCATCAAACGAATACCGGTTATTTTTTTAAACGTCTCATATACAGAATAGTTCAATGCTTCTCCGGCAGTGGTACAATATTCCAAAGACGACAAGTCATACTTACCGATATCTTCCTTTATCAAGAAACGATAAATGGTAGGAGGAGCACACAGTGAAGTGATATGATAGTCCTGAATCTTTCCGAGAATATCGGCAGGAGTAAACTTCTCATGGTCATACACAAAGATATTCGCCCCCGCAATCATCTGTCCGTAAAGTTTTCCCCACACCGCTTTTCCCCAACCGGTATCGGCAATCGTCAGATGCAAACTGTCGCGATGCAGATTATGCCAGAAACAGGCAGTTACGATATGCCCCAGCGGATAAGTAAAGTCATGCGCCACCATCTTCGGCTCACCGGTAGTTCCCGATGTAAAATACATCAGCGAGGTATCCTCATTGGTATTCGGATGCTCAGGCTTTACAAACGGAGCCGCATTTTCCATTCCCTGATGAAAGTCTTCGAAACCTTCGGGAACTTCGGGACCGACACTGACCAACTTCTTTACAGAAGGCGAATCGGGCATCGCTTCTATGATATGCTTGGTAATCACATCTTCGCCTGCCGCAACAATCATCTTAATATCGGCAGCGTTACAACGGTACACAATATCTTTCTTGGTCAGTAAATGAGTGGCGGGGAATCACCACCGCACCCAACTTGTGCAGAGCGATAATGGAATACCAGAACTCATAACGACGTTTCAATATCAACATCACCATATCACCGCGACCGATACCCAGACTTTGGAAATAAGACGCCGTCATATCGGTATATTTCTTCAGGTCGGCATAAGTATACTGTCTGGATTCCCCTTTATCATTAGTCCACAACAGCGCTTTCTTGTCGGGTTCCTCGGCAGCCCACGCATCTACTACATCATAACCGAAATTAAAATTTTCGGGTACCTTAATCTTCAGGTTCTTTATAAAATCCTCTTGTGAGGCAAAAGTGGTTTGTTCTAAGAATCTTTCTACCATACTCTTACAATTTACATAATTACTGCCAGGAACTTCACAGTCTTGCCGTCCAGTGCCATCATGCCGTGAGGCTGGGCAGAATCAAAGTAAAGGCTGTCACCCGGATTCAAAATAAGTTCTTTTCCGTTAATATTAAGCAACATACGTCCTTCTATCACCAGGTTGAACTCTTGTCCTTCGTGTGAATTGAAATAAATAGGCGTATCTTCGGGCTTCGGCTCCACGGTAACGATGAACGGATCTACCTTACGTCCGCGGAATCCCGATGCCAATGATTCATATTTGTATGCTTTGGTACGTTCCACCGATACCCCTGTGCCACAACGAGTCAGGAAGTAAGCACTCATTTTAGGCTCTTCGCCAAACATCAGCACATCCAGTGCGATACCATATTTGCGGGCAATCTTCTGCAAAGCGCTGACCGATATATCTTTCTCACCGCTTTCCATACCCAAATACTCTTCCACTGTTAGTTGGCAACTTTCGGCCACTTCTTGTGAAGTCAGTTCCAAAACGTCTCTCAATCCCCGGAGACGTTCGGCTATTTGCTTTATCTGGTCACTCATAATCTTTAGATTTAGGGTTCAAAGATAATGAAGATTTAATTAATCCTAGCAAAGTTTCAAGAAGTTTCTATGAAAACTATCTGACAGACAACAAAACTGCACAATATCGTTCTATATGAGCAAGGACACAGGTTTAAGGAAGTGGTTGCCTTTCGGATAGTTTCAAATGAAAGTATTCGGGCAACAGGACTGCAAAAACATTCCCAACGTGTGAAAAAAGCCGGATAATGTAGTCCAACCATTATGCGCCACAAGGAACGGAAGCTGCACTACCATAGAGCGTTGCAACCACGTTTTCTTCTGCACCGTAAGAATGGTAACAGTTTGGATTACCCCACAAGCCCGAAGCAGATACCTCCCTATATCCATGAAGAAACATAGAAAAATCCATGCTCCATAAAACTTATGATAAATGATAGCATGAATTATAAAAAAGAATCACTATTTTTGCCAAAGACACACAGAATGATATGAAGAGGTTCATCGGACATACTATCCTAATACTATTGGCGGAAATATTTCTTTTCTGCCCGATAACGATGAGTCAAAACAATCCTTATAAAATAAACGACCAACTCTATTCCTATTACCAAAAGTGCAACAGCGCCATCAGGAAGCCCGAAGTATTGCTCATGGCGGATACACTCTTCCACATGGCAAAGAAAAAAGGAGACGTAAAAAGCGCAATGCCTTGCCCTGAACCTGAAATCCGACCATTATTATCACACCGATAACATCATTGCACTCTTGAAAGAGAAGGAAAAAGTTGCAGACTTTGCACGTAAAACCCCTTATAAACAATACATCTTCGGTGCATGGAACCGGATTATCACATATTACCTGCGCAACTGGGAATATGATACCGCCCTCATCGAACTGAAAAAATATCAAAGCGAAGCCTTGCGCCTCAACAATTCTTATGGCATCGGACAAAGCTATATACAATTGGGAGATGTATACTTTCAACAGAAAATGCCGCAAATTGCCGCTCAGCAATACCAACAGGCAGTGGATTATTACAAGTCGGCAGGAAAACACAATGAATTATATTATCCTTATTATACCTTGGCAACCTGCTACACCACTCTAAATGACTATAAAAAAGCAGAGGAGTATACCTTGAAGTCTATCGAATTATCCCCTAATGCTAAAGCCAAAGCCAGTGCACACCTCAATTTATTACGTATCTATATCCGAACCAAAGATTTCGCAAAAGCAGAAGAAGTGATACGCGCTTTAAAGCATTACAAAGAAAGTGACATTCTGCAAACAGGTGCCCTGCAAAACTATTATATCATCATGGCTACATACTTCATACAAACCAAAAAATATGATGATGCCATGACCTATGGTGATTCCATCAAGAACCTGCAAATTCAATGGGAACTGAAAAGCCGGATATATGAAAAGATGAAAGACTTTGAAACGGCCTATACTTATCAACTGAATAGTGCATTGATGCGCGATTCATTATTTCAAGCACGCAACAATGAACTTTTAGCCAACTACAATGCCCGCTTCAACAATCAAAAACTTGAATTGGAGAAAAAGCAACTGACACTCCAAAATACGGAAATGCGCCTCAACCGACTGCAAGACCGGGAAAAGATGATGCTGCTGGAAAAAGAACAAACACGCATCGAACTGGAGAACCGCAACTTACAGTTGGAACAACAACAGACTGCCATCGAACTGGAAAAAGCCGAAACGCAAAAACAACGCTTGGAAGTCATACACAAACAAGAACAGCTGCAACGCATCAAAATGGAGCAAGAGACCAATCAGCGCAAGATTTGGGTGGTGTTCTCCATCTTGATACTTATTTCCGGCTTCTCCAGCATATATGCTTTTACACGCCGGCAACATGCCAGACATTTAAAGATAGAAAAAGACGCTGCCGAAAAAGCACGGCAGCAAGCCGAAAAAGCGGACAAGCTGAAATCGGCTTTCCTACAGAACCTCAGTCATGAAATCCGTACGCCACTCAATGCCATCATCGGTTTTAATGATTTGCTGAACGATGCCGATGCAGAATTCAGCGAAGAAGAGCGGAGCGAATTACTCGGTCATCTGCACACCAATACCTATTTATTGCTCACATTGGTAAATGATGTACTCGACCTCAGCAAACTGGAAAGCGGCAACTATAGCATCTCGCTATCCAGTGTCGTCTTGCCCGAACTATGCCAATCCACTTTAGCAGGCGTGGCACACAGAGTGGCCGAAGGCGTCAGACTGGAGCTGAAACAACCCGATACGGAAATCATCCTGAACACAGACGCGCAACGCCTGCAACAGATATTGACCAACCTGCTGGTCAATGCCTGCAAATACACTTCTCAAGGCAGTATCGTCTTGGCTTATGAGATAGCAGGCACCTCTATCATTTTCTCTGTCACCGATACCGGATGCGGCATTGATAAGGAAAAAGGCGAATTGATTTTCCAACGTTTTGAGAAGCTGAACAGCATGAATCCCGGTTTCGGACTCGGTCTGAGTATTTGCCGGAGCCTCACTACCCTGTTGGGAGGTAAAATCTATCTGGACACACAATACACCGGAGGTGCAAGATTTGTTGTGGAACTCCCTTTACATCCCCCTGTATAACCGCTTTCTATTCTTTTCCATAAGCTCCGGCTCTGACCAAATGCCCCCCGGTGCAGTGTTTCATGAAATGGAAAAGCCACATTGGAATTACTGTTTATTTACAACACAAAAAACAAATGGAAAGAGAGATATTCTTCGTAACCTCCCTATATATTCATTAATCAGCACCACCGATTTATAAGTCACTGCCACTGATTTATAAATTACCGCTTCCGGTTTATAAATCAGTGGCAGAGATTTATGAATACAGCAAGAGCCGATTGTCTTTACATACTGAAATTCAATACTTAGAGAAAGGCTATGTCATTCTACGTTACCGGCCTTTATCGCCTTGATAACGGCTGAAGTAAATCCGGCATGGTCTAATTCATTGATACCCTTGATAGTTATTCCTCCGGGAGTCGTTACCTTATCAATCTCCACCGAAGGATGGGTATCATTATTCAATATCAGTTCGGCAGCACCTTTTACCGACTGCGCCACCATCTTCTGAGCATCTTTCGGGCAAACTCCCATCTCAATGCCTGCCTGCATAGCTGCCTGTATATATTTCAACACGTATGCTATGCCGCAAGAAGTCAATGCAGTGGTAGCTCCCATCTGACTCTCGGGTATCAACATAGCCATTCCAAGCTCATTGAAAATATCCAGCATTAATTGCTCCTGCTCCTTGCTGGCATTGCGACTGGCTATCAAAGTCATGCTTTTTGGCGTTCGGAAATAGCTGTATTGGGAATCAGACGGAAAATAGTCTGTTCCGGACCTACACTATTCACCAACTGTTCAAAAGTCACCCCCCTGCGATAGAAACCAACACTTGCCGGGGCTCCAAACGAATCACGCTCAATATCTGGTCTATCAGCCATGGCTTTACAGCCAAAATCACAATATCGGCATCCTCTATCGCTTTCGGATTTTCCGTCGTTACACGAATCTCCGGATAGTCGGCCTGCAAGGTTTCCAGATTACCACTGAACGGATCGGCTACGGTTACATCACTTGCCGGAATAATTGTGCCTTGGGCAAGGCCGCGGGCAATGGCTCCTCCCATATTTCCCGCACCTATAATTGCTACTTTCATACGATTATAATGATTAAGTCTACAAACGCAAAGATAAAAGGAAAAAAGAGAAGGACATATGATGAAGAGTTAAAAATAAAATTACTTCTAAAAAGCAGAAACAAAAAAGAATGACTATCAGTATAAAAAGTTGAAAGAAGTGTCCTTGCAGACGGAATCAAAAAAACACAGAGCATTGGTGAATTTAGGGAGAGGAAACATATAAACTCCAGATTATAATCGGTTTGGCTTGACAGGGAAAAAGATTTTGCGGGGTATTTATTCGCACAAAGCCCGGGAATTCCAGGCTTTGTACTTAAATCAGCAGATAAACTGCAGGCAAGTATTGAAGTCTTTTATTTATTCATTGCCAATGGCTTTTAAAATAGCCTCTCCCCAATAATTTCCTAGGACCTCTGCGCCTTTCTTATTGGGATGCAAGTAAAATGTGCCGGCATTCCCTTCTTCGGGAGTAAAATGCGTTGAATAGTTTTCTTTAAAAAGTCGAAAGCTTCTGTTGAACCGGGAAAAACTTGTTTCGGATGAGTGATGGAGTAATGTGCCATTAGTTTTTCTATCATAGGATAGTAACTTTTCAGGCGCTCCAAACCGGCTTTCAAGTACATAGCACCGTTGTACGTATTGGGGCTGTACCAGATGGGATATTGTACTACAATTTTGCTTTGTGGGTATAATGCCAACAATTCATCAATAATGGCTTTCATGTTTGTGTAATATTCTTCCGGTAATACCGGGGCACCGAAAGCCATAGTGCAGGCACTGTCGTTGGTTCCCAGCGAAATGGAAAATAATAATTGCCCTTCCCGTTGCGCCAGTTCCGAAGCTGCTGTTTTTACATTGGGAAACTGTTGCCCGCTAATGGGAAGGAAATTGAGTGTTGTCATACCACTTACTCCGCAATTCCGAAAGGTTACTTTACCATTCAAATGTTTATCAAGGTATTGGCTGGCACGTATGGGTACAGCCTCGGTTTTCGGATTTTTCAGTAAAGCTTCTTCTGTAATGCTATTGCCTATGTAAACAATATTAAGGTTTTGCGCATTCAGGATAGAGCAAAAGAATAGGAGGACGATGATAAGATAGTTTTTGTTCATGATTGTTGATTATAAAGTTATATATTGTTTATGTGTAATCGGCTTCCTGTGTATGTTTAGAACAATTGGGATTTGACAAAGGTATCAATTTATTTGGGATGACCAATGGCATACTTATGGAATTTTCTGAGACATGATGAGATTTCGGTGTGTCTGACATATTACCACATATTTTAGTATAGAGATATCAAACCGTCAACCGTAGGAGCAGGGCTTGCCTGCCCGAACCAACCGCATAAGCAACCGTAAGATTATCCATGAAATTAAAAAGAATATCTATGTTTTAGATAATAGTAAATTAGTTACTTTGCAAAATTTATAAAGTGTATTTGTCGAATTGGAAACTATCCGACAAATTATTGCCATAGAAAAGATATTATGCCCAACTCTAAAGTGGTATATCTGTCTGAAAACCTTTTTAAAAATTAATATGATGAAAAACTTAAAAAGTATCATGTCAGTCCTATTGGCTTTATGGATTGTAGGCGTTATGCCGATATCTGCCCGTCCACGGGCAAAACGGATTGTAATGATTGCCCTTGATGGCATTTCTGTTCCGGGATTTACTACTGCCCACACTCCTAATCTTGACAATTTATTAGCCCAAGGCGCCTTGTCATTAACGACTCGTGTAGTAATGCCTTCCGTGACTTTGCCCAATTGGACCAGTCATCTGACCGGCAGCGGTCCCGAGCAGCATGGAGTGGTTGATAATGGATGGCAAATAGATAAAAAAGGATTTCCTGCAGTGGAAATTGATAAAGAAGGATATTATCCCTCAGTATTTAAGGTAATGAAAGAAGAAATTCCGGAGTGTAAAACTGCTTTTTTATTATAATTGGATCAATCTTTTTATCCATATAACAAGAAATATTTAGATGAAGTGAGTTATTTGGAAAATGATGCTTATGTTCCCAATTATGAAAAGGCATTTGATTTTATAGTCCGGAATCAGGATTTGCCCACACTTGTCTTTTTATATTCAGTGCATACAGACCACGCCGGACATGCCCATAAATGGATGTCGGCGGAATATATCAAATCCATAGAAGAGGCGGATATACAAATAGGCGCGTTTATTGATAAAATGAAAAAAGAAGGTTTATATGAAGATACCTATTTTATGTTTCTGTCGGATCATGGAGGTATCGGGCATGGGCATGGAGGTTTCTCTGTTGATGAAATGATTGTGCCTTGGGGAATCACCGGTCCTGATATAAAAAAAGGGATAAAACTAGAGGAACCTAACAATACAGTAAATACGGCTGCCACCATCTTATATTTGTTTAAGGTAAAGAAGCCGCTTCCATGGGTGGGTGAAGTACCATTTTCAATTTTTAAGCGAGGTAAGAAATGATAAACCGGATGTTACCGAAAAGTGATTTTGAAATAGCATTGTGTGTTTACTTACCGGTCATAGAGAATGTTTCAATCACTTTTTAAACAGATAAACAGCCTATGTATTATAAGTGGCGGGGATTTTTGCTTGCTTTTTTGTTCCCTATTATTGTGTCGGCCAATACAGATGGACCTGTAAAATTGGGCGGTCGATTATTTATTGATGGAGGTCTTTTTACAAAGAATTCTTATTCAGCTCATGCCAAAGCTGAAATAACGGATGTCCGGTTAACCGGAAAAATTACTTTGCCCGATGAATGGTATACAAAAATAGATGTGGGCTTTGCCGGCAACAAAGTTTCGTTGAAAGATGCTTTTGTTCAGAAGAAATGGGGAAATAATAATTTTCGAATCGGTTATATGTTGGGGATGTGCTGTATAGAGCAGTCTGCCAGTACCAATGACTATGTCTTCATGACCGGTGCCAATGCTGCCGAAACTTTCTATTTGGGACGAAGGGTGGGAGTATCTTATACTTTTTCGCAGAATAAATATTATTGTTCGGCCGGACTCTTTTGCGGAGATGGAGCGGAATATGATGATAAGGTACTACCCGGTTACAATGCAACCTTGCGTGGAGTGTTTCGTCCGTTAAATGAAGCCGGGAAATTGCTCCATCTGGGAGTAGGTGGTTTATTCCGCAGACCGGACAGAGAGAAAGAACAAAAAGACAGATTGGTAACTTTCAGCTCCAATGGTGTTACCGGCTTGTCTGTCCCTTCGGTATTGGACATAGAAATAAACAACGTAAAGCATACATTCCAATGGAATTTGGAGGCATTGTATCTATCCCGCCGCTTTTTTCTTCAAGGAGAATATTTAAACATGAATGTACAGCGTGCGCAGGCTGCCTGCTACCGGCCTTGGGGAGCATATATACAAGGAGGATTCCTGATAAAAGGAAATTTCTTTAATTATGATGAATGGGATGCTTTACCCTTGACTCCGAAAGAAAGTAAGTCTCTGTTATTGTCCGGCCGGATTAATGTTACCAATCTGAATGACGGACCGGTTAAAGGAGGAATGCAACAAGACATCACGGTGGGAGTGAATTATTACATGAACAAGTTTCTGATATTGAAATTGAACGGTTCTGTAGTATGGACTAAAGACATGGAGGAGGTGAAAAGGTCTTTTGGCGTGTTACAGGCACGCTTGCAAGTACGTTTTTAATCTTCCTGTCAGGAAAATACTCCAAACCGTGTGAAAGAGAAAATGTAAAGGAGACGTATCAAATCATCAACTGCAAAGACAGGGGGATACCTGCCCGAACCAACAGTCACAACCCAGGAAGTAATACACCGGGCAAACTGTTTTCGGGCGAGCAAGCCTCTCCCCTACCGACAAAAGAACAGCATTCTCCATGTCTTGATACGTGCCCTTTTCATTGCAAACCTGCTTAGATCAACATATCTGGTTATTAGGATTTACTCTGATCCCGGCAAGTTTTTTCTTTCGCTAATTATTATTCCAGCATATAGTGTTTATGGCAATATTTTACGAAAGCGAGCTAAAAATTCATCAGCCTCAGCCATGCTCAAACAAAGAGGAGGCAACAAGCGGATAACATTTGTGCCACTGACACCGGTGAATACTTTTTGTTCAAACAACAAACGCTGACGCAATTCCTTAATAGGTTCATCAAATTCCATACCAATCATCAGCCCTTCACCGCGGACTTCTTTTATTTGTGGAAGTTTCTTCAATTCGGCCAATAAGTGGGCACCGACCTTAGCGGCATTCTCCACCAGATTTTCCTGCTTCATCACATCCAGCACGGCAATGGCAGCGGAACAAGCCAAATGATTTCCCCGAAAGTAGTACCGAGCTGTCCGTATACCGGCTTGAACTTCGGACTAATCAAGACACCTGCCATGGGGAAACCGTTACCGATTCCCTTTGCCACGGTTATCATATCGGGACGGATACCCGCATGCTGATGGGCAAAGAATTTACCGCTTCGTCCGTAACCCGACTGGATTTCATCCAGCACAAGCACCGCGTCTGCCGCTTCACATGCCTTGCTCAGGTTTTGCAAAAATTCAGCATCGGGTATCTGAATACCTCCAACCCCTGAATTCCTTCAATAATCACAGCACACACATCGCCTTTTGCCAGCTCTGTCTTAACAGCTTCTATATCATTCAAAGGCAGATACGTCACATGACCGTTCGCATTAATCGGAGCAATAATCTTCGGATTATGAGTTGCTTCTACTGCCAATGAAGTACGTCCGTGAAATGCTTTGCTGAAAGAAAGCACCCGTTTCCGTCCGTTATAGAAAGAGGCGAGCTTCAAGGCGTTTTCGTTTGCTTCGGCCCCACTGTTGATGAGAAACAGCTGATAGTCATCGTATCCCGAAATCTCGCCTAATCGGTCTGCCACTTCCTGCTGTAACTTGTTAATCACCGAATTGGAATAGAAGCCCAACCGTGCCACCTGATTGCTTATCATCTCTACATAATGCGGATGTGCATGACCGATAGAAATGACAGCATGACCGCCATACAGGTCGAGGTATTCTGTACCTTTATCATCCCATACATGGCAACCTTTTCCTTTTACGATATTAATATCGAAAAGAGGATATACATCGAATAATTTCATAACTCTTCTTTTTTAGAAAGCAGCCGGCTTCAGTTTCAAGCCTACGGTTTCTTCCAGATTGAACATCAGGTTCATATTGTGTACAGCCTGACCGCTGGCTCCTTTCAGCAAGTTATCAATGCAAGAAATGATAAGCAGCTTGTCGCCATGTTTCTCCAGATGAATCAAACACTTGTTGGTGTTCACCACCTGCTTTAAGTCTATGTTTTTATCTATGATATGAACAAAGGAATCCTCGGCATAGTAGTCCGTATACATCTTCACCAGCTCTTCCAGTTCTACTTTGCATTTCACAACCAATGTGGCAAAGATACCACGCGGAAAGTCTCCACGGTAAGGAATAAAATCTATTTCAGAATCAAAACTGTTCTGCAACTGCTTCAATGACTGTTTGATTTCGGGCACATGCTGGTGAGAAAACGGTTTATAGATGCTCATGTTATTGTTGCGCCAGCTAAAATGGCTGGTTGCACCCGGTTTGACACCGGCACCGGTGCTTCCCGTAATGGCATTCACCATCACATCTTCGTTCAGCAACAAGTGTTTTGCCAGAGGTAATAACCCCAACTGGATACAAGTAGCAAAACACCCCGGGTTTGCCACATGCTTGCTATGACAGATGGCACGACGATTCAGCTCGGGCAAGCCATAAATAAAGTCGTGGTCATCACTCTTGATACGATAGTCCATACTGAGGTCGATGATTTTCAAATCCTCGGGCACATTATGACTATCCATAAACTTCTTCGTGTCACCATGGGCGGTACAGAAGAACAATACATCTATCTCGTCCAAAGGAAGCCGGTCGGTAAATACCAAATCGGTTTCACCGTAAAGCCCTTCATGTACGTCGGTAATCTTATTGCCGGCGTTGCTGCTACTGTTTATAAACTTTATCTCTACTTCGGGATGATTAATCAGCAGACGAATCAATTCGCCTGCCGTATAACCTGCCCCACCGATAATTCCTACTTTAATCATAATCAGATTTCTTCGTCCTTGTGGTTATTATAATAAACACGCAATGGTGTTGAAGTTACTTTGATAAAGCCTTTCGCATCTTCTGCCGTCCAGCCTTTCTGCATTTCACCATATTCACCAAACTTAGTCTTCACCAAATCGTCTTTAGATTCAACGCCTACCGTAGAGAACGAAAGCGGACGGAGCTCAAGGATAGCCGTACCGTTGACATTGCGCTGCGATTCCTGAAGCATAGCTTCGATATCGCGCATCACCGGTTCCAGATACTGGCTTTCATGCAAGAACATGCCATACCAGTTGGCAACCTGGTCTTTCCAGTATTGCTGCCATTTACTCAAAGTATATTTTTCAAGGAAACGGTGTGCACCGATAATCAACATCGGGGCAGCAGCTTCGAAACCTACACGCCCTTTGATACCGATAATGGTATCTCCCACGTGCATATCGCGACCGATACCGTATGCAGCACCGATTTCTTCCACTTTTTGGATAGCCTTAATCGGATCGTCGAATTTTTCATCATTCACAGCTTTCAACTCACCTTTCTCAAAAGTAAGACGAAGTTGTTCGCTGCCTTCTTTAGTCACTTGTTTTAAGTATGCACTTTCGGGCAATCCCTGTGCAGAGTCCAAAATCTCACCGCCACAGATAGAAGTTCCCCAAAGACCTACATTATATGAATATTTCAACTTTGTGAAATCAGCAGCAAAACCATGTTCGTTCAAGTAATCGATTTCCTGCTGACGGCTCAACGCCATATCGGGTAAGGGTAATAATTTCTACCCCGGAGCCAATACCAGGAAAGTCATATCAAAACGGATTTGGTCGTTACCCGCACCGGTTGAGCCGTGGGCGATAGCATCAGCACCTATTTCATTGGCATAACGGGCAATAGCCAATCCTTGGAAGATACGTTCCGAACTTACAGAAATAGGATAAGTTCCGTTGCGAAGAACATTACCGAATACCATGTATTTCAAGCTCTTTTCATAATACTCCCGAGTAACGTCCAAAGTTACATATTTCACCGCTCCCAGCTTATAAGCATTTTCTTCGTTCTGCTTCAGCTGTTCTTCACTGAAACCACCGGTGTTTGCACAAGCTGCATACACTTCATACCCTTTTTCCTTAGCCAGATACATTACAGTGAACGAAGTATCAAGACCGCCACTGAACGCAACTACTACTTTTTTCTTTTTTTCTTCCATAATAATATGTGTTTTTTCTATTATTTCTTCTTTAAATCGTGTCTTCCTCGTGTAAAGACGGATCGTAAAGCATCGCAGTACAAATACAGAACTTACGGTTTTTGCCATCAATATATCATGATTGACACATCCTTCACAACCTTTCCAAAAGCTTCATCGTCCGTCAACTCATTGAATGTAACAGGAACGTAGCCCAATTCCGTATTCATTTTCATTACAGCTGCACCACTTGTCAGACTGAAAATCTTAGCTTTCGGCCATCGTAAACGCGCCAATCGGAAAGACGCCGCCTTAATGCGTTTTGCCAATCCCAAGCCACGATAATCGGGATGAACAATCAACCCTGAAGTGGCCACATATTGCTTGTTTCCCCACGACTCAATATAAGTAAAGCCTGCAAACTCTTTTTCGCCACATAAAGCGATAATCGCTTTTCCTTCTCTCATTTTAGTCGCCACGTATTCATGTGTGCGTTCTGCGATGCCCGTTCCGCGTACCTTAGCTGCTTCCCTGATGGTATCTAAAATTTTATCAACGTAAACTTCATGTGAGGCATCAGCCACCATCACATCAACTTGTTTAGCATCCATTTCTTATTCTATATTATTTTTATTGTATATTCGGTATAATGAGTGAAAGTGCGTTCTTCACCCCGGTCTCTGTGCAGCCTTCGCGCACCACAAGCATAATGGTATCATCTCCGGCAATAGTTCCCAGAATTTCATCAAATTCTTTACTATCAATATCATAAGCCAAACTGCTGGCATAACCGGGACGAGTTTTTATCACAGCCAGATTTGCCGAGAACTCAATGGAAATAAAGCCATTATGCATTAATAATTCGCCGGCCGAATGCTGTTCGGTCATACGCTTATACATTGTATTATTAGGTAATACGTATACATAGTTCCCATTCATGCTGGCAGCCTTTGCAACTTTCAATTGCTTCAAATCACGTGACAGTGTAGCCTGTGTCAGGCGGAACCCCTCTTTAGCCAATTCCTGTAACAGTTCTTCCTGACTTCCTATTTCCTTGCAGGAAATTATAATTTTGATGGCATCCAGTCTGCTATTCTTGCTCTTCATACTGCATAATTATTCTGATTCGATTGCAAAATTACGCATTGTTTGGGAATATAGATACAAAAAGCAGAATATTTTTGCGCATATATGCAAAAAAGTAGTGTTAAAGTTATATTTTAATCGAAAAAAGCCATACCCAATAAGGAAGTAAGACAGAAAAACAACTGCCTTTGTCTACTTTCGACGTAACTCAATCCTTTCGTGAAACTTTTCAATGAATATGCAGACCGGCAACATCATACGGATATGTAAAAGTCACAGAAGGTCCTTGTTTTGCCTGTTCGTCTACTTTATAATATCCTCCGAAATAATGAATAAAGTGAGCATTTATCTCATTACGAATCATAGCCGTTTTATTCTCAAAACGCTCCTTTGCCAATGGTGTATTAACAACCGTCACCAGTAAAAGCGATTTTTCTTCCACACGTTTTACTGTTATATCCGAATGATAAAATTCTGTGTCCACGGTAGAGACGGCTAAACTTTCAAACAAAGAAAGTAAACGTGCCTGATCTGTTCTGACCATCTGTTTCTCCAAATCGGTATGCAACTCTGCATGCACACAGTTCTGCCCGTTTTTATCAGCCTCCTCTATCACAGCGCGAAACAGACCGATAAAGTCACAACTGCCTTCCACATATTTTATTTTCCCCGATTCAAGGCGAGAAAGCTCAAGGATATTATTCACATAGTCCAATAACTGTGTAGCATTCTCCTGAACAATCTTATTATAAGCAGATTTACTTTCTTCATCCAAATTATCCGCATCAGCCAAAATTTCGGCAAAACCCACCACAGCATTCAAAGGAGTACGTATATCATGACTGATTTCAAGTTTCAACCGTTCTTTAGCCAAATTATCAGCATGCGAAAGCTCGGCAGCCTTTATCGCCTCCTTTTCTGCCAAAGCAATTCTCTTTGATAAGTAACCGGTATAAAGATAAAACAACAGCATCAAAACCAATAGTACACCCAAAATCATAATAGCCCGAAGATAGTTCAGGTTAGTAATCTTTTGCTTTTCCATCAGCAATTCATTGATTTGATAATTCTCTTTTACTTGTTCCAACTGGCTGGTGGTTGTAGCTGTACTCAAAGAATCCTGTTTATGCAGCAAAAACTTCAATGTATGGATGCCTTCGTTCCAGTCACCCTTATCACGCAATATCAAAGACTTATAAAAAATAAGAGTTTCGAATACATCTATATGTCCCCTTTCGACAAACGGAGCGACCTGGTCTATCAATGCGATTCCTTTATCATATTCCTGTATCCGGGCATAATACTGCAATTCCATCAATTGTATATTCAGCCAATACACCGAATCCACTTCCGGAGTAAGCAAGTTTTTGGCTTTTTCAAGGAATTCAGCCGTTTTAGAATAATCCTTATGATGCATATAATAACGAACATACCTGGTTTGGCAATCCACCATTACATCTCTCCAATTATTCACAGTCTTGGGCTCCTTAGACAACACTTCTTTCAACAAGCCCTCCATTTTCTCTAAATAAAACAAAACAGAATCTCTCTTCACTCTATCGGGGTCCTTAGAAGGCAAACCGGAAACAATATCAGCATATCTACTTGATAAACGAGAAAGAATATCAATGCGCAAACTCAATTTAGTCGTTTTTGCAAGCCCGATACCCTTTTAGAAGAGCTGCAAGTGCTTCATCCGAACGATTAAAAGCAGCATACGTACATCCCAAACTATTATAGGCAGCCACTATGCCATTATTACTTTTTCTCTCTTGTGCCTCTTTCAAAACTTCTTTTGCCACAAAAGCCGCCTTTTCATTCATTTTTTAGAAGCCAGCACGCGACTGATAGCAGCCTTTTGTTCCAGATAATAATCATACTTGCCTATCTTGGAAGCAAGTTCCTGCAACTCATCCACCCAAAGGGTGATACTGTCCAAATCATGTTTTTTATCATAACAGACAGCCAGATAATAGGCACCCAAATTCTCATAATAGATATTCTGCTGCTTACGTGCTTCTTCATAAAGGCACTTGGCAAAAAACACATTATAAGGAGGATTCTGATGCAAATATGCCGCGTCCAGCAACACAGACAAACGAGAAGTATCTGCTGGTAAATGTTCCACCTTCCTCATCAAACTGTCACGAAAAGCAATCGTATCATCCCCTTTCCATCCCCGGGAAAAGAGACATGAAAACGAAATCAGACAAGATACCAGTGTTATAATTTTCTTCATATTATGATACTCTGCTTATAATAGTGTCGATTTATACTTTAACGGATGAGTGAAACAAAAACGTGCCCCTCGGGTATAATCTCCGTCAATCCATATCTTACCACCTACGAACGTCACTATCAGCCGGCAGATAGAAAGTCCCAAACCGGTCCCCTGTACAAACTCATTCAATTTTTCAAAACGTTCGAAAATAAGTTTCTGCTTTTCCTTTGGAATGCCGCAACCTGTATCCGCCACCGAAAAGAGAGCTGTCCCGTCATTTGCTTTTTCGAGTTTAAGCACAACAGAACCTTCTTTAGTAAACTTAACAGCATTCACCAACAAATTTATCAACACCTGCCTCAGTCGCGAATCATCCGTTTCGAGCTTCAACGAAGCAAGAGCTGTCTCAAATTCCAACCTTACATTCAGTTTATAAGAGGCGCGTATGGTTTCTATTACTTCATTGCATATCTTTACCGCATCATGCTCCTTCATATTGAAGTGAATATTGTCTTCTTCAAAATCCGACAAATCAAGTATATCATTTATCAGTTTCAGCAGTTGATGCGAATTGACACGGATAATCTCACAAGCTTGCTTACGGGAATCGTCATCCATGCCCATATCCTCTTCCGACGCCAACAAAGTGGAGAAACCCACAATAGCATTTAACGGCGTACGCACTTCATGGCTCATATTAGAAAGGAACATATTCTTTTTGCGAATGGCATTCTCTGCCTTCCGCCTCATCTCCTCCTGCTTTCTTTTTGATTCCTTCAATTTGAATATTTTCTTCCAACTCAGAAAAATAAGATAAAACAGCACCAAGACACAAACAGCAATTCCGGTCACATAATAGCGGTTGGACAGAGTACGCCGGTGTTCATTCATAAACTTCAGCCGATCTGCCTGAAAACGAGTGCAAAGCCGGTCAATCTCCTTAGGATAATTCTTATTAAATACAGACTTCACATAAGCATATACGTTAGCAAACTGTTTAAAAGCCTCCTGCTCTTTCCCCATCATAACATACAATTCTGCCTTATTACGCATTGCATCAATATACAATCCGCGATTGCTCTGCGGTGCCTTTCCTTTAAAGAAACGGTCGTAAACATCCAACGCCTTTTCATATTCTTCCTTACTCTCATAATAAGCCGCCTCGGTTATCAACAGATGCCGGATAATCCCCACCGGCAGCATCGGTTCTAACTTCCAAGCCTCCTTTAAGTAGTTGTCGGCTTCATCCGGCATCCCCGCCTGAATACAATAGTAAGCATTATAATTATAAAACAATGCCTGTTCCACCGGAGATAAATCTTCCGACAAATACTCATTTATGCGCTCTATATACAATTTAGCCTTCCCAATATTCTTCAAATGCAGAAGATTATCCACCAATTGCATCAGCAGTATTTTTGTAAGAATCTGATTATCCGAAGGATCTTTTAACTGCTTTAAAGCCTCTTCAAGTGATGTTCCCGCTTCCTCCAACCGGTTCATGTGACTATACACTTCACCAATTGCACTGAGCGACATTGCCATTCCGAATTTGTGGTTCATTGCCTGAGCTTTAGAGTACATCATATCACTTTGAGCAACGGCAATGCGACTCTCCCCCCTAAGAATATGCGAACGGATTACGACCCTCTTCAATTCAAAATATTCATCATATTTGCCTATAGAATCCAATACAGTAGTCAGACTGTCCCCCAAAAGAGCGATACTATCATTCCTCTCTGTATGAATAAAGCCGGCATTTTGCCTGAATGAATGGATATATTTTTGTTGCAATTCATAAGATTGGGGCTGCCGTCGATCAGCATCCCACGCTCTTGCCGGATTAACATTTATCAAGCATAATAAAGAGAGAACAATAAGATGTCCGACTATTTTTTCATTCTTAATTAAACCTTCATACATTTTTCATTTAGCGAAGGTATTGATATTCTGTCATTTCACCAAAGAAGTTACCAGAAAAGTAAGAATAATATGTTTTAGGGCATTTACCACGCATTCGAACAGTTATTATATCAAAAAAAAAGAGGAACAGTTTAAAAGAATGAGTTATTTTTGCAGTATCATTAATTCCTTAAATTATCAATTGCAGAAACATGGAACACACTTATTTCTTTGCAGTAGACCTGGGAGCCACCAGCGGACGAACCATTTTAGGTTGCCTGGGAGACGGCAAATTAGAGTTGAAAGAGGTTACCCGCTTTCCCAATCATATAATAGAGGCCTGCGGTCATTGTTACTGGGACATTTATGCCCTTTACCGCGAAATCATCAACGGACTCAAAACAATAGCCAAAGACAACATTCCCATCCGTTCCATCGGTATCGACACATGGGGAGTGGATTTCGCACTTATCGGTAAGGATGGCGAACTGCTCCGCAATCCCTATTGCTATCGTGACCCACATACAGTAGGAGCACCCGAAGAATACTTCACGCACATTCCTCGCGAAAGAGTATATGATATTACCGGCCTTCAGATAATGAATTTCAATTCATTATTCCAGTTATCGACACTACACCGCAATCATTGCACCGCATTGGAAGCAGCAGACAAAATTCTCTTTATGCCCGATGCATTGGGCTATATGCTCACCGGAAAAATGGTCACCGAATATACAATTGCCTCTACTTCACAAATACTGAACCCGCGCACCAAACGTTTTGAAAAAGAACTGCTGGACGTAGTGGGAGTCAGAGAAGAACAATTCGGCCGGTTTGTCTTCCCCGGAGAGCAAATCGGAGTACTGACAGAAGAGGTACAGAAACTGACCGGTCTGGGAGCTGTTCCCGTCATCTCGGTAGCCGGACACGACACCGCCTCGGCTGTAGCAGCAGTACCGGCTCAGAACGAGAATTTCGCCTATCTAAGCTCAGGCACATGGAGCCTGATGGGTATCGAAGTAAAAGATGCCATTATCAACAAAGAAAGATACGAACAGAACTTCACCAATGAAGGAGGAGTGGAAGGTACTACCCGGTTCCTGAAAAACATCTGCGGTATGTGGTTACTCGAACGATGCCGCAAGGAATGGGAAACAACCAACAACAGTTATTCTTATACCGAATTGATTGACGCTGCTTTGGCAGCACCCGCTTTCCGCAGTCTTATCAATCCCGATGCCCCATGTTTCCAAAATCCGGCATCCATGATCAAGGCTATCGCCGGATATTGCAAACAGACCGGTCAACCTGTCCCCGAAACATACGGAGAAATAACCCGTTGCATCTTTGATAGTTTATCCATGCGCTACAAACAGATATTCAGTGTGCTGCAAAAGATTGCGCCATTCCCTATCGAAAAATTACACATAATCGGCGGAGGCTCACGCAATAACCTACTCAGCCAATTCACCTGCAATGCAGTGGGTGTTCCTGTCATGGCAGGACCGAGTGAGGGAACAGCAATCGGCAATATCATGCTGCAGGCAAAAGCAAACGGACTGGTAAACGACATTGCCGCCATGCGCCGTCTCATCAGTACCTCTGTAGAGACCGTCTCCTTCGAGCCGCAGAATACAACCCAATGGGAAGAAGCTTATCATAAATATCTTGCCTGTTACAGAGAGGATATTTAATATTTGCTATATTTGTAAATTACAGAACAATCAAATCAAAAAAGAAATATGAAATCAATTTTAGACAATCGCCCCGAGCTGGCACATGAAGTAAATAAAGTAGCAGAAGTTGCCGGTTATTTATGGCAAAAAGGATGGGCAGAACGCAACGGAGGAAATATCACCGTTAACATCACAGAATACGCAGACGACGAAATCCGCAATATGCCTGCCATCAGTGAAGTAAAACAAATCGGCGTCACACTGCCTTATCTCAAAGGCTGTTATTTTTACTGTAAAGGAACCAACAAACGTATGCGTGATTTAGCTCGCCGCCCCATGGACAACGGTTCTGTTATCCGCATTCTGGATGACTGCGCAAGCTACGTTATTATAGCCGACAAACCGGTTCAGCCCACCTCTGAAGTTCCTTCTCATCTGAGCGTGCATAATTACCTCATCAGTAAAGGTTCTCCTTATAAAGCATCCGTACATACGCATCCCATCGAACTGATTGCCTTGTCGCACAACAAGAAATTCATGGAAAAAGATGTAGCCACTAACCTGCTGTGGAGTATGATTCCCGAAACAAAAGCATTCTGTCCGCGCGGCCTAGGCATGATTCCTTATGCGCTTCCCAGCTCAGTAGAACTGGCAGAAGCCACTATCAAGGAACTGGCAGACTATGATGTCGTCATGTGGGAAAAGCATGGCATCTTTGCTGTGGACCGCGATGTAATGGCAGCCTTCGACCAAATTGATGTATTGAATAAATCAGCATTGATTTATGTCGCGGCAAAAGAACATGGGCTTTGAACCCGACGGCATGAGCCAGGAACAAATGAAAGAAATGTCTGTCGCTTTCAATTTACCTAAATAAGAATAAGAAGAAAGGGTATCAAAACGTTGATAACGCTGCTATTGTCACCTGTAGGGACGAGATATGCTTGTCCCCTACAGGTGATAATCTAACAGACTATACAACATCAATCCTGAGATTCCCTATTCAGTTTCTCAAACATTTTGTCGAATTCTTCTTCATCATAATTCAATTCACTGAAATCAAAATCACCCAAAGGCACCTCTGCTGCATCCACTTCTCCATCAGTCACTCCTTCTATACTGTAAGTAAAATCAGTGCCGATTGCCTCCATTATAATAGGTATATAAAGTTCAGCTTCCTCATCTGTATCGGCACGCAGGTAATGTTTACCATTTTTGCCAAATTCAGCAAACGGTATCTCCTCCTTCTTTTCATCCAGAATATATTTCGTGATATCGAAAGAATCCTCAGAATCTATTCCTACAGCTTCGGCAAAATCGATAGCACCATACACCAACTTATGGGCATCGGCATACGCTGCTTTTTTCAAGTCTTCATCCATATCGATACGTTTCACCATCATTTCATAATCGTCATGATTCATATTGAAGAAATATTCGGAATGAAGCAAACCTTTACAATAAATATCCACCAAATAAACTCCCATCGTAAAGTGTCCTTGCGGATGTTGACGAGTGACAATAACTGTCTTTTCCCCCATATAATCCCATTTCGTTCCTATATAGCACTCTACTATCGGCAACTGTCTTGCTTTCTCCTTAATATATGCTTCCGGGGATAGCAGCTTTTGTTTTTGAGCTTTATTCTTTATCATAATTTTCGATATTGATTTCGTACTATGGCTGAGTATCCATTTCTGAAAAGTCAAAACCTGCTACCCTACCTTCACATGTATTAGACTTTTTAGAGACTCCAGTCCTTTAATGGCTGTAAAGATAGAAAAATATATTCCATAAATAAGACATATCCGAAGAATATTTACTACAATAAAAATAAGCGGAACAAAATAAGAGCATAGGCGGTATCCTTTCTTCTGCTACCTCTTTTCCCGTTTAATCCGCTTCATCACTGCAAATCGTAAATTATCAACAGGCACAACACCAAACGATAAATTACACCTTTGCAAAAATAAATATAGGTATTATAAGGCAAAAAAGCTATCTTTGCCATGATATAAAAATAACCTGATGGTACCACCGCCGGAAGAAAGTAGAAAAAAGATGAAGAAATATACACTGAACATAACCGCAGCCATGCTTTTTGCTTTGGTCACAATCTCACCTGCCCTTGTGGGCAGCAGTTGCGTTGCTCGAAAGGAGAACAGGAAGACACAGCAAGTACAGCCATAAAAAAGATTTAGGTATCACCGCACTGAAATACAGCAGTCCCGAAGTGCCGGTCAGTGTCATTTTCTGTGGAAAAACGATAGACCTCAGCCGATACGACCGTCATGAGCGTATGGATCGCGAACTGCTGGCATTTACCTATATGCACAGCACCTCCCTGCAAATGATAAAGAAAGCCAACCGCTATTTCCCTATCGTAGAGCCCATACTGAAGGAAAACGGAATCCCGGATGACTTTAAATATCTGATGGTAATAGAAAGCAACCTCAACCCCATCGCACGCTCCTCTGCCGGAGCCGCCGGACTGTGGCAGTTCATGCAAGGGACCGGACGAGACTACGGACTGGAAGTCAATTCCAACATAGATGAACGCTATCATGTGGAAAAAGCAACCCGTGCTGCCTGCCGCTATCTGAAAGATGCTTATGCCAAATACAAAGACTGGGTGGCAGTGGCCGCCTCTTATAATGCCGGACAGGCAAGAATTGCCAGCCAACTGGCAAAACAAGATGTAGATGATTCACTGGACTTGCAATTGGTGGAAGAAACCGCACGCTATGTATATCGTATCCTCGCTGCCAAAATTATGTTCTCCGACCCGACTGCTTTTGGTTTCCGGCTGAGAGCATCTGATTTATACCCTGCCATCCCTTATACCGAAATAACCGTAACAGAAGGAATAGCAAACCTTGCCCGCTTTGCCCGCAGCAAAGGAATCACATTGGCCATCCTGAAGAATATGAACCCGTGGTTGAGGGAAACCAGCTTAGCCAATCATAGCAAAAGGACTTATAAGCTGAAAATACCCACCAAAAGAGGGCATGTATTACAACCCCCAAACGGTTGTCCCGCATGATAAAAGATGGGTAGTGGAATGACAGTTTCTTTTATTCCAACTTCCCTCCGCAATATTTGCAATAGGCTGCTCCCTCTTCGTGTCCGTCTCTTCCACAGTGCGGACATTTCAGGACTTGCCTGCGTCTGTGTTCTTTCATCATTGACGCAGATACAATTCCTGTGGGAACAGCAATGATGGTATAGCCTATCAGCATCACCACTGCCGAAAGGAAACGCCCTAAAGGGGTTTCGGGAGTGATATCGCCATAACCGACAGTGGTCATGGTAACTATCGCCCAATAAATGCTATTGGGAATATTGTCGAAAGCCGTGCCGGGACGCTGTCCTTCAATCATGTACATCAATGTTCCGATAGAGATGACCAATATCAGCACAAAGAGGAAAAAAACAATAATCTTGCGGCTGCTATAGGTCAGTGAATGCAACAACAAGTTTCCTTCGTCCAGAAAGTTAAACAGTTTAAAGATGCGAAACACCCGAATCAGCCGGAAAGTACGGATTACCAGCAAATACCGCGCCGTGCCGAAGAACCAGCCTATATAAAGAGGCAAAGTCGCCAGCAAGTCAATAATACCGAAAAAACTTAAAGCATACTTGCGCGGCCGGGGAGAACAATAAAGCCTTAACAGATATTCCACGGTAAAGAAGAAAGTAAAGACATATTCCGAAAACCGCAAATAAGGCCCGATCACTGCTGACCAACCTTGAATACTTTCGGCAATCACCACCAGAATACTAAGCACGATAAACCCGATAAGCGCCACATCAAACCATTTCCCTGCCGGAGTATCGCTCTCAAAGATGACTACATAAATTTTATGCTTCCATTTGTCATCGTGCAGCAAATGCTGCCATTTTCCCCATATACCTTTCAAAAATGCCATTATATTTAAGAATAAGTTATAAAATAAGTACAATTATAACAAATATTGCCCGGTCTATGCCCATAAGTACTATAGTTTTTCACTATATTTGCACAAAACCTTTATAATTATTATAGCATGAAAAAACAACTTCTTACCGGACTGTTCACCGTATTTGCACTCGCAGCAAGCGCACAGTCCAATGAGTGGCGCAACCCGCAGGTAAATGCGGTAAACCGCGCCCCGATGCACACCAACTACTTTGCTTACGAAAATGCCGATGCAGCTAAAAAAGGACTGAAAGAATCATCAGCCAACTATATGACGCTAAACGGCGCCTGGAAGTTCAATTGGGTGAAAGATGCAGACGCACGCCCCATGGACTTTGGAAAACAACATTCAATGACAAAGGTTGGGACGATATGCAGGTTCCCGGCGTTTGGGAATTAAACGGCTACGGCGACCCTATTTATGTCAATGTAGGCTATGCATGGCGCAACCAGTTTAAGAACAATCCTCCCGAAGTTCCGACCGAAAACAACCACGTCGGTTCTTATCGCCGCGAAATCATTGTTCCGCTTCGTGGAATAGGGAAAGATATCATCGCTCATTTCGGCTCCGTCACTTCCAATATGTATATATGGGTAAACGGACGTTATGTGGGGTATAGCGAAGACAGCAAGCTGGAAGCCGAGTTCGACCTGACTCCTTACCTGAAACCGGGACAAAAGAACTTAATCGCCTTTCAGGTATTCCGCTGGTGCGACGGTACCTATCTGGAAGACCAGGACTTCTTCCGTTTCAGCGGTGTAGGACGTGACTGCTATCTGTATGCACGCAACAAGCTAAGCGCATTCAGGATATCCGCGTCACTCCCGACTTGGATACTGAATATAAAAACGGCTCATTGGCTGTGAAGCTCGACCTGAAGGGAAGCGGAACCGTCGATTTGGAACTGGTCGATGCCACCGGCAAGCAAGTAGCCACGGCTACCGCCAAAGGAAGCGGCACTGTGACCATGAACGTAGAAAATCCGAATAAATGGAGTGCCGAGACTCCTTATTTATATACTTTGCGTGCCAGCATACAGGGAAGCAATGAAGTTATCCCCGTAAATGTCGGTTTCCGCAAAATTGAACTGAAAGGAGGTCAAATCCTGGTCAACGGAAAAGCTGTTCTTTTCAAGGGAGCCGACCGTCATGAGCTCGACCCGGACGGAGGATATGTAGTATCTCCCGAACGTATGCTTCAGGACATTCAAATCATGAAACAATACAATCTGAACGCTGTGCGTACCTGCCACTACCCGGACGACAACTTCTGGTACGAACTCTGCGACAAATACGGTATTTATGTAGTGGCCGAAGCCAACATTGAATCTCACGGAATGGGCTACGGTGAAGCTACTCTGGCAAAGAACCCGTCATTCAAGAAACAAGCACATCTGGAAGCAACCAGCGTAATGTTCAACGTGGTTTCAATCACCCCAGCATCATCTTCTGGTCATTGGGTAACGAAGCCGGATACGGTCCTAACTTCGAAGCATGCTACAAATGGATAAAGGCGAAGACCCACAGCCGTCCTGCCAGTACGAACAAGCCGGCTTGAAAGAGCACACCGACATCTTCTGTCCGATGTATTACGGCTATGAAGGCATGGAAAAATACGGTCAGCGTACCGATGCCACCAAACCGCTAATCCAGTGTGAATATGCTCACGCAATGGGTAACTCAGAAGGTGGATTCAAGGAATATTGGGATTTGGTTCGCAAATATCCGAACTTCCAAGGCGGTTTCATTTGGGACTTCGTGGACCAATCCGTTCGCTATACCGAAAGACGGGAAAGAGTTCTATGCATACGGAGGTGATTTCAATGCTTATGATGCTTCCACCAGAACTTCTGTGATAACGGTGTAATCAATCCAGACCGTATATCCCAAAACCCGCATGCAGAAGTAAGTTATTTCTATCAGAATATCTGGGTGAAACCGGTAGATTTGAAGAAAGGTATCGTAAGTGTTTACAATGAGAATTTCTTCCGTGATTTGAGTGATTACTATGCACAATGGGAGTTGTTGGTCAATGGTGAAGCCACTCAATCTGGTGTTGTTACCGATTTGAAAGTAGCTCCTCAGCAGACTGTGAACGTGCAGTTAGATTATACATTGGATGGCATCTGTGCATGTAAAGAGGTTTTGTTGAATGTTTATTTCAAACTGAAGCAAACGGAAACCTTCTTGCCAGCTGGATTTTCTGTAGCCAAAGAGCAATTGGCAATACAGGAATACAAAGCTCCTGAAGATTTAATGGTAGAAAGCAACTGTAAAGACAAATGCCAGATGGCATACGATGATACGGCATCTCCAAAGGTAAAGGATAACGATACGGGTTATTTGATTGTGTTAGGTGAAAGATTCCAAATTGATATCAATCGCAAGAGCGGATTTATCAGCTTGTATGATGTGAACGGCCAGTCTATCCTTTGCAAAGGTTCTGAATTGCGTCCTAACTTCTGGCGTGCACCGACTGACAATGACTTGGGAGTAGATCTTCAGTCAAATATCGTGTATGGAAGAATCCGGAAAT
>VOFG01000690.1_pt1 | contig 34001 bp, 38 predicted proteins | sample 5384171 | NCBI WGS metagenome assembly VOFG01 (sample SAMN12384726, study PRJNA508395) | human gut metagenome | isolation source: healthy gut F | host: Homo sapiens
GCGTGAAACGCAGCCATTCGAAGTTGAACGGGATGACCGGGAGGCGTACGCCTTCTACCCGGGGCATCGAGAAATATTGCCATGCCGTCATGTAGGCTAGCAAGGCACATATCGCCAAAGATAACGTTCCTATGCTCCCCGGCCGTGGTGGGTTTCAATTTCGTCCCCAACAAGCCTAAAGCTAGAAAATGTTAGCAATGGTAGAATCAATATTAAAACTGTGTATTCCATGTATTGATTTCTTGATTTTAAATTTTAGATTTTAGATTTTAGATTCCGGCCGCACGGGGCGGACGCTTTTTGATTTCATTCTAAATTCTACATTTCCCATTTTCTCATCGCTTTCTTTCAGCTCGTTCAAGTTTTTCACCTGTATATTGCGGATGTTCCGGTATATATTGATGATGATGGCTATGGCAACGGCTGTTTCGCAAGCGGGGAAACCCGATGGCGAACAGGGTGAAGAAAAAAGCCTTCCATCTGTTCGGGGAAGAGATAACGGTTGAACACGGCAAAGTTGATGTCCACTGAATTCAGGATCAACTCGATTGAGATCAACACGGCAAGCAGGTTCCTCCGGTAATGAACCCGTAAATTCCCGCGAAAAAGCATGATCGTGCTGATCACCAAGTAATATTCCATGTGTAGTTCCATATACTTATTTTTTTATGATTTTATCGATTAAGTGATTTAGTGATTTTTAAGATTTTAATCCAATCATCGAATCGGCAATCACTGAAATTTTTTCATTCTAAATTAAACTACATTCTACATTTCTTTATCTTTTTCTCGCTATCAAGATTCCACCGATGATGCAGGTCAATAGCAGGACACTGATTACCTCGAAGGGGAGCAGGTACTGGTATTTTCCGTGCCCATCAAGGCGGTTCCGATGACTTTTGGTTGATCTCCCCACCCACGAAGCGAGAGGGACCGAACGAGTGCATTAACGTGATGTAAACACATATTGCCGCCCCGGCGAGAGCCGTGATTAACCCGGCAAACATCTTGCTGTTCTTCAACCTGCTCACCTTGCTTTTGTCAGCCGTGGTGAGCAATATCGAGAACACGTACAGGATAATGATACCCCCGGCGTAGATCGTTAGTTGTACCGCTCCCAGGAATGAATACTCCAACTGGAAGTATATTCCGGCAGTGGCAAAAAGCACGAATAGCAGGTAGGTCGCCGATCTCAAGATTCGGTTGGTCGTCACGGTCAGGATCGAGCAGACAACGATAACCGTTGCTAGGATGAAAAAGACCGTTTCTTTGTAATTCTGCTGTACTCATATCTTTATTTTTAGATTTTAGATTTTAGATCCTATCGATTAAGTGATTTAATGATTTTTCGATGAAGTGATTTTAATCACCCAATCATCGAATCGGCAATCACGGAATCTTTTTCATTTTCAATTTTGACTCGTCGTGCAGGTATTTCACCAGCTTGCTGCGCGTGTAGACGGCGTGTTCGAACGTGGGTTTGAACTCGATGGCTTGTTGAGGGCACATTTTCACGCAGAGCTGGCAGAACATACAGCTACCCAAATCATACCGGTATTTTATCAATACCTTTTTCTTCTTGCCGGCTTCATCCGTGACAAATTCGGACGTGATCTTGATGGTTCCGTTCGGGCAGTTCATCTCGCAGATGCCGCAAGCGATGCATTTGTGGTGATTGTTCTCGTCGTGAGGCATCACGAGTTCACCCCGGAAACGGTCAAACATTTTCAACGTGGCCCGGTTCTCCGGGTATTGCTCCGTCGTTTTCTTGGTGAAAAATTCCCGTAGCGTGACTTTCATCCCGGTCAGCAACGAGAAAAGTCCCTTGAAAAACGAGGTAATATATCTTATAATACTCTTCATAACTTCGTCTTTAAAAATGTAGTTTAAATACGACAATGATCACCATCAGGAAAAGGTTGATCAGGTTAATCGGCAGCAGGTAGCGCCATTCCAAGCGGAGTAACTGGTCGATACGCAACCGCGGGAAGGTCCATTTAAACCACATGATGATGAATATAACCATGGCTGTTTTTCCGAAGAACCAGAAGATGGAAGGAATGTAATCCATGATTTGGTTGAAGCTTTCCCAGCCGGGAACGTGTAACGGCATCCAACCGCCTAAGAATAGGGTGCTGGCCACGGATGCTACCACGAACATGTTCAAGTATTCGGCGAGGTAGAAAAACCCGAAGTGCATACCGGAATACTCCGTGTGGTATCCCGCGGTCAACTCCGAGTCGGCTTCCGGCAAGTCGAAGGGACCCCGGTTCGTCTCGGCTGTCCCGGCGATGATGTAAACGATAAACGCGATACAGGCCGGGATATGTCCTTTGAATAGCAACCACCCGTCTGCCTGTCCTTCCACGATCGTGGAGAGCTGCATGCTTCCGATGAATACTACCACGGTAAGGATGGATAACCCGATGGATAACTCGTAACTGATCATCTGCGCGCCGCTTCGCATCGCGCCGATCAGCGAATATTTGTTATTACTCGACCAACCGGCCAGCAGGATGCCCACGATACCGATGGATGACACGGCGATCAGGAAGAAGATTCCCACGTTGAAGTCGATCACGTGTAGTCCTTTCGCGAAGGGAATACAACCGAAGCCAGTACCGACGCGATAATCACGACGAAAGGGGCAAGGTTGAACAGGAATCGGTCGACGTGGTTGATGTCGATGATCTCCTTGGTTAACATTTTGATCATATCGGCCACGCTCTGTATGGTCCCGTAAGGCCCCACCCGGTTCGGTCCGATACGACACTGGAAAAAGGCACACACTTTACGTTCCACGTAGATCAGCACGAGGGCGATCACGGCGTATCCCACGAGCAGGCAAAGCCCGATCAGGATAAACTCAACCAGCGTGGCAGCAGCGTGCGGGAGAAAACTCCTCAAGAGTTCGTCTACCCATTGTGTTATAGTTGAGAAATCAAACATATACTAATTTTGGATTTAATGATTTTTAGATCCTAGTGATTAACGCTGTGATTTAATGATTTTCGATTAAGTGATTTTAATCATCCAATCATCGAATCGGCAATCACGGAATCTTGTTCATTCTACATTTTTACATTTTTATTCATCTGTCAATGTCCGGAACAACGTAGTCCAGCGTGCCGCCGATGGCGATCAGGTCGGCGATTTTACCGCCTTTCGCGATCAGGTCGACGATGGATACCAGTGGCAGGCAGGGGAACGGAATTTTACCCGGTAAGGGTATTTGTCACCCCCGGCTTTCGAGGTAAACACCGAACTCACCCCGGACTGGCTTCCACGCTCTTGAAATAGTGACCTTCCGGCAATTTGATCAGCGGTTTGGTCTTCACGGCGTAGTCTCCCGCGGGGATGTTGTCTACCAGTTGTTCCAGTATATGTAATGATTCGAGAATCTCTTCCATGCGCACCATGTAACGGGCAAACGAGTCTCCTTCCGGGTAGAGGATTTCTTTGAAATCCACCTTGTCATATACCCCGTACGGCGTGTGTTTACGCACGTCGCATGACCACCCGCAGGCGCGTCCCGTCGGGCCGGATGCCCCGTAACTGATGGCGTCCTCTTTCCTTGAGAAATGCCCACGCCTTTCAGACGTTGTTGGGCGATCACGTTTCCCGTGAACACGTCGTGATATTCCTTGATCATCGGGGGAGGTATTTGATGAACTCTTTGATCCGGTTGATCAGGTTCGGGTGGATGTCCGCCATCACGCCACCAATCACGTTGTAGTTCTGAATCAGTCGTCCTCCCGTGGTTTCTTCCATGATGTCCAACACCTTTCTCCCGGTCGCGGAAGCCGTAGAAGAAAGCGGTCAGCGCTCCCATATCCATGCAGAGGCATGACCAGAACAAGAGGTGAGAGGAAAGACGGTTCAGCTCGTCCATGATGGTGCGGATGTATTTCACCCGTTCCGGGATTTCCAGCCCCATCGCCTCTTCGATACACATACAAAGCGCGTGACGGTTCAGATGTGCGGAAAGGTAATCCAGACGGTCTGTCAAGGCCAGCGTTTGCGGGTAGGTGAGGCTCTCGCACAATTTCTCGATGCCCCGATGGATGTACCCGCAGTTTGACATCCACCTTTTTCACGATCTCCTTCCAGTGATACCCGGAAACGGAGTACACCGTGTGTGGCGGGGTGTTGTGGCCCGATGTTCACCACGTACTCGTCTTCTTCAAACAAGATGTTCTCTTTCTCGCTGACTTCCCCGTCGTGGGAGTCTGCCTCGAACGTGGGGGTTGCATCCAACGTTTCTTCACTTTCCAGCCGTACCGGGTTTATTTCGGGGTCTGCATCGTAGTCTTTACGTAACGGGTACCCGACCCAGTCGTTCCGCAGGAACAGACGTCGCATATCAGGGTGGTTGATAAACCGTATGCCGAGAAAGTCGTACACTTCACGTTCGTTTAAGTTGGCCGTGGCCCAGATGTCTGAAACGGTGGGCAGTTCCGGGTTTTCCCGGTTGGTCGTGAACGTCTTTAGAAATAATTTATGTTCGTGAGCCGTGGATTGTAACAGGCTGATCACGCCTAACGAGTCCCCCCAGTCCATTCCCGTCATGCAGATCATGAAGTCGAAAGACAGATCCCGGTCCCCTTTAGCCGGAGAGCCAGTTCCTGTACTTGGCAGGCTCTACCGTCACGGTAAGGATACCGCTCTCGTCAATCTCTGCCTCGGGGACAATATTTTTATTTTATCTACTAACATGTACTAATTTTAGATTTAATGATTTTAGATCCTATTGATTATGATTTAATGATTTTCGATTAAGTGATTTTAATCACTCAATCATCAAATCGGCAATCACGGAATCTTTTTCATTCTAAATTTACATTATTCTTTGTTCTCTTTTTCCTTGTGGTTTTTGCCACCGAGGAAACGTTCCACTTTTACCTTACGTTGCAGTTGGATCATCATAGAGGAGGGCTTCCGGTCGCGGAGGACATCCGGGAATGTAAACGTCAACGGGGGGATGATGGAGTCAACCCCTTCACCACGTGGTAAGAGTTTTTGAACGGTCCACCGGAAATGGCACATCCCCCCCCACGGCAATCACGTATTTGGGTTCGGCCATCTGGTCGTAGAGACGTTTCAGCACGGGGCCATTTTGTGTACGATGGTCCCCGCCACCATGATAAAGTCGGCTTTGGTGCGGACTGGCTCGTGTTACCTCGAACCCGAATCGGGAGAAATCGTAACGTGCCGCTCCCACTGCCATGAATTCAATACCACAACAGCTTGTCGCGAAGGTAAGCGGCCAGAGAGAGTTCGAGCGTCCCCAATTGATAACATCGTCAAGGCATCCCACGATAACATTGGTGCCGGACGCCCGAAGTTGTTCAAGATATTCGTTATCATTGAACTCTTCATATTTCATGGATTTGATTTTTACTTCCATTCCAACGCTCCTTTCTTCCACGCGTAAGCCAATCCGAGAATAAGGATCAGCATGAAAAATAATACATTCAGTAAAAACCGTTAATTCCGGCATCCTGAACGGTGACCGCCCAAGGATAGAGAAACACGGTTTCCACGTCGAACATCAAAAACAAGATGGCGAACAGGTAGTATCCCTGCCTTGAATTGCATCCATGATTTTCCTCGCGTAGGCACGCCACATTCATAGGCTTCCCTTCTGTTTGTTGAAGGTACGGGGGAGAAATGGCCCGAGCAATGCTCATAGCGATAACCACCAGCAAAATGGCTGTAATCAATACAACCACGAATAAAGTAAGATTCATAATTATAAAAAGTTTCAGGTTTTCAAGTTTCAGGTTACAAGTTTAGTTACAGGGGGAAAAATACGGCAAGTTGCGAACTTGTAACTGCAACTTGCAGGGCTATCGGCCCAACCTGTAACTTGGTTGATCTCCGGCTAAACAATGATTTTTCGCAGGGCAAAGACGTAGTATTTGGTCTTCCTGAGAGTCGAGTACGGGTGAAAATACAAGTTGCGTTTGGAGTGTGCTACCGCGGTGTTGTTCTTGCTGTTCCTTTGCAGAGAAAGAGGGAACCAATTGTGAGTTGGAGTCTCGGGACAACATGGGAGTAACCCAGCGTGAGTTCGCAACTTTCGTGAAGAAAGAGTAACAGGGGAATCGTGGAGACTTCACAGATCTCGTTCCGGCAGAAATTGCATTCTAAGCAGGAGCCATTGAAGGACAGATTTTGCCCTTTTGCCAATATCCCGCTGGAACTTATCAGCACGAATAACACGATCAATATACTATTCTTCAGCACGTTCAACATCATTCTTTTTACTTAAGGTTCGCAAAGATAACCTAATTTTTGAATTTCGGTTGAAAAATGTGTGGTAAAGAATGTTAATCGTGAGATTAACATTCGGGTTCATAAGGTTTATAAAACCATATTTTTTTCTTACTTTTGTAATCTCTCCGGGAAAGGAGAATATCCCGGGGGTAATACATGAAATTAGGGAAAAAAATATGAGTGACACCATTCATCACGAGTGTGGTTTCGCGTTGATTCGATTGCTGAAACCATTGGATTATTATCAGAAAAAATACGGTTCTTACCTTTACGGGCTAAACAGGTTGTACATATTAATGGAAAAACAGCGTAACCGCGCCAAGACGGCGCGGGAGTCGGGGTTGAAGCTCGACATGGAGCCGGGTTACAAGTACATGGACCGCGTGCGTTCCTGTGACGCGAACCCGATACAGGACGTGTTTGACCGGATTCACGACCGTTTACACCGGAGATTCTCCGGGAGAAGGATGCCGTTTGGGCAAAAGCAGAACTTGCCGTTCGTTTCCGAGATTTACTTGGGGCATTTACGTTACGCGACTTTTCGGGAAAGAATAATATAGATTACGTTCACCCGCTGAAACGGGCAAGCAATTGGCGGGCGCACAACTTAGCGCTGGCGGCGAACTTTAACCTGACGAATGTGGACGAGTTGTTCGAGAGTTGATCCGGGCGGGGACAGTATCCGCGAAATTATTCCGACACGGTGACCTTGCTTGAGAAGGTAGGCTATTTTCTGGATAGCGAGATTCAGGATTTGTACCGTTTCTACAAGGAAAAGGGATTTTCGAAACAGGAGATTACCCCATTGATCGAGCGTACGGTTGATTTACCCAAGGTCCTTTCCCGAAGTAGCGAGGATTGGGACGGGGGATATGCCGTGGCAGGAGTGGTCGGGCATGGCGATGCTTTCGTGATGCGTGACCCGTGGGGGATACGTCCGGCTTATTATTACAAAGATGACGAGGTGGTCGTGGTAGCATCCGAGGCATCCGTGATCCAGACCGCTTTCCAAGGCATAAATATGGAAATTTCCGAGATCCGTCCGGGATACGCCCTGTTGATCAAGAAGGATGGAACCGTGACGGAGGAACTCGTGCGTGAACCGCGACAACGTGCCAGTTGTTCGTTCGAGCGTATCTACTTCTCCCGCGGGAATGACAGGAATATATACCGGGAACGGAAAAAACTGGGTGAGTTATTGACACCTCGTTTGGTAAAGGCCGTGGATGGAGATCTTGACAACACGGTGTTTTCTTTTATTCCCTAACACGGCGGAAACTTCTTTCTACGGGATGGTGAAAGGAATCCAGCAGTACATGGTGGAGGAGAAAAAACGGTTGATCCGGGAGGGAAAGGCTACGTGGAGTGAAGTGAAACGCTCGACGAGATCATTTGCCGAGAAGCCCCGTATCGAGAAAATCGTGATCAAGGATGCCAAGCTGCGTACGTTTATTACCTCGGATTCCGGTCGTGACGGGTTGGTGGGGCACGTGTACGACGTGACCTACGGGGCGGTGCAGCCCACGGATAACCTCGTGGTGATTGATGACTCGATCGTGCGGGGAACTACCTTGAAAAAGAGTATTCTGCGAATTCTCGATCGTCTTGGTCCGAAACGTATCGTGGTGGTGTCTTCTGCCCCGCAGATTCGTTACCCCGACTGCTACGGATTGACATGACCCGATGAACGAGTTTATCGCGTTCAACGCGGCTATCGAGTTGTTGAAGGAACGAGGCATGGAGGGGCTGATTGACGAGGTGTACCGGAAGTGTAAGGCACAGCAAGGGTTGCCCAAGGAGCAGGTGGTGAACCACGTGAAAGAGATTTACACTCCTTTTACCGAAGAAGAGATTTCCGACAAGATCGCCGAGATGGTGCGTGACGAGCATCTGAATGCCGAGGTAAAAGTGGTTTTCCAATCGGTCGAAGATTTGCACGTGGCTTGCCCGAACGACACGGGTGACTGGTATTTTACCGGAAATTATCCCACTCCCGGTGGTAATAAGGTGGTCAACACCGCTTATATCAACTGGGTGGAAGGGAGGAATGAAAGGTCTTACTAATTTTAGATTTTAGATTTTAAATTTTAGATTCCCCCTTGGAAAGGGGGAGGCCGACGCATTGTTACGTCAACAGCCCCCTCTAGCCCCTCCCCTGTTACACAGATGGGGCTAGAGAAAGGGATAAAAACTAAAATTTAGAAATTTAAAATCTAAAATTAATAAGTTTTCACTTTCCCGTTCAAAGTTATTGCAATTTGTTTGTAAATGTTTAAATTAGTAGCGGATATTAAAAAGATCGGCTATGAAACGAAGTTGTGTCATTTATTCTGTTATTCATATTTTCCATGTGTTACGGAATGACCCGTTAGTTGCACAGGTGCGTAAAGAGAGACAAAAAGGGAAGGAGAAGAAGATCGTTAGGGAACAGGCGGTGGATTTGTTGCTGAAAGAGCAGCAAGTGGCAGCGGAACGAGCTGCTTTAAAAAAAGAATTATACTGGGTTCTGGGAGGGAAGATTGGCGGGTGAAGGAGAATTGGTGAGTGACCGTCCTGTTGAGGAGTGGTATGGGGTGAAGCGGAATTACGATAATGGGAAATTGAGTATATATCTGGGAGCAAACGGTTTGGAGGGGGTGTTGCCGGGTGCTATTTTCAGGCTGAAGACATTAGAGGTGCTTAACTTGTGTAATAACGAGATCACGGGGAGTATACCAACGGATATTGGAGAGTGTACAGCGTTGAGACAGTTGTCGCTGAACGGCAATCGTTTGACGGGAAAAATACCTGTCGGGATTGGTAAACTGGAAAATCTGGAGACGCTGGATCTTTTCTCGTAACCAGTTGTCGGGGGGAGATCCCGGAGGAAATCGGAGGGCTTAAGCAATTGAAATTCCTTCGAATGGGTACGAATAGATTGACAGGGGGACATCCCGGCTGCTATTGGGAACCTCTCGTTGTTAGAGTGTGTGGATATTCCTTCGAATTTGCTGACAGGGAAAATTCCGGACGAGCTTATGTTTCTGGAAAACTTGGAAGAAGTGAAATATGTTCGGTAATCGCTGCGGGGTGAGTTGCCTGCTGACTGAGCCGATTGAAAAGTTGAGAATTTTATCATTGGGACAAAACCGGATAGACGGAGAAATTCCAGCCTCGTTGGGGAGCGTAAAAAAACTTTGCAAGATATTTCACTGGAAAATAATTTGTTGAGAGGGGCGATCCCCACTACTTTGGGGCATCTGAAAGAATTGAGGGCGTTGGTTTTATCGAATAATCCGACTGACGGGAGCGATCCCCGGCGTGTTATTTACTTTGCCGAAATTTGTATCGTCTAGGAATTGTCGGATAATGGCCTTTCAGGTTCGTTACCCGCTGAAATCAAGAGGCCGTGTCGTTTACATCCCTTGATTTGAGTAATAATCGTTTGAGTGGGCCGTTACCGCCGGAACTTTGTGAGTTGGTGCAATTGAATTACTTGAATTTGAGGAATAACAGGTTTTCCGGGCCTTTACCTGCTGAAATCGGAAAAATGACGGGATTGACTTTTGGATTTGACATCGAACAAGTTTTCGGGTCCTCTTCCCGAAAGAGATCGGTCAGTTGACTCGCTTGACGGTCTTTGTTACTTTCAGAAAACGAATTTTCCGGAGAGTTGCCGGAGACGCTGGGGAATCTGGTAAACTTGAGAAATTTCTACGTGAAAACGAATCGTTTGTCGGGGCCGTTCCCGGTGGTGTTAACGAAGTTGGTCAAGTTGGAATACTTGAACTTGAGTTTTAATAATTTCTCGGGGACGATCCCGCGGAAATCGGGAATTGGGAAGAACTAAAACATTTGTATTTGTGGAAGAATCAGTTTAGCGGGAGTATTCCTCCGTCGATTGGTAAGTTAAGAAACTTGACGGAATTGAGTTTGGGAGAGAACCGTTTGTCGGGCGAGCTTCCCAAGGAGTTAGGGCAGTTGGAGAATTTGGTTACGGCATATTTGAATAATAAATGCCTTTACCGGGCGATTGCCTAATGAAATGACACGAGCGGAGTTTGAATATTTGAATTTGAATAGAATAATCTGTTTGCTGGTAACTTACCGGATGAAATTGGTGATTGGGAGTCACTGCGTTGGAGTCGTTACTCTTGGGAAGTAACAAGATCACGGGAACATTTCCTCCTTCGATCGGTAAGATGAAACGATTGAAGATTTTGGACGTGTTCGGGAACCGAATGAGTGGGGTGTTACCGCCGGAACTGGGAGATATGGAAGGTTTAGAGAGGTTGTACCTGACAAATAATCATTTTAACGGGGCCTTGCCTCCCGAGATTGGTAATTTGAGGCGGTTGAGAATATTGGCTATGCCGAATAACGAGTTTTCCTCGCCCCGGAAGAAATGCGGGAATATAGAGTCGTTGGAGGAGTTGAACGCTTCGAATGCTTTTTCACCGGGTAGGTGCTTTTACCCGACAAGTATCGGGAATTTGCGGAATTTACGGCTTTTGTTGTTGGGGAATAACAAGTTGTCGGGCGAGTTTCCTGCCGAGATCGGGGAGTTAACTTGTTGGACAGGATGGATTTGTCATGAATAAATTGAGCGGTGAGATTCCTGCTGGGATCGGTTACTTGGATAAATTGACGGTTTTGGCATGTCTTGGGAATAAATTGACCGGAACGATTCCGGTTGAAATAGGGAATATGCGAAGTTTGAACATTCTCAGTCCATCTTGGGCGGAATTTGCTGGAGGGGAATTACCTGCCGAGTTGGGATGGCTTTCAGAATTGGAGGTACTGGATGTCGGAGGAATAAGTTGACAGGAAGTTACCCGCAGAATGGGAAGAATTGAAAAAACTAAAAGATTGATTCTCTTTGGGAATAAGTTTAGTGGGAGAATTCCAGATGAATGGGAGGAATGGAGCGGTTGGAAGATTTTTGGTGCAGGGTAACGAGTTGACGGGTAAGCTTCCCGGATTTTCTGTTTCATTTACCCACATTAAAACGGTTGTGGTTGGGAAATAATTTCTTGGAGTTGACCGAGGAACAAAAGGAGTTGACCGGAAGGATAGGCAGTATCTTTTATTGCCACAGGGGAAAAGTAGGGAATAGTCTCAGTCTTATCCCCTCCCCAGCCCCCTTGCACAGGGGGAGAGCTGATTACCAAGTGGTATTCCCTCCTGTGTAAGGAAGGATTAGAGAAGGTAGTCGCTTCATGATGGGTTACTTGAGTATGAGTGGTTCCTCGGTAATGATTTCAGCACGACTCATGTTTTCTACCGCAATTTTTGGTCCCGGGATGAGAGGGCTGTAATCAAGGACGTGTCTGATGCGAGCTCGCTGGTTGGGTGTGATTCGATCACGATAACCGTAATTATAATCCATTATATTATATGATGTGAACGTGTTCCCGTTACGGTCTTGACGCTGTGCTGCTTGGGCAAAAGTTGGTCTGTATACACTTGCTAGCCAAGTGTCGTAAGCCGGGCGATCGTAATCGGGAGTATCTTCACAGTAATCGGTTGTTTGCCCGTTGTCACCACCGGAAAATACATGGAATAACCCTAGATAATGCCCAAGTTCATGGGCGAGTGGTGGGCCATACCGGTTGTAGGCCGTAAGCTCCGGTCTCTGCTTTATCTATAAATATCTTGTTTATCATCACGGCTTGCACGGAGTTGGTGGGAAGACTGGTATAATATGTATCATTTCTTCTTAAACCCGGTAGGGATTTGCCTTGCGGGGTGTACGGAGTCATGGCGATTCCTGTCACGTTTTCTTCGGTAAAGGAGCAGATGATAATGTTGATGTACTTGTTGGGGTCCCATATTATTTGTGTGCCATTGTATGTATTGTATCTTAAATAATTTTCGACATTGAACGAGGTGGATGAACTTTGAATAGTATTTACCCCGGGTTCAACCAAAGGGAGTTCCCTTCGGGCGTGGTGGTGGCAAGGGTGAATTGCAGGTTGAGATTCTCGCTTTTCCCGTTGTTGCCTCGGTAGAAGTTATTCACGTAATCCATACATTCTTGAATGTAGGCGGCGGTGACTTTTGCATCATTTGCGGAACCGTCCGAGTACACGTGGAAAATGAACGGAAGTTCGAAGTAGATTTCTCCTTTTTGGGTCACGGTAAGGATTTTTTGTTGGTCTGAATTGGAGATCGTGACGGTCCCCGTGCGCTCGGTTGTGGTCGTGTTGACTTGCGTGTTGATCACAAGTGTATCTCCTTGTGGCGTACTGATCTTGCTTGCCCGGCACCAAGAGGTTGGGCTGGCAAATGACCAATCTGAACCACTCCGAAGAGCAATGCGGATGGTTTGTTGCTCGCTGCTTACCCGGATTTCGTTGCCTGTTGATAATTCTATTCCCTCGAACTTGTCCTTCTCGCAGGAAGTGACAAGTAGAAAAAGAAGGTAGATAAGAATGTATTTTTGCATGTTTGTAGGTTTTATTTTTTTCATGTAGCGGTCCATTTCCCGTTTGGCGTCTTTTTTGTTTGAGGGTTTCCCGCTTGTCGTACTCTTTCTTTCCCCGGGCGAGGGCGATGCGGAGTTTGGCAAAAGCCTTTCTCGTTAAGAAAGAGACGGACGGGGACAATGGTGAGTCCCGATTCCTTGGTCTTGCGTTCGAGCTTGACAAGTTCTTTCTTTTGTAGTAAAAGTTTACGTTCGCGGCGTTCGATGTGGTTGTAGTAGGTTCCCAATTTGTACTCGGCAACGTACATACCCTTAATCCACAGTTCGCCGTTGTGGAAATAACAGTAGGAATCCACCAACCCGGCTTTCCCGGCCCGGATGGATTTGATTTCGGTACCGGTGAGCATGATTCCGGCGGTGTATTCTTCCAAGAACTCGTAGTCGAAGGATGCTCTTCTATTTTTTATATTAATGTCGTTTTGCATAGGTTTTGACGTTTAAGCGTAAATAGTGGGTATTCTGAACATAATCATCAATAGTTGCTGGATGTTGATCGGGGATACGATCACGAGTAAGCCAATGATGACGATGGCGCTTTTGCGGTATTGTACGTCGAGGGCTGTCAATTGGTTCAACCCGACGTGAAGGGTTCGCAGGCATAACAGGCTACATATTGCCATGAGTTGGGATATAAATCCTTCCGAGAATCCACTGGAAAGGCAGTGGAACGGGATGAAGACGGCCGAGCTGTACACGGCAAGGCGAAGAGCCATCCGGTTGGCTGCAGCCACTTTGTTAGAGAGGTATTCACGGGATCACCCGGTAAGCGATGTAGCTCCCACGACGGAGGCCATGAACAGGATGATACCGGTTCCAATGGCGTAGAGAGGTGAGGTTGATAACAAACGTAGCAATATTGCACATGCAGAAGAAAGTACGGATAGAGGCACGAGGAAATTCTTGAAAAGTTCGATTCCCTCGATGTTCTCCCGGCCGATCACCTGCCATTCTGTTTCGGGGTGAAGTAGTAGTTTCCGGGGCCTTGTGAATATGCCTTTGATGTCCAATTTCTTCATAATAACGCTGAAAATACTGTTTTTATCGAGATTGGTTCATAAAGGTTCTTAAAGTTTTGTCAAAGTTTGGATAAGATCTATAAAGTCCGTAATAAGGTCCGTGGCCCCAAAATACCTTTATCCATGGTTGCTCGAGTTCTTTGAATTTTGGTATGAAGGTCGGTACATGAAAAATATGTAATTATCTTGTAACAAATGTTTTATTTCTTCGTTAAAATTTAAGAGTGAAACGGAGGGCTTGGAATTGTTTTGCCTGATGAGCTGTGTTGACAGATTGATTTTTGAATAGAAACTTGTTAATTTTATAGGCTGTAACTAATTAATATAGTATGAAAATAGGATTATTTATTCCCTGTTACATTAATGCGATTTATCCGGGTGTGGGGGGTGGCCTCATACAAGTTGCTGACCTCGCTGGGATTGGATGTCGATTACCCGCTGGATCAGACTTGCTGCGGGCAACCAATGGCGAATGCCGGATTCGAGAGGGATTCGACCGAGCTGGCCAAGCGAATGGAGGGATTGTTCGAGAAGTATGATTACGTGGTGGGGCCATCGGCCAGTTGCGTGGTTTTCGTGAAGGAGCATTACCCGAGGTTGTTGAACCGGGAGGAACATGCTTGTATTAGTAGTCGTATTTACGAGATTTGCGAGTTCCTGCATGATGTGGTGAAGGTTGATAAGCTGAATGCTTCTTTCCCACACAAGGTAAGTATTCACAATAGTTGCCACGGGGAGAGGTTATTACATCTTTCTTCCCCGAGCGAGTTGATGATCCCTCGTTATTCCAAGTTGCGGGATTTGTTGTCGCTGGTGAAGGACGTGGAAGTGTTCGAGCCTAAGCGGGTGGATGAGTGTTGCGGTTTCGGGGGAATGTTCTCGGTGGAGGAACCGGCGACGTCCGTGTGCATGGGACAGGATAAGGTGCATGATCATATGTCAACCGGGGCGGAATACATCACGGAGCGGATAGTTCTTGCCTGATGCACATGGAAGGGATTATTCGCCGGGAGAAGTTGCCGATAAAGACAATACACGTGGTGGAGATATTAAGTCAAGGGTTATAAACTTTATGAACTAATTTTTGTAAATAACGTAAATCAAATAAATATGAGTTCACACGCTAAAGCTGCCAAGAAATTTATAGCTGACCGAGAGAGAACAGCATGGCATGATCAAGCGCTGTTCTTCGTGCGGGAGAAACGAGACCGGATGGCTCGTGATGTTCCCGAATGGGAAGCGTTGCGGGAGATGGCGAGTAATATGAAACGACATACGATTGCCAATTTACCATATTATCTCGAGATGTTCGAGAAGAACGCCACGGCAAACGGGATTCAGGTTCACTGGGCGAAAGATGCCGAGGAACATAACCGGATTGTTTACGAGATTATCCAGAAACATGGGGGAAAGAATCTCGTGAAGAGTAAGTCGATGTTGGCGGAAGAGTGTGGGTTGAGTCCTTATCTGGAGGCTAGGGGAATCGATGCCGTGGAGTCGGATTTGGGTGAACGGATCATGCAGTTCATGGGTACACCGCCAAGTCATATCGTGTTGCCTGCCATTCACGTGAAACGGGAGGAGGTGGGGAAGGTGTTTGAGAAAGAGTTGCACACGGAACCGGGGAATAGCGATCCGACTTACCTAACTCACGCGGCCCGGGCTGCCTTGCGGGAGAAGTTCCTGCACGCAGATATTGCCATGACGGGTGTTAATTTTGCCGTGGCCTCGTCAGGTGCTTTTGTGGTCTGTACGAACGAGGGAAATGCTGATATGGGAACTTCTTTTCCCAAAGTACATATTGCGATCATGGGGCTTGAAAAAGTGGTACCGGATTATGATGCGCTAGCCCTGTACGTGCGCTTGTTGGCCCGCTCTGCCACGGGACAGCCTTCAACGACCTACACGTCCCATTATAAGAAACCGGTAGAAGGGCAGGAGATGCATATCGTGATCGTGGATAACGGGCGTAGTGATATTCTCGCCTGCACGGAACACGTGAATATGTTGAAGTGTATTCGTTGCGGGTCATGTATTAACACTTGTCCTGTGTATCGCCGGACGGGAGGATATTCTTACTCTTATTTTATACCGGGACCCGTGGGGATTAACTTGGGGATGTTGAAGTCGCCGGAGAAGTATTCGGGGAACGTGTCAGCCTGTTCGCTTTGTTATTCCTGTTCGAATGTTTGTCCGGTGAAGATCGATCTGGCGGAACAGATTTACAAGTGGCGGCAGAGAATCTGGCGCCCTTTGCATTTGGCTGACTCGTCGAAGAAGTTGATGGTGAAGGGTATGAAGTTTATCATGAATCATCCCGGTTTGTTCTATCATGCCATTGCTGCCGGACGTGTTGCCGAGCGTATGCCTCGATTCGTGTTGTATAATTCTCTCGACGCGTGGGGTATCGGACGGGAACTTCCGGAGTTTGCGGAAGGAGACGTTTAACGAGATGTGGAAAAAGGGATTGAAAGCCGATTAATTTACGATTTGTGAATGACGATTTACGATTGAAAAAAGTGTCGGCTTTGTGCGGCTGGAATTTAAAATCTAAAATTAGAATATGGGTAGTAAAGAAGATATTTTAGTAAGGCTGAAAAGCATGCGGTGGATCAAGTGGAGCGACCGGAGATGACGTTCGAGACGTTGACATTTTCTGATCCGCTGGTACAGTTCGAGAAGATCATGAAGGCCGTGGGAGGAAATTGCGTGGTGTTGGAGAAAGGGCAGGACGTGAACGAGGTAATCCGGAACGTGTTCCCCGATGCCAAGTCGATTGCGTCGAATTTACCGGAAGTTACATGTGCTACGGTGAATCCCGACACGTTGGATGATCCGCGGGAATTGAACGGTACGGATGTCGGGGTGATCCGGGGGATTTCGGGATTCTGGAAAACGGGATGGTATGGATTAACCAGCGTACCCGTTACAAAGGCTCTCTTTTTTTATTTCCGAGGCCTTGGTGATCCTACTTGACCGGAATCGTCTAGTGAATAATATGCATGAAGTCTACAAGCAACCTGCTTTTGATGATTTTGGGTACGGTTGTTTCATATCCGGTCCTTCGAAGACGGCCGATATTGAACAAGCGCTAGTCATCGGGGCGCACGGGGCGAGAGCGGTGACGGTGATATTGGAATAAAATAATAAAGGCCATTTTTTATGGTCTTTATTATTCTTCGTCTTTTTTCTTTAATTCTTTCGAGAAGAAGAAATAGGCAACGATACACACGATTAATGGGAACAAATAAACTAATCCCGGAGAGAAGATTGCGAAGTACCATGGCATACTCCACTCTTCATGGGCTGATATTTCTAAAGCTTTATAGCCCACGTGTACAATTCCGATAGAAAGGAATGCAATGGCGGCAATTCCGAATAATTTCTGGTTTTTGGCAGCTTTTGTTTTGTCCATAATTTGATTCGCTTACGGCGAGTTACAAGTTAATAAGTTGCAAGTTACAGGTTACAAAATACAAGTTTGCAGGTTAGTGATAAACTTGTAACCTGCAAACCTGCAACTTGTAACTATTTTTTATAAAGATGTTTGATTCCAACCCGGTGTCCGGCTACCGCAAAGTACAAGATGAAAAGGTAGCAAGGCAACATCATCCAGTAGGCTCCTTGGTGTCCCATAGAAGTGGCTAATGAACCGTATAACATAGGGAGTAAGGCTCCCCCGGCGATAGTCATAATGAGTAGGGCCGATCCGGTCTTCGTGTGACGTCCCAACCCGAAGATTGCAAGCGGGAAGATGGCGGGCCACATGAGTGAGTTTGCCAAGACTTAGCAAGGTCAGGCACCAGATGGAGATCTCTCCCGGTAACATGACGGTACAGATTCCGAGGATAACTCCTAGGGCAGCACAGCAAGCAAGGGCTTTTTCCTGACTGATGTATTTCGGGATGGCGATGATTCCGATGATGTAACCGACGATCATGGCGATCATACCGTAAGTTGGGAATATCCGGGCGGTGTCCATATCCATTTTCATGGATTGGGCGTAACCGATGATCGTGTCAATAGCGATCACTTCAACTCCCACGTACAGGAATAGGGTCACAATCCCGATCCATAGGTGGGGAAAACTGAATATACTTGATTTCCCGCTGTGTTGCAAGCTACCTTCTTCTTCTTCCGGGTCCTCGATCTGGGAAGCGGGGGAGAAACGAACGAATAGTGCCAGCACGACAAGTGATACCATGATCACGACGTATGGTACGATGGATTTGGAGGCCAAAAAGTCGAGTTCCGCAGCTTTTTGTACGGCATCCATTGTTTGTAATTTTGCTTCGAGCAGGTCAATATCTTTTTAGCATGATTGATCCGAGGATCAGCGGGCTGATAGCTCCGGCCACTTTGTTACAGATACCCATGATACTCACGCGCTGGGCGGCACTCTCGGCGGGGCCAAGCTCGATCACGTAAGGGTTAGAAGCTGTCTGAAGTACGGATAGTCCCGTACCCATGATGAATAACCCAAGCAGGAATAACCCGTAAGTGCGGGTCATGGCAGCCGGGATGAACAGTAATGCGCCGACGGCCATCACAAGGAGGCCGAGCATCATCCCGTTCTTGTATCCTGTTTTTCGCAATACCCAAGACGAGGGTAATGCCATGACAAAATAGGCAATGTAGAACGCAAAGGTCACGAGGTACCCCCTGCCATTCATGTTGCAGCTCGCAGGCGATTTTAAGATAAGGGATCAAGGTGGCGTTCAACCACGTGACGAACCCGAAGATAAAGAAGAGGATTCCGATAATGATAATCCCATGCTGTAAGAATTTTTTCTTTTGTTCCATCATCTTTTCGTTAAAATATACATAAACACATAAACACTTTCAAGAATCTACAAAGTTATTAATTTTTGATAATGATGAATGAAATTGAGAAAAATTATTCGTGTGGCTGCGGGGAAGGTGTATATAGAAACCGGAGTACAGTGATAAGTTTCTGTACCCCGGTCATCCAAACTAGAAATAATAATCAACAATCAACTTAATTATTAGAAATGATTTATTAAGTTTTATTTTCGTGTTAAGGTTTTGTACAAGAGAGTTTCCGGTATTTTTCGTGAGGTTTTCTGTATGTATCTTTTTTCTTGGCTGTCGGGTAAGTCCGGGATGACTTTTTCCCCGATGGCAGCCAAACGGGAATAATTGTTTTTACTCATATTTTCTTGCAAGGAGGTTAAGATGATCGGATATGTCTCCAGATCGGTTAGCGTGAGAGAGGCCTGTTTGTTTTCCATCGAGGAGATAATCAGATCGGTTAATTTGTTGCTTGTTTCCTTGAACTGGGGTTGAGAGTCTGCATCTTGGGTTTGCCAGCGTATTGCCCTGTAAGCGAAAACGTACATTTTTAGCTCTTGTACGTTGGCTGTCGGTATTTTGATTCGATTACGGCAGCTAGGGCTTTGACCTCACGGTTCGATACCATTTCGGCGAGAGGTAGCATGGTGTTTAACGTTTTCTGTTGCTTGATGTTTAATCCCGGGATTTGTTGTTTTAACAGGCTTACCGGAACGGCATCTTCTTTTTGATAACCAAGAATGTAGTCTTCCAGTATTTTAACATATTTATGGAACAGGTATTTGTCAACTTTTTCCGTACCTGAATTTTTTCGTATGGCAGGTAGGTTTGCCAGTAAAAAATCGAATTCAGGGGAACCGATCACGCAACTCTCGTCTTCATAGATCGGCCCAGAATTCCTTTTTGCACCTTGTCTTTGGAGGTCAGGCGAGGAAGCAGTTCTTTGTACACTTTTCCGGCTTTTTCGTCTTCCCCGGCTTCGGATAATATTTCCTTGTAAGTCATTAATTCCTGTTTGTTCATTTTGCCTTTTTCGTACCGTTCATTTAGATAGGGAGGGATGTTTTTTTCGTTTAGTCCTCTCTCTATACGTTGGATGAAAGTTTCCCAGATTGTCACTACCTACCACTCGATGTTGTATAGTTCCGTCAGGTCGAAGACGATGAAAGTCGGGTAAGCGTGTACCTCGAATTTGTCGGCTAATTCTTTACCTTCTCCTTTTCCATGTCATATTTTACACAGACGAAACGAGGGGTTGAAATAGTCGCCTGCCGCTTTTTGGTGGGAACACGTTGTTGGTCATGTTTTTGCATGGCCCGCACCAGAGGTGTAGCAATCCATGAATACCATTTTCTTCTCGGCTTTGGCTTGTGCCAATGCTTCGTTGAATGTTAAGTTGCGAAAGTTGACTCCTTCCTGCGCAAACACTCCCATTGAATTAAAAGGCAAGTAATTAGTAGATATATTGTTTTCATTTCGGTCTTGGTTTTAAATGTTACATTTGCTGCTAGTGTTGTTTCAAGTTCCCCACTGCTGTGTCGGGAAAATATGATTTTGCCTTCCGGGTCAATAACCAGAAAAGTCGGTATACTCGTCAGATCATAGTCTTTATGGGTGGTTTTATTAGTTCCGGGGTTGCAAGATATTGGTTCCAAGGTAATTTTTCTTCTCCGAGAGCTTTTTGCCAGTCTTTTTCATTTTTATCCACCGACAGACTGATAAAAGTCACTTTCCCCATATTTTTGGTACATTTCCGTAAGTGAGGGAAGCTGGCACGGCAGGGTCCACACCAGGAAGCCCAAAAATCAATTACCGATGTAACGGTCTTTTTTCAATTGGGGAGAGAAGCGATGTCTTTTTCCCCGTCAGGGTGTAATTATTTCCCTTCTTGTAATGCTTTCCCTTGCACGCTTTGGGCTTGTTGCAGGTATTGACGGAATTGTTGCAGTCCAGCGCAGGTATCTTGATAAAGAGATGAATAGTTCGCCCAATTCATCAAATAGGCTTGATCATATGTGAACGGTTCTTTTTTCAGTTGTTCCACCAGATGAAGATTCACGGCAAGATTCGGTTCTCTTGAATGAATGCTTTGGTCAGGTTTTCTAATTTACTTTGTTGTTCCTGTAATGTTTTGAAGTCTTCTATACGTCCGTTTTCCGAATAAGCCCCGCTCAAGTGTCCGGATCTCATGGCGCAAAGGAATGGTTTGTTGTTGGTACCGGAAGAAAATGTCTTGTGCTTTGGAGCCTTTCAACGTGTAGTTCTTTTCTTTGCGAATGTCATATCTCCAGAAGGATTCCGGAAGGCTGTCGATATGGGGTGTTTGGAATGTTAGTTCCCCGTTTTCTGCGAAGAAACCGATTTCCGTGTATTTGATCAAGTGTTCGTCTTTTAATTTTTTCTTGTCGACAATGTCTTGATTATTCATACTCAAGCGACAATACGCGGGAGTGTTCATCTTGCCTTGGAGTTCGAATTTCCGTTGATAATGTAACCTTCGATTCTGTCCTTGTAATCTTCGTGCGGGGCTAACGTGATTTCCGTACTATCCATCGCTCCCGGTATACTGCCGGATTACGAAGTGGTCCATAGGCTTGTTATTACAGGAAACAATGGAGCCAAGGATTAAAAGTTGTGGTATGATATGTTTCATAAATGGTGATTTTGAATTACAATACGATCGTTTCGATTTTTGTGAGAAATGGAGAAATCTTTTTCTGTCATTCTCCATTTCTTATTGCTGGTCTTTAGTCCTTTTGTGCGTCTCGCACGCAACGTACCCGCATTAAAATATTCAAAGGTGCGGCATCCCGATATACGGTTGTGCGGCTCCCGAATATTTTTACGGTAGAACACGGTTGTTTCTTGTAAGCCGTTGTTTTTCTCTTCCGTGGCTGTCCAGTAATATCCGAATTCTTTCAAGAAATTCAAATATAGGCGTTCCGGAACTCCGGATAGACTGGCGTTCCCGGCTATTGGAGGCCTAAACCGGTTCCTTCTTCTTGGCGGAGCAGGGTGGTAACTCCCTTGCCTCTCCATCCTTTCGAGGCGGCAGTTACAGCGGACATACCTAAGGTAGTTTCCAGGTTCTGCCAATCTTCGTCCGTGGGTAAACGCCAACCTTCCGGACAGGCGGCTAACGCTTCTTCCCAGGTGTAGAGGTTTCCATGTTCATTGAAATCCACTTCGAAATCAAAGCCCAGTCCGTCGGCAATGACTTGGCGAGGGTCTCAGTAACCATCAGCCAAGGGGCCATCATATTCATTTTCGTAATAGAGAGTGCCATATTTTAAATTGGATGCCATCCATTCTTGTTTTCCTAAGCGAACCCATAGATAGGTGTTCCCGTCTCTAGCGTCCGTGTATTCTCCCGTGGCAGACGGGCGGATGTTAGGCAGATTGTCATCGTTACTACAAGAAATGCTGACAATCCACAGTATACAGATATATATCAGGTGTTTTTTTCATAATTCGTTAGAATTGAATGCCGGTTGCTTCAACCAGCGGTTTGATAATTTCATATTTCTTGATCACGTTCCTGTAGTCGGAAAATTTTGCCCGGAATTCTTCATCCGTCATCGTGAGGCAGGCTTTGATGTAAGCTGCCGCATCTTCCGTGGCAGATGGCAAATAGCGTTCACTGGTATTTTCAATGAATCCTTCGTAGTATAAATCTTCGATGTATTCATCTCCTAAACCGTCCGGAATGTAATAATCGGATTTTAGAGCTTCGTAGTCGTAATTGTTAACTTTTAGAAAGTCGTAAGCTTTACTGCCTTGATAGAAATTCCTGGCAAAAATAATCCGGGGTCTCCTCCCCAGCTGGCAAAAATAATCCGGCAACAGATGTCTTGGGAGAATTTAACAAAATTCTCTTCTCCGTTTAAGTCCCATAGTTCGCTTATATTTAATGCCGTACAACGTGTGTTGGAGTAAACAAGCGGGGAGTCGGAGTATTCATATTTTCCTCCCCGTCCGGTAAAAGGTATTTATCCATTTTGTTGATGACTAGAATGGAGTAAGGTAGTACATTTTGATTTTGGGAATCAAAGTATGTTTGCAAGAAACTTCGCGGCTTGTTCTTTTTTGTTCTTGTGTTTTCAAGTATTCGAAAAGGTAGCGGGTGCTGACGGCAGAAGTCAATTCCATTCAAACCGATTAATTCTGTTTCGTAGTACGGATTACCGAAAGTATCTTCGCCTTTATATTCATGGCGTAACGTGTCATTAAACAAGAGGTAACATCCTGTCGTGTTGAAAAATTCCCGTCGTAACACGGATTCTGCATCGGTAGCTTCGGATTCGGGGCGAATAGATCACTTATGTTGCTGGGTGTTAAACTGTCTTCTTGTTGACAAGCCGTGAAACATCCTGCAAGTACGATGATATATAAAATAATGTATTTCATGGTCTTCCTATTTTTAGTACTTGTAATTATTTAAGCCGTCTTCACATCCCTTGTTATATGCTTTACTTTGGGATGCGGCAGGAGCATCTGTATTTGTGCGTACCGGTCGATTGTTTGGTCCCAAGCTATTTTGGAAATCCCGTACTTCTTGCGGGAGAGCTAGCGTGTAGGCCGGATCGTTTTTTGCAACACGTAAGATTTCGTGTATTCGGGGCCATTCCATGTAAATGACGTGTAATAATGGGTGATTGTTTTCGAGTAGGGGTACTTTTCGCATACAGTATAACGACGCAAGTCAAACCAGCGATGTCCTTCAAGACAGAGTTCCCGTTGACGTTCCGCACGAATTAGGGTAACCAGGGATTCCCCGCTTTCCGTGATGGGTTTGCTGTCAATCATGCGGTAATCCCGTAATTCTTTTAACAAGTTACGGGCTGTTCCTTCATCTCCCGTATAAGCCGCAGCTTCAGCCGCATTCAGATAGGCTTCAGCTGTACGGAACAGGAAATTATCTGAGACTTCTTTGTACCCGTATTCCCATCCGCGAACTTTACGAAAGAGCCATCCGTCGGCATAGGGCGCATAATAGTCGTCTCCCAGTGTCGTTTTGAAAATGTAGTATTGGGTTCTCAAATCATTCTCTCCTTCGTCAAAAGCTGCCACTAAATCGTCCGAGATCGTGTAGGAAGGTAAGGCTTCCCAGTCTCCCCACCGGTTTTTCTCCATATTTCATGATGAGGGAAGAGGCTAATAAATGTCCTCCCATGGAGAAGATGGTTTCCGGTGATGATTTGGTTAACACGTCTCCCGTTTCCGTTGTCAATGTGTTTAAATCCAGTAAGCTTTTATTCTTTGTCATCACTTTTTGCGCGTATTCAAGGGCTTTTTCCCAGTTTTGCATGTACAGGTAAATGCGGCTTTTCAGTAAGTACACAGCGGTGATGTCTGCGCGGTAAGGGTGGTTTTTAATTGTTGTGTTTACCAGACAGGTGTCCGCCAAGTCAAGATCTTTCAGTACTTGCGTGTACACTTCATCAACCGAATTCATGGTGTATTCTTTATCTTCCACTTAGGATGTTGTTTTTAGGGGTACACCGGGAGATGTGCGGTTGGTTTCGAGTAGGGTTGCCCGTACAGGTTGACTAACGTGAAATAATATAACGCTCTCAAGAAATGGGTTTCTCCTTTAATTCGATTTTTTTCCAGTTCCTGTTCCTCGTTTTCGGCGTGTTGTTCATCAATGGCATCCAGGATCATATTGCATGTGTTGATGCTATGGTAAGCGATATTCAATCCGCATCTTCGGCACCCCGAGAATTTCCTTCGGCATTTAAACCGACATCTTGTTGCCACGTGTGCCAGCCGAACATTTCTTCTTGAATTCCATGATATCCGCCATTATCGGTTAACTGGAAATTGAGTAGTTCGTCGGACATGTAATGTACGGTTTGGAAATATGAGTTTTCTCTTTTAAACATACTGTTTTCGATCATAATTCGACCTACTGGCAGGTAAGCGTCTCCCAACAGAAGTTCATCCAGATCCGTGTAGCTCTCCACCTTGGAAAGGTCTTGTGAGTACTCTTTTAGGAAGTCAGAGCAGGCTCCGAGTAGTAGTGCTAAACAAAATATACTTAGTATCTTTTTTCATATTTCGATAGATTTAAAATGAAATAGTTAAACCTAATGAATAATTGGGGCGATCGCTTAATTGTATCGTGGCGAAACCACTTTGTGTTGGGGTCTGTCCTTTCAATTTGCTGGAACAGATCGTGAACAGGTTTGCCCCGGACAGGGTTAAAGCGAGACGGGACATGTGTAATTTATTCAGGATATGTTCTCCGAATTCGTAGGTAAGGCTCAAATTGGAGCATTTCAAGTAATTCCCGCTTACTACCCGGTGATTCCCGTAATCATACATGTTCCACACGGAATTGGCTATCGGTTGAATATCGGAGTATGAACTCATGTCACTCCAATGGCGGTAGTATTTGTAGTAGGCGTCACTTCCCGGGCTAATAATGGCGGGAATGTCGGTGTGAAGCTCGTCTCCCGGTTTTTGCCAACGTCTCAAGTAATCTTTGCTGACGTTATTTTCGGCTCGTATCTCGTTGGCGTTCATGGTAGCGTCGGCTTTGGGGAATGCATGGCAAATAATCGAATCTTGTTTCCCATGCTGTAAGCGAAGGAACCGCTTAATCGGAAGTTTTTCCATCGTACAGTCGTGTTTAAACTTCCGGATATTGTCGGTTCCCTGTTTCCGAGAGGCTTCGAGTACGCGGGGTGTACGTGTCGTACTTGCTTAGACCTCTGAGGACTTCTTTGTTGTCCACGTAATCGTCGAAAATGGGGGCTCCGTCCACGGGACTCAAGCCTAGGAATTTGTAAGAATAGAATGTCCCGATTGGTTTACCTTTCACGAGTGCGGTTCCGTTAAGGAAATTGTCCAATTCATATTCATTGGCATCCGGATCGCTTTGCATTTTGTTGAACGTTTTTGAAAAGGACGTGGATAGGGTCCACCTTTACATCTTTATTGTTGATCGGGGACACGGTTACAGCCACGCTATAACCACTATTGTCAACATCCCCGCCATTCACCACGTAAGAATTCCCATTCACTCCGTTCATGGATGCAATCGTTTTGGTCATGAAAGCGTCTTCCGTGTGTTTCCAGTAATAGGAACCTTCAAATTGTACTTTGTTTTTGAACAGGGAAAGTTCTAATCCTAAGTTGTAGGATTTTGTTGTTTCCCACTTTAAATCCGGGTTTGGGTAACGCTCAACCTTGGATATATTTTCATTGAAATAAGAGTCCAGAGGTTTTTTCGAGATGATCATGACCGGGGTTTGGTCACTCAACATATTTCCTTGATAGCCGAATGATGCTTTCAGGCGTAGAAATCGATCCAAGAGGTTTGCATCCAGTCATGTTCGGAAATATTCCAGTTGGCAGAAGCAGACCAAATGGGCAATAATTTGTCGTTGCTCTGGTCCCCGAAACCGTTGGAACCGTCTACGCGGGCGTTTACGTTGACCGTGAAGTAATTAAAGTAACTGTATGATACGGAAGCGTATGCCGAAATGGTGTTAGTTAGCTGGTCGCTGAGAGAAGGAACGTTGCTTGCCAACCACTCTTTGTAAGCCGGATAATCATCCAGGTTAATATTGTTGACAAAACTCATGCCTCGGTCTTTATAATATCCGCGGGTCACGTTCTCGTATTGTTTGTAACGGGTGGAACTTAACTCGAATCCGGCAGAGGCGTTGATGTTATGTCGGTCTTCGGTTCCGAAATATTTGTTGGCATTTAATTGTAAACGAACGGTGTATGAATTGTTGTTCGTTTCTTGGCGACTTAACTCTCCTCCATAAGGTAATTCGAATATCCGGCAGAGCCACTCCATTCTTCCCAATAGTCATCCCATTCTGCCGGTTCAAGAGGTACGCCGTATTCGGAACCCCGGAGTAAGGCGGCGTGATAACTTTTTCTCCCCACCAACCTTCGATTGTCGTGTGGGAGGTTGAATAGGATACGATGGCATTGGCATTCAACCAATTCGTGAATTTGAACTGTAGGTTGGCATTCACGGTCAAGGCAGAACCTTCTTGTCCGTAAGAACTGTTTTCCAGTTCGTTCAGTATGTTGAAGTTGTAGTAGGTATAGTTATTGTATTTTCTTTGATAGAAATAATATTCTCCTTTTCATCGAAAGCTGGTAGAGCCCGGGTTGTTTTGTAAGCATATTGCCTGGGAGCCAATTCGTTCTGATAGTATCGCGGGAAGATACATTTCCGTTCATGCTTAAAGAAGCGGTCAGCCACGGTGTTAAATTCGCATCTAGGTTCAGGGCTGCCGTGTAACGTTCGTTGTTATCATCCCCAATCACGTCGTTATCCCGGTTGTAAGCGATAGAGGCATAGTAACGGGCTTCTTCCGATCCCCGGATATACTGATCGTGTGTTGATGTGAAAGACTGTTGCGTGTTAATAAATCGAACCAGTCGGTGTTAACCGTTTCCAGTTTTGCCACTTCCTGATCGAATTGCTGAATGTCTATTTCGTGGTTGTATAGTTTGTGATTAATCCTTCATACCCCACCATGGACATATCGTTCGGGAATTGATAATGTTGCGCAACCAGTTCTCGGGAAAATCGCATACGTTCTTGTGAATTCATCACGTTGACCGATCTGTCGTTATAACTCGGGCGTTGACGTAAGGTCATGTTCATCAGTAGGTAACGACGGGACGCCCCACGTGTCCTTTTTGTGGTAATTACGATTACTCCGTTGGCAGCTTTGGTTCCATATAGAGCCGTGGCAGCGGCATCTTTCAAGACGTCGATACGATCGATATCCTGCGGGTTTAACCCGGCAATGGCGTTACCGATACGATTGATATAGTCCGGATCGTTCAATTCTTCCGGTGATATTTCCACCGGGTCTTGAATGATGATTCCGTCGACCACCATAGCGGTTCGCGGTTACCGATCAGCGTGGAAGTTCCCGTATTCGTAATTTGGGAACAACACCGACTTCTCCAGAGTTGCTCATGAACATCATATCGGGGATTTGTCCCTGCAACATTTTGGTCGACCGATGATGCCCCAGGAATCATTATATCCTCCATTTTACGGAAGTGACGGCACTTGTGTTTTTCGGCGGTCGACAACTTGATAACCAGTGACAACCACTTCGTCCATTTCTTGGGAATCTTCTTCCATGACGACAGTCAAATCTTGGCCCTTGTAAGGGATAGTTTTTGGGTTTTCATCCCGATAAAAGAAATGATCAGTACGATGTTGGAGTCTTTGGGTTGTATCATCTCGAATTTTCCGTTCATGTCCGTGGCGACACCGATGCTTGTACCCTTTGATCAGCACGGTTACGCCGGGTAGGGAGCTTTCTTTTTTATCCGTGACGGTTCCCGTATTTTTTGATCTGTTCTTGTTGTTGAAGTTCGGCTTTGCGAATGACGATCACCTTGTCGAGAATGGAATAGGTGTACCCGCTATTCTTTTTAGGCAAGCGTCGAGAATGGTTCTCACGTCGGAATCTTTCACGTTCATGGTGATTGACCCGATATGGTCCAGTTCTTCCACGTTATAGACAAACGTGTAATCGCTCTGCTGTTTATGATCCGGATGATTTCCCGGATATTGCTATTCTCCACGACTACCGAGAATTTGGCCTCTTGGGCGTGGATTTTTGGCTGATAGGTTCATGCAGAATAATAGCATCAATAAGCTACTTAATTTCATAACTAACAGTAGTTTTTTAATTTTTCACGCGCACAAGCATGAATAAAACAATCTTTTTTCATAATTTTGTTTTACTGATTTGTACTTACACTCACTTTGACCGGGAGTGTGGTTCACGAATTATAGCGATGGGACGTGCTGCCAACATGTCCCGTTTTTAATTTTGAGATTACTGGATGTATATGGTTTTCCCTCCTTTCTGCACGTGACCACGTGCGTCTCTTCAATCAATTTCAGAACCTTGTCAATATCTTCGTAACGAGATGTCTCGATGGTGAATTTCCGTTGTTTTAGACTTTCTTTTTCGAAAACGACGTTGAATTCGTACCAGTGCGATAATTCCTGCATGATTTCTCCGAGAGGTTTCTCGTCGAAATAGAACATGTCTCATACCCATGCTGTGACAACATTCGTGTCCACCTTTCTTACATCGATGCGGGCGTTTCCCGATGTGGTGACGGCTTGCTGGCCGGGGAAATGATTGTCGTTGTTAGGCCATTGCCTACTTCCACTTTCCCGTTCACGAGGGTAGTTGCTACATTTCCGTCGGGAGCGGAGGTGTTCGTTGAACGTGGTTCCCAACACGGTGACCGTGGTGCCTGCGGCCTCAACGATGAAATGGCGGGTGGTGTCGGGTGTCACCTCCAGATAAGCCTCTCCCGTTAAGCGGATTTTTCGCTCCTTCCCCTTGAATTGAACGGATAGGTCAGTGTACTTTCTGAATTGAGTTTCACGGTTGTATTGTCGGAAAGACGGACGGTGTATTCCCCGTATTTGGGAATGATAATTGTGTGGTAAATTTCATCAATTTCAGCCGTCTCTTTTCCTGTTGTTGCATAGTTAATTTCTTGTTTTTCCGCATGTAAGGCAGCATTGTTATTTAAAGCCAGCACGGAAGATTGCGGGTTATCCAGTGTGATTTTATTTCCGTTTTTCAGTACAAGCTGTACGGCAGAAACGGGTTGAGGAGAGGAGATGATTTCTTCGTTCGGTTGTGTAAGATAGTGGTATGTCCCTGTTATGGCAAGAACTAACACGGCGGCGCTTGCCACCATACGGTAGAGGGTATGTCGGAATGGCCAGGGAGCCTTTTTTTTCCGGTACGATATTTTTTCTCGAATAAATTCCAACCTTCTGCCGTGGATGGTGAAGTTGCGTTTCTGTCGAATGATTTTTGGCGTAATTGTTCATAAAAGGCCTTGTTTTTTTCGTCTCTTTCCACCCACGCAGAAAGTCTCCGTTCTTCTGATTCCGGGCAGGATTCCCAAACGCTGGAGAGCGATGAGGCGGGCAACTTCTAGTTTCGATAAAATATCTTTTTCCATCTTCTCGTTCCGTTTATTTTTGTGGAATATCAATTTCTACTTTGAATACGGATGAGGGTGAAAACCGGGTGAGTCGATTTTTAATTTTTTTTCGGAAAGATACATCTTATGCCTTTGGTAAACCCTTGAACTATGGTTGCGAGGCCATATATAATAATATGAATACATCTTCCCGGTTAGCTAATATACTACATGATATGCCTTACTTGCAAGTATAATCTTATCAAAGATCTATTTTATCGAAGATGAATGCTCTATGAATGCAGGATGAATGCTTCGTGGTCTAAATGAACTATCAAGAAAGTGCTAGGAGAATGATAAATTGACATAGTCTAAAGCCGGGGTAAAAGCCGGCCTTTTACTAAGGTAATAATCTCCTCAGGGCCTTTCATCACCCTTTTATCGCCCTTTCATTGCCCTTTGCCAATATACCGGAAAAGGCGGGGAGGGGTGATATGATAGGGGTGCGGGAGATTATTAGGAATATAAAACTGTGGGATAACGGTTGTATAACCGTGGGGGGAGTCTGAACGGGGCATCGGTTTTCCGGATTAAAATGGATTTTTGAATTGTTACATTGAAAAAAAATTTATACCTTGTCAACTCATTTTGACAAGGAAAATTAATCATTAAATAAATAATAAATATGTTTGATAAAAGCGTGTATGTAAATAGAAGAAAGCAACTTATCGACAAGATGAGTGGCGGCTTGGTATTGATACTGGGTAATGAGGAAGCTCCTGCAAATTATCCGTCTAACACGTATAAATTCCGTCAGGATAGTTCTTTCCTTTATTTCTTTGGTTTGAACATGCCCGGGTTTGCCGGGTTGATGGACGTGGATTCCGGGGACGTTTGTCTGTACGGGAACGACGTGGACATGGACGATATTATTTGGATGGGACCACAACCGAGCGTGAAGGATTTGGCTGCCAGCGTGGGTGTGACTTGTTCCGCTCCTTTCGGTAAATTGGCCGGGGCTTTGAAAGAGGCCATCAGCCATGGACGCAAGATTCATTTCTTACCGCCTTATCGTTATCACAACATGTTATTGTTGGAGGATTTGTTGGGTATTCATCACTCGCTGATTAAGAATTATTCTTCTTTGGAATTGATCAAGGCCGTGGTGGCATTGCGTTCCGTGAAGGAGGCTTGCGAGATCGAGCAAATTAACTTGGCTTGTAACATTGGTTACGAGATGCACGTGGCAGCCATGAAACACGCATTACCGGGACAAAAGAGCAATATATTGCCGGGTTGATCGAGGGAATTGCCGCTTCTTACGGAAGTATGGTTTCTTTCCCCGTGATCCTTTCCCAGAATGGCGAGACGTTGCATAATCACGATCATAGTAAGACATTGACCGTGGGACGTATGATGCTGACGGATGCCGGGGCGGAGAATAACATGAATTATTGTTCCGATTTTACCCGTACGGTTCCGGTGGGTGGACGTTTCGATCAACGTCAGAAAGATGTATATAATATTGTATTGGCTTGTAACAACAAAGCGATGGAGATTGCCCGTCCGGGAGTGACGTACCAGTACGTGCATCTGGAAGTATGCAAGGTTCTGGCTCAAGGGTTGAAAGACCTTGGCTTGATGAAAGGCGATGTGAATGCTGCTGTGGCAGCCGGAGCGCATGCTTTGTTCATGCCTCACGGATTGGGCCACATGATGGGACTCGACGTGCATGACATGGAGGATTTGGGACAAATTTACGTGGGGTATGACGACGAGACTCGTCCGATTGACCAGTTCGGTACTTCTTCCTTGCGTATGGGACGTAAGTTACAACCGGGATTCGTGGTTACCGACGAGCCGGGTTGTTATTTCATTCCCCGCTTTGATCGACCAGTGGAGAGAACAAGGATTGCACAAGGAATTCTTGGTATATGACAAGATCGAGACGTACAAGGACTTCGGTGGTATCCGTCTGGAAGATGATATTTTGATCACGGAGAACGGGTGTAAATGTATGGGTGATCATCGGGCGCCGATTACCGTGGAAGAGGTGGAAAATACGATAAATGGATAAAAATTATAAAGAACAGATATGAAATTCGTTGTATCAAGTAGTAGTTTTTTGATGCGGTTGCAGGCCGTGAGTAAGGTGATTAGTGGAAAACCCGCACAACCGATTCTGGATAATATTTTGTTGGTAGCCAAGGATGATACGTTGTACGCCACGGCATCTGACAAGGAAACGACCATGGAGGCCAAGATCGAGTTGGATAACCTGGAAACCCCGGGAAGTATCACGATCCCGGCGAAGTTGTTGCTGGATATTCTGAAAGAGTTCCCGGAACAACCCTTGACGTTTGATATTAACACGGGGACGAACGAGGTGAAGATTATCTCGGATAAGGGAGAGTTTTCCGTGCCGGGAGAGAGTGCCGAGGATTATCCGGTACAATCCGGAATGGACGAGAGTGTGAACACGATTGCAACGAATTGCGGTATGTTGTTGGAGGGATCACCCGTACGGTTTCGCCACTGCAAATGATGATTTGCGTCCGGTGATGAACTGTATCTTGATGGAGATGGGACCGGAGAATTTCACGTTCGTGGCTTCGGATGCTCACAAGCTGGTACGTTACAAACGTTTTGACGCCAAGACGGACGGGGATCAGTTTGCATTGATCTTGCCAAAGAAACCGTCTTTGTTGTTGAAGAATATATTACCGAAGGATGACAGTGAGTTGCGTTTGCAATTCAACGAGAAAATGGCTTGTTTCACTTTCGGAAATTACAAGATGGTTTGCACGCTGGTGGAAGGACGTTTCCCGAACTACAATTCCGTGATCCCGCAGAATAACCCGAAAAAGATTATTATCGAGAAGAAGGAGTTGTATAATTCATTGAGACGGGTTTCCGTGATGGCAAACCAAGCCAGTAACTTGGTGAAGTTTGACTTGAGTAACGGAACGATCGTGATTTCTGCTCAAGACGTGGATTATGCCATGTCAGGACACGAAACGATTACTTGCCAATACGAGGGAGAAGAGATGGCCATCGGGTTCAAGTCTCCTTTCGTGCAAGAAATATTATCCAACCTTAACACGGAGTCTCTGGTATTGGAGTTGTCCGATCCGAGTCGTCCGGGATTGTTCCTGCCTTTCGAGGCGATAGTGAGAACGAGGATTTGTTGATGTTATTGATGCCGATGATGGTTTAATCAGTAAGGCGAAGTTTTCGCCTTTACTGATTAAACCAAATTTAAAATTTAGAGTTTAGAATTTAGAATGAAAAAACAACTCCCTCTAATATGACAATTCGATGTATTCTCCCCATTCCAAGGAGGAACTAGAGAGGAGGGCAGTCTAAAATCTAAAATCATTCAATCTAAAATTAGTAAGTTTTGGAATTAAAATTAACCAATCCGATTGTGTTCTTTGATTTGGAGACAACGGGTATTAATATCGCGAAGGACAAGATCGTGGAGATTTCTGTTTTGAAAGTGATGCCGAACGGGAAAGAGGAACAGAAAACGATCGGGTGAATCCGGAAATGCATATACCAGAACAGGCGTCTGCGATTCACGGAATTTATGATGATGACGTGAAAGATTGTCCGACGTTTAAGGAGATTGCCAAGGATTTGGCACGTTATATCGGGGGTGTGATTTGGGGGATATAATTCGAATCGTTTTGATATTCCATTGCTGGCGGAGGAATTTTGCGTGTGGACGTGGATTTCGATATGCGGAAACGGAAGTTCGTGGACGTGCAGACGATTTTCCATAAGATGGAGCAACGTACGTTAAGCGCGGCGTATCGTTTTTATTGTAACAAGAATTTGGAAGATGCCCACACGGCGGCTGCCGACACGACGGCTACTTACGAGGTGCTGAAAGCCCAGTTGGACCGTTACAATGCGATATAAGGATTAAAATTATTTATTTGAATATTAGGAACATAGCGATAAAAGTTGTAAATTTATAGTATCAAAAATAAAATAAAACGATTATCACTATGTTCTCAGAGGCTAAAGTTACAGAGATTTATTGTATGGCGGACGATTTTTGTAAAGAATTTGCGTTACAACAAGAAAAATACATGGTAAAAGAAAGTAATCATAATCATCGAAACAAGCCCAATCGTATGAATGATGCAGAAATAATGGTTATTTTGATTTTATTCCATTCGGGTGGATTCAGGTGTTTCAAGCACTATTATAACGAATATGTATGCAAACATTTAACCCATCTTTTTCCCCGCCTGGTATCTTATAATCGTTTTGTAGAACTGGAAAAAGATATACTGTTGCCGTTGACCATTTTCATTAAACAGGTCTTGTTAGGGACATGTACCGGCATCAGTTTCGTGGATTCTACCCCGCTTCGAGTTTGCCGTAACCAAAGAATACTGGTTCATAAAACCTTTGAAGGCCTGGCCACTCGTGGAAAATGTTCCATGGGATGGTTCTTCGGGTTC
>VOFG01000929.1_pt1 | contig 34001 bp, 70 predicted proteins | sample 5384171 | NCBI WGS metagenome assembly VOFG01 (sample SAMN12384726, study PRJNA508395) | human gut metagenome | isolation source: healthy gut F | host: Homo sapiens
TGGTTCATGTTCTTTGTCAATCTTTAAATCAGATCTACTGGGTCCTCGCAGCTACGGCTGGTGCACTTCTCGGTTATGTGATCCATTTTGATACAACAGGGATTGAGTTTGTCATGACTGCACTGTTTGTCGTTATGTTTCTGAATCAATGGGAAGAAGCAAAAGATCATCGTCCTGCACTGACTGGATTGATCTGCTCTGCAGTCTGCCTTCTGCTTTTTGGAAACAGCAAGTTTATTGTTCCTGCCATGATCCTTATCATCCTGTGTTTTACAGCAGAACATAAATACAGTAAAAGACCGGAGGTGGCGGCAAAATGACAATGACAACAACACAGGCAGTCATTACTATTGTTGCTGTTGTTCTTGGAACGATGGCAACCCGTTTTATCTCATTTATGATTTTTCCCGAAGGAAAAAATCCGCCGGAAATTTGTACAATATCTTGGAACAGTACTTCCATATGCCGCAATCGGACTTCTCATTATCTACTGTCTCAAAGATGTCCCGTCGAGCAGTACACATGGGCTTCCTGAGGCAATTGCAATCATTTTTATTGTTCTGCTCCACAAATGGAAAAAAAAACACTCTGCTGAGTATCGGCGGCGGAACCATCCTGTATATGATACTGGTACAGACTGTTTTCCATTAGAAAGAAAGGGGATGTCGATAATACCGCATTTCGACATCCCCTTCCTGGTTATTCTTATTCTGCAATTTCGTTAATTGCCTCTACTGTTTTGTCATACTGCTCTTTCACTTCATCATACAATGTTTCATATCCGTTAAGTTCTCCTCCGCGGAGCTTTTTGTCAGTGCTTCACTTGGCTTATACAGATTATCAAACCCCAGGTTCAGGCAAATGCCTTTCAATGTATGTGCCGCACGAAAAGCACTTTCTGCATCACTTTTTCTGCCAGCTGTGAGATCCTGAAGCTCGGATCCTTTGAGAAATTTTATTACAAATTTCCTTGATCAGCATTTCATTTCCAAGTCTGATAAAACTCCGTCATAATTTGCCCCAATTTTCTCATAACATTCTCTGACTGTCATTCTATTTTCTCCTTTAACTTTTTTATTGGTAAATGCTGTATCTTTCTCTATTTCTGAACATTCTTTCTGGATATCCTGTGTGATAGATTCCATCAGATGCTCCTTTGTATCTTCGTATTTCCTCAGTTTTTCATGACATTTCGCCTGCAGGAAATTCCATTCTCTTCAGAGGGTTTTTATTACAATACTCTCTTTTTATCTTATCCTGTGCTTCTGTCAGACACTGCAGAAGAACCGGATTAAAAGCACCGCATTCTCCCCCAAGAATCATCTTCATATTTTTCTTCATGCGAATAAGATTTCTTATAAACTCTTCGGCTTACCAGTGCATCATAGACATCTGCCAGAGCGACCACCTGTGCAGAAACAGGAATTTCACCCTTCAGTCCATCTGATATCCTTTTCCATCATAACGTTCATGGTGCCAGCGGCAGATCTGATAAGCAGTTTCATCAATTCTTCATCCTGAACAGTTCCATGTTCTCCAGTACGAAGCCCTGATCACCGTATGATTCTTTTTATTTTTCTTGATTTCCTGAGGTGTCAGTCTGCCTGCCTTATTCAGAATCTTCTCATCAATTCCTATCTTACCGATGTCATGGAGAGAAGCCGCCGTTGTAATGATAAGTCTGTCTGACCATGAAATATTATACTTGTCTGTAATCTGTGTCAGACTCTCCAGAAGAATTCCTGTGATGATATTTACACCAGAACATGACGCCCGCTTTCACCATTTCGAATTCTACGATCTGACTTAAGATTTCAATCAGGATACGGTTGTTCTTTTTTTTTCATATACCTGGTTTGTGATCAAAGCTATCAGTCTGCGCTGTTTTGCATAAAGCTTTGATCGTATTAAACACTGTCGATGAACAACCTCCACATCAAAATGGTCTGTTTATATAATCTGATACACCCATTTCGTAGGCTTTTTTTTGACACTGGCTGCCGAATCCTCGCTTGAGATCATGATCACCGGAATATCATCAATCCACTCATGTTTATTCATGAATTCCAGAACCTCAAATCCATCCATCTCAGGCATCACAATATCCAAAAGAACCAGAGCAATATCACGTCCATATTTCCTGATGATAGAAATACATTCCTTTCCGTCTGCTGCCTCAAGAATATCAAATTCATCTCCAAGAATGGAAGAAAGAATCTCTCTGTTCATTTCTGAATCGTCTACGATCAGAATCTTGTATTTTATGAGTTGTTGATGGATTTGTGATATTCTGTGTTTCATGCTGCAGATCACTTTCCGTGACAACCATGTTCTTACTTGTCTTTGCCTGATACATATACTGGTCTGCCTTATATATTGCGTCTTCTATTGTTCCATGTGGACAATACTCCACCTATACTGACAGAAACCTGAAGCTGTGAATATCCCGGAACTTCTGCTGCATGAATCTCGTTCTGTATCTGCTTCAGTTTCTTTTTGAAATGAGGCTTCCAGAATATCCGGCATAACCAGAAGGAACTCATCACCGCCAAAGCGTACTAGCACGTCTGTCTTACGGATGCTGTTCCGTATAACATTTACAACCGTATCCTGAACAAGGTCACCGGCATTATGCATAGGTATCATTGTGAAGCTTAAAATCATCCAGATCGATCATTGCAACTCCGGCAACCATCTCAGTCTGCTTAAGCTGATCTTCGTAATAGCGTCTGTTATATGATTCCTGTCAGTGCATCCATATACAGTTCTGATGTCATAGCCGGATCAGCTTCTTGAGCATCTCATCTCTGCCATCCTCATTTATCAGAATATCTCCATCATGGCTTATTTACCAGTTCAACCACATAGGGGATACCCTCTATTTCAATATACCTGGATACTACCTGAAAAATATCTCCGTCTATAAATTCAAGTTTTGTTTTTTATTTTTTCTGCAAATGCTGCCCTGGAGATGCAGGTATCACAACGGGTGCGTTTGTTCCAGAGTGCATAGCATTCGCATCCTTCTGTCATATCTGTACTTCCCCTGTATTCTGCCTGTACGCAGTTCCTCTTCATTCAGGAGGCGCACAATGGAAAATACCTTTTTGCAATTCCTTCAGCATGATTTCCCATTCATGTTTCGTCATTTTATATTCTGCTGTGTTTCCATGGCATCCCTTCTATTCTCGTACTTTCCTATAACTCCTATAAAATATATTAGTAGCATTCCCTAAATTTCCCGTAAAGAAATTTAGGAAGGATTATGAATAATTTTTCACTGGTAGAACCGTGTCGTTTGTGGTAATCTAAAAGATAGATATTTTATGAGATCGTGACTGTTCACCTGACTGGCAGCTGCACGATTCAGAAGGGAGAAACAAATGCTTCAGGATGATTTTATACTTCGCCAGATCCGTGAGATGATTCATGCAGTTATGAGGATGCTTTTTCAGGTAAATGCGCATCTGAACTGTCCCCGGAGGTGATCGAAGATGTCTGCCAGAACAATACTTGAGGAACTGCTTGCTTTAACAGATGAGGGACGGATCGATGAAGCAGAGAACCAGTTATACGAAATGACCTGTGATGGTGACCGCCAGAATCTGGAGATCGGTCTTCTTTTTTATTATAATCTTAATGGAAAGGACGATGACTTCCTGGAAGTCCACAATTTCAGCCGTGAAGAGATCATGACCGGAATTCAGGATCTTGCTGACCGTTATCAGCTCAGTGGGATTGCAGAAGCATTCCGCACAGAAATCTTATAATTTATAAGGGAGGGATTTTTATGGAATCAAGAATGACCAAAATCAGTGCACGTGGCGACAAGAAAATTCAGCTTAAGGTAATTCCTGGACATTTTGCAACACCGCAGTCTCACATCACCCATTATCTGGACCTTACCACTATGCGTTCCAGAAGTTCAGAGGCACTTCGTGTCGCAGAGGCACTGAAGCTGCCAACTATGAAACAAGTATTCCTGTTGATACGATCATCTGTATGAGCGGACTGGAGGTTGTCGGAGCATATCTGGCAGAAACGCTTACCAGAGCCGGTGTTTATTCCATGAATTCTCATCAGACTATTTATATCACTTCACCGGAATACAATAACTCCGGACAGATTATCTTCCGCGATAACATTCAGCCAATGATCCGTGACAAAAATATCCTGATCCTGGATGGCTCGATCACTACCGGAGAAACTCTGTCCCGTGCAATTGAGAGTATTTTGTATTATGGTGGTGCGATCCGTGGCATTGCTTCCATTTTCAGTGCAGCTACCAGCATTGCCGGTCTGCCGGTTTACAGTATTTTCAACCATCAGGGATCTTCCGAATTATGGTTCTTATCCTGCTGCAACCTGTCCTTTATGTGCCCAGAAACAGAAACTGGATGCATTGGTAAATGGCTTCGGTTATTCCAAGATCTAATTTGTAAAAAAAATTTTTTTTCGACCAGAAATACTTTTTATATTTTCAGATACGAGGAGTTTGTTTATGAATAAAAAGAAATATCCGAAATCAAGAAACACCACACCCAACAACTGTGCCATTACACGAATCTGCGGCTGCTATGTTGACGGAGAAAAAACAAAAAACCAAGCTGAAAGAAGCATTTCTTTCTCTCTCCGAAGAAGAAATGTTCAAATACTTTGAAATCTTCAAGAAAACTCTTTCCGGTACTGTCGGCAAGAACCTGATCAATATGGAATTTCCTCTCGAGCAGGAAAAAGAAGGAGGCACTCAGGAATTTCTTCTTCGTCTGCGCGGAAGTAAACCCAGGATGATTCTGTTCTGAAGAATTTTATGATAAAGTCATCCAGGCTTATGATTACGGGTGAGAATTATTATATCATCCTGATCCACGCTGTATACGATATCCCTGGTAAATCTTCTGATGGTCAGGAAATGTTTGACGCCTCTGATGAAATTATGATCATATTCTGTGCAGCATCTGTCCTGTAAACCTTTCCAAAGCAGGCCTCTGCTACAATGCCAAAACCAATAACATTGAAGACCGTATCCGTGACTGGATCGTAGAAATGCCAGACTTTGGGATTCCTGTTCCCGGTATTTAATGACCGTAGCACGGATATTCACAGTCTTCTTTATTACACTAAAAATGCCGAAAAGCTCCGCAGTACTTTTGTAGACGAACTGTTTGGCTGTGAAACACCACTTTCTGCCGGCGGCCAGCGCGATTCTTTCAACGCACTTGTAGAAGAAACCCTTGGCGAGGACTGTGCCTACGATACTGTCATGAATATCCATGAGAAACTGAATGAATGGGTAGATTCTCAGAAGGATTCTCCTGAACCTGCTGTTCTAACCAAACCGGAAGTGAAACGTCTCTTCGAGGAATGCGGTGTCGAAGAAAAAAAATGGAAACTTTCGACCAGTGCTACGAAGCCACCGCCGGTGAGAATGCATCCCTGATGGTATCCAACATTACCAACACCCGCCGGACGGAAATCAAAACTCCTGACGTTGTCATCCATGTGGACCCGGACCGCGCGGCACTAATTGAAACCCAGATCATTGATGGACGTAAATGTATTGTCATCCCAATGGAGGGTGATGTTGAGATCAATGGTATCCATGTGACGGGAAGTTTTTCTGAGGATAACAACAAAGAACTTTAATATATTTCCATTTAATAGAGCCCCGCAGCGAATGCTGCGGGGCTCGATTTTTACGATTTTTTATTCGTAAATTCCATTCACAGTAACATCAAATACTGCTTCTTTTTCCGGCAAGATCTGCTGCCTGTAGTCATCCGGGAAGGTTACGGTTACTTCTACTTCATCTCCTGGGTGAGCACCTACGAGCTGATCTTCAAAGTTATCAATATAGCTTCCAGAACCGATCACAAGGTCTGTTCCCTTTCCATCAGTGCTTCCACGATCGAATGCTGTACCATCGATCTTACCAACATAATCAATGTTTACAGTATCTCCGTCTTTGACTGTCAGAGATGTGTCTGTGCTGTAAGAAGGTGCTTCCGGTGTTGTTGTGGTATCTGCTGCTTCTGTTACCTCCCGACTTCTCTGTAACGTCTACTCAGTCTCAGCAGCTTCCTCCGTAGGAGCCGGTGTTGCAGTCGGTGCAACATATTTATGGTTATCTGTTACTTTGAGAGTCTTGAGAACTTTCTTTTCTTCTTTGATGTCTGCATCATCCAGCCACTTCTCAGTAGTGTCTGTATACAGATCCTGCTCTCTTGTAGAAATGATGACTCCTTCTTGGTCTCTGTCGCTTCTTCATCATCTTCTGATTCAGTTTTACAACATAATATGCTGTATCTGTTTCGATCACGTCCGGAGCAACCTCTCCATCATCGAGTGTCCTGAGGACTTCGATCACTTCCTCCGGATAAGTACTGCTGGAAGAACTGCTGTCTTCCTCATCTTCTCATCTGTGTCCTCATCCTCACTGGTATCATTTGCATCAAAAGTACCTTCCAGTGAAGAATAAGAATCATCTACAGATTTGGCGATCTCATCGAAATCTCCCTCTGGATGCCTTGGTCAGTTCATCCTGGATCTTCTGTGCATCTTCTTTCTTCTGCTTAATCTCATCATCGCTTAAATCTGCTGTGCTGATACTTACATAACTCGAAAGAAGACTGCTGTGCTTCCTCATCAGAAACATCCTTGTCTACATCTGCAATGATCGGATCATGAATTCTCTGTTTGTATGTCTCAAGTTCCAGATAAGTTTTAACCTGATCTTCTGTAACTGCCAGGTCTGCAATTGCCTCATCAGAGTTTGCTTCCATAAAGGAAGCGGCTGCTTCTTCGATTGCTTTTCTCATCATCATCTGTCAGTTCAACATCATAGTCTGCTGCCTTTTCTTTCATGATGTACATAAGTTCTACATCTTTGAGAGATTCTTCTACAGCCTGTTCACCATAGGTCTTGCCTTTTCTGCTTCTGTATCCCAGATATCAAAATCAGAGCCGCCCATATAACTCTCTGTACATAGCTTCTGTCTGCATCTGACCGTCTCTGACAGAAAGGCTTACAACGCCCAGCGGGATCTCTGTTCCATCTACTGTAGCAACCTGTCTTGCTTCCGTCTAATTTCTTTCTCACCGCATCCGGTAAGCATCCTCCTGCAGCCATAATGCCTGCCATAGCAACAACGGCTGTTTTCTTTTGTCATTTTTTTCATATTTTCCTCCATGATTGCCTGTACAATTCTAATAGTATGAGTATAAACTTTTTTCCCTTCAGGGCAAGGATTATCCTATAAGAAACGCTGTTTTTTCACAAAATAGACACGTTTCTCCTGCTTAATCCCTTTAAGTCAGGATTTATTCTGTTGCTGTGAACAGTTTTTATTCTTCCACCAGCTTTTTCCAGTTCATTCAGAAAATCCGTAAGTGCTGTCAGAAGATTCAGCTCCGACCGGTGTCAGGATAAATTTCGGTTCCTGCTCATTCTTGAACTGCAGCACCTCTTCTGTATTTCTGCATCAGTTCCGGAAATCCTGCCGGATTCAGTTTTGCACGTTCATACAAGCGTGATCTTCATATCTTTTCCTGTCTGTTTGATCTCCGTCACATAACTCCTGTGTGCAAGTGCCTTGAGTCTGGCAATCGCCAGAAGATTCAGCACTGCCTTTCGGCATTTCTCCGAAACGGTCCAGAATTCTTCCAGCATATCATCATAATCCTGTTGTGTCTCAATCCCCGCAATTCTTTTATAAATATCCAGCTTCTGAAATTCATTACTGATGTAGGAATCAGGAATAAAGCATCCATATTCAGATCGATCGTTGTTTCAAAATCTTCCATTGTATGGATTCCTTTTTTGCTTCTTTTACTGCCTCACTGAGCATCTTGCAGTAAAGATCATATCCAACTGCATTCATATGACCATGCTGTTCTGCTCCCAGAAGATTTCCTGCTCCACGCAGTTCAAGATCCGCATGGCGATCTTGAATCCACTTCCCAGATCTGTGTATTCTCGAATCGCAGACAGTCGTTTCTCTGCTGTCTCTTTGAGCATCGTATTCCTTCGGTACATCAGAATGCATATGCGGTACGGTTGGAACGTCCGATCCTTCCTCGAAGCTGATAAAGCTGCGAAAGTCCATAACGGTCCGAATCATGGATGATCATCGTGTTTACATTGGAAATATCAAGTCCTGTCTCTATGATCGTTGTAGAAACCAGCACATCGATCTCCCCATTGATAAATGAATACATGACGGCCTCAAGTTCTCTCTCACTCATCTGTCCATGTGCAAAATCAACTCTCGCATCTGGAATAAGTTCGAGAGACGTGCCGCCACATCCGCAATATCATTCACCCGATTGTATACATAATAAACCTGCCCGCGCCTCTTCGAAGTTCCCGTTGATTGCCTTCTCGAACAGTTTCTTCATCGTATTCCATAACGTAGGTCTGAATGGGACACGATCCATAGGCGGCTCTTCCAGTACACTCATATCACGGATTCCGATCATGCTCATATGAAGAGTTCTTGGGAATCGGAGTTGCCGTCAGTGTCAGTACATCAACGTCTTTCTTAAGCTGTTTGATTTTTTCCTTATGGACAACGCCAAAACGCTGTTCCTCGTCAATGATCAGCAGACCAAGGTTTTTGAAAGTGACATCTTTTGACAGGACTCTGTGTGTTCCTACAATTATGTCAATCTGTCCTTTTTTGAGATCTGCACTGATTCTTCTGCTGCTGAGACGGTGTACGAAAACGGCACAGAAGATCCACTCGCACCGGAAACTCATTCATTCGCTGTACAAAGGTATTATAAACCTGCTGTGCAAGAATAGTAGTAGTAGGTACCAGATAGACGACCTGACGGCTCTCCTGAACGGCTTTTAAACGCCGCACGAAGGGCAATCTCTGTCTTGCCATAGCCTACGTCCCCCATACAAGAAGATCCATGATCTTGGTGCTTTCCATATCTTTCTTGGTATCCTCTATCGCAGCAAGCTGATCTTCAGTTTCCTCATACGGGAACATTTCTTCAAACTCTCTCTGCCAGACTGTATCCGGACCGCATACATACCCTTCTTTTTCCTGGCGGACCGCATAAAGTTCCACCAGTTCCTTTCGCGATATTCTGGACTGCACCACGAACTCTGGTTTTGTCTTTTCCATTCCTGACCCGCCAAGACGGTTCAGCTTCGGCGGTTTTGCAGTCTCCGATCCCGCATATTTCTGAAGCGCATCAAGCTGTGTTGCAAGGATATAGAGGTTGCTGCCGTTTCGGTATTCGATCTTAATATAATCCTTCGCGACTTTATCTACTGCAACTTTCTCAATACCACGGTAAATGCCCAGCCCATGTTTTTCATGAACTACAAAAGTCTCCAATCGAAAGTTCGAGAAATCCTGAATACGTTTTCCATTGTATTCTTTTTTTTCTTACGCTTCTTCTGCTCTTTTCCAAAAATGTCAGTTTCTGTGATAATCGCAAATTTGATAAACGGATATTCAAATCCTCGACGTGCATGCCCATATGCAACCATGATCTCGCCAGGTTCCAGCACATGATCAAAATCTTTTCCGTAAAAGGCACTCAATCCCTCATCCTGAAGATCCTTGCAAGACGCTCTGCCCTGGTTCTGGATCCTGAAAGAAGTACAATCTGATATCCCTGCTTCTTATACTGTTTAAGATCCTTGACCAGAAGTTGAAAAACTACTCTGATAGGAACTCACAGATTTCACTGTCAGATTAAACTGTTCTGTGATCTTCCAGTCCGATTTGTTTTGGTTCCAGCGCAAGTGACACGGAAATACAGTTTCGGTCATTCAGCTTATGTCTCAGTTTTTCCCAGCTGCACATCCAGCTCTGGGAAAGATTTTTCCCTCCCTTTTGCTGACGGTTCTCGCAGCTCTGACGAAATTCTTCTTCTACTGCTTTTGCATTTTCCTCCAGACGGTTCGGCTCATCCAAAAACACAAGACTGTTCTCTTCCGAAAAATAATCCAGGAAAGAAACTCCATCCTTTTTCGACCGGCTGCTCTATAGCAGGATAGATGGTAATTTCATCGAGATTTTCCAGCGAGCGCTGGCTCTGCGAATCAAATGCTACGGATCGAATCGATCATCTCCCCAGAGCTCGATTCTCCATGGATTCTCTTCTGTAAGAGAATAGATATCCACAATCCCACCTCGAACAGAAAACTGTCCTGGCATCTCTACCTGTCCAACACGTTTCATAACCCATATGGACAAGCGCAGCTGTCAGTTTATCCATATCCAGCGTACTGTCGTTGCGAAAATGGATCAGTTGTTTTTCAATATCTTATCAAGCGGCTGAAGATAATCCATGCAACCATCTATACTGGTGACAACTGTAATATCCTCTTTCTGCTCCAGCAATGCCTTAATAACGCACATCCTCTGACGGATCAGAAGATTCCCGTGAATATCTGCCTGAAAAAAAAAGCAGATCCTTTGCAGGGTAATAATATACATTCTTATCATAAAACGATAATCTTCATACAGCTCTTTCGCAGCTTTTCATCTTCTGCCAAAATCAGATGAGATGGAAAAAAGCCCGGAAAGCCCATATATAAAATGAGCTTTCTGGGACTCCATACAACCACTGATCTCCAGTATTCCACGATTACTTTTTGCTTTTGTATAAATTGCTTCCATCTCTGCAAGATTTTGCAGAGGATGCAAAAATGTTTTCATACAACCCCCGGTTTCTTGTTGAATTCATTCATGGCAGCATCCGTTCTGTCCGACAAAATCAGTTCCACTGCCTTACATGCACGGTCCTGCGCCTCATCAACGAGACACGGTCTTCTTTTCCAACTCTTCCAAGAACATAATCCGCCAGATCCCAGCCCTGCGGCTTGGCACCAACACCGACTTTGATACGCACAAAGTTCTGTGTACCGAGCTCCTGAATGATATTCTTTGATTCCATTATGTCCTCCGGCACTGCCCTTCTTACGGATCCGGAAGCTGTCCCGGATCCAGATCGATGTCATCATAGATCACGATCATCTCTGTTTCCGGGTCAATTTTGAAGTAGTTTGCCATCTCCCGGACGGACCTCCGCTGAGATTCATATAGGACAGAGGTTTCATCAGGAGAGCAGGCTGCCCTCCGATGATCCCCTTGCCGTACATGGCATTAAACTTCACACCGCCCTGTGGGATCTGGTATTCTTCTACCAGTTTGTCAATCACATCAAATCCCATGTTGTGGCGTGTCGCTTCATACTGCCTTCCGGGATTTCCCAAACCTACGATCAAGTACATTCAAATTTCCTCGCTTAGTATTAATTAAAGTAAACCATTTCATCTGCCAGTGGCTCGCAGATTTCTACATGATCTGCGTAGAGAACGATTCCCTCTTCTCCTGATATTCGTTTCTTCTCTCCACACCAATTTTTTGCGGTAACTTCTACCCATTCTCCTGGATTCAGCTTTGGTGCATAGGCACTCTTGCATACATAGCCAAGAATGTTGTGTCATCTGCACAGCAGGTCATTGCAGCACGTCCCGGAACAAAAGAATTTGCTTCCCATTCCGCGCGGTTTCATGACTCTTGCTTTGAATTTGACCGTTTTTCCTTCATAATTTTCCGGATGATCCATGGCATCTACAAACCAGATACCATAATCCTCAGGAAGAATCTCGATAACCGGCGCATTCATATCAAATGGCATTTCATCCTGGAAAATATCACCCAGCTCACCTTCTTCATCTTCAAAGATAACTTCTGCTCTCTGGTTCGCAACCTTTGATTCCACGACGATAAGTCGGGAGTGGATCGTCCTCCTTTACAGCGATTAAAAATAACCATATGTGTTTTTTATCATATCCATAAAAATGGATTTCATGTTTGCCATATACATCTGAAAGTACTGGCATCTACGCAGGTGATCTGCTGTTCTACCCCCAGCCCTGTGGAAGCTGCATTTTTCGAAGTCACTTTACAAGCCACATTCCATTATATTCAATGATAACTCGTTCTGGCTGATGAAGGATATCCATGGCAACCAGTCTTTCAGTTGTAAAATCTTCTTTATTTTCGATAATTTCCACAACTGTATTGTTTGCTTTCAGTGCAGCCTCATCGTATTCTTCCTCACCCTCTTCACAGAGAATCAGAAGAGTTTTTCCGTCTGTGTGAAATAATCCTGCTGAATAGTAAAATTCAGAAAAAGAAGTCTTTCCACTTTCAAGGAAACCTGTCATTAAATAAATCGGCACTTTGATTTCTTCCATTGTCTGTATGTTCCTCCGTTATTACAGGCCAAAAAGCTCAGCCAGTTTATCTTCTTTCAGTTTAGAGCCGATTACGCAGAGACGACCTGTGTATTCCGGTGCACCGCTACGGATCTCTGTTTCCTCACGGAACCATGTCAAAGTAGATCCATGTTCCGTCTTCTGCAGGAAGCATTCCTTTCGCACGAAGGATATTCCATATTCTTCTGTCTCAGACAGTGTCTCAAGGATCTTTTCAAGATTTTCTCTTGTGTATTTCTTAATTGTCTCACGGCCCCAGCTTGTGAAAACTTCGTCTGCATGATGATGGTGGTGATCATGGTGATCATGTCCACAGCCGCATTCATGATCGTGATGATGATGCTCATGCTCCTCGTGTTCATGGTCATGACCGCATCCGCATTCATGGTCATGATGATGATGATGATCTCATGCTCCTCGTGTTCATGGTCATGGCCGCATCCACATTGTTCATGGTCATGATGATGCTCATGTTCCTCGTGATCGTGGTCATGATGTTCTCATGATCATGATCATGATGGTGATGACCATGTTCATGAACATGTCCACATTCCGGGCAACTTCTTCTTCCATCATTTCCTGCTGCCAGAGATACCGGATGTTCCATAACTTCCAGGATCTTTGCACCTCCAGTTTCTCGATCGGTGTGGTGATGATCGCTGCTTTGGAGTTAATCTCACGAAGCAGTTCCAGTGATGCCTGTGCTTTTGCTTCGTCTACGATATCGGTACGACTCATGATGATCGCTCCTGCATATTCAACCTGGTTATTCAAAGAATTCACCAAAGTTTCTCATATACATTTTGCATTTCTTTGCATCTACAACAGTAGTGTAGCTGTTCAGAACCAGATCCTGTTTCTTCTTCTACGCCCTGTACTGCTTTAATGACATCAGATAAGTTTACCGACACCTGAAGGCTCGATCAGGATTCTGTCGGATGATATTTGCTGATCACTTCTTTGAGAGATGCGCCAAAATCTCCTACCAGTGAGCAGCAGATGCATCCTGAGTTCATTTCACGGATCTGGATTCCGGAATTCTTTAAGAAATCCGCCGTCAATTCCGATCTCACCAAATTCATTCTCGATCAGTACAACCTGCTCGTCTTTAAACGCATCCTTTGAGGAGTTTTTTGATCAGAGTTGTTTTACCGGCTCCAAGAAAACCGGAAATAATATCAATTTTGTTTTTCCATGGTATATTCATATCCTTTCTTAATACAGTGTTTAGCAAGGCTAACTCCAAACGCAATTTTGACCAGGAAGTGCATGCACCCCCTGGTTAATTTTGCCATTCATAATGGTAATGGGGACATGAACCAGTCACGCCCCCACTGTGTTTATCATTACCGTTTACAGTAATGTTATTCATTCCTTTGATCAGCCGTTGATCATGAAGCTCAGAAGTTTATCAATATCTTCTTTCTCATAAGCAACGATTTCCAGTTCGGGATCTCTCCGCCGGAGAAAATATTTGCCAGAGATACATACTGGGATAATTTGGATTTCAGATTCAGTCTGTCTCCCTCACCTGTTACAAGTTCTACTCTTCCTTTGCAGCTATCTACTACTTCAAAAAATTTGTCGATATCTTTAATGTTGGATACTTTCATTTTTTTATTCTCCTTTCGAGATTTTAATCAGTTAGTTGCTTTCTAATTCGCGTTCAGTATAAACCATATTTTTGCAAATTGCAATGCCTTTATAACAAAAAAAATTAGTATGTAAACACAGCAATTCCATATGCCGGAAGCGGATATGCAAAAAGAAAACTCTCTGTGATCACATTCCTTTGCCTCTGCCTTAAATACTTCCGGTTTGTCCAGAAGACCGTGTTCATCCATAATAAGTTTGTACTGTTTATTCTTCGGAACGCCAACACGATAATCTGGACGTTCTACCGGCGTATAGTTCACAACGAAACCAGATTGTTTTCGTTTGGTAGGTGACTTACGTACCAGACTGAAAATGCTTCTGTCTGCATCATCTGCATTGATCCATTCAAATCCATTCGGATCATTATCTCCGGCATAAAGTGCAGGATATTTCTTATACATATGGAACAGGGCACTGACCAAATGCCTGCAGATCTTTTGTGATTGTCTTCTTCCAGAAGATACCAGTCAAGCTCTCTTTCCTCACTCCACTCACGAAGCTGTGCAAATTCCTGTCCCATAAACAGAAGTTTCTTGCCTGGATGGAAGATCATAAATGCATATCCCAGCCTTCAGATTCTTGAATTTATCATCCGGATATCCCTGGCATCTTATTCAAGCATCGAACACTTAAGATGTACCACTTCATCATGAGAAATAACAAGAACATAATTTTCACTGTATGCATATGTCATGGAAAAATGTCATCTTATTGTGATTAAATTTACGGAAATATGGATCCAGTTTCATATATTCCGTGAAGTCGTGCATCCATCCCATATTCCACTTCAGGCTGAAACCAAGACCATCATCTTCTGCCTTTCCGGTAACCATCGGCCATGCAGTAGATTCCTCTGCGATCATGACCGTTCCATGATTTCTTCCAAGAACAACCGTATTCAAATGTTTGAAGAATTCAATAGCTTCCAGATTCTTGTTTCCGCCATATTTATTGGCAACCCATTCACCGTCCATTCTTACCATAATCAAGATAAAGCATGGATGCCACTGCATCGACACGCAGTCCGTCCACATGACATTCCTCGATCCAGAACAATGCATTTGCAATCAGGAAATTCCGTACCTGCGGTCTTTTCCATAATTGTAGATCTTGGTTCCCCAGTCAGGATGCTCACCCTTTCTAGGGTCTGCATACTCATATACAGCAGTTCCATCGAAATTGGCAAGTCCATGTGCATCCTTGGGAAATGAGCCGGAACCCAGTCGAGTATAACACCGATCTGGTTTCTGTGCAGGTAATCCACCATATATTTGAAATCCTGTGCAGTACCATACCTGGAAGTCGGTGCATAATAACCAGTGACCTGATATCCCCATGAGCCATCATATGGATACTCGGCAATTCCCATAAGTTCAATATGTGTATAACCCATTTTCTTTACATAGGCAGCAAGTTCATGTGCCAGTTCACGGTAATTATAAATCCCGGATCATCCATCATTTCTGCTTCATGTTTCTTCCAGGAACCGGGGTGTACCTCATAAATGGCCATTGAGGATCTTTGTTTCATCAAATTCCGGACGCTTCTTCATCCAGGTGGTATCTTTCCATTTGTAATCTGGAAATATCCGCAATCCTGGATGCCGTTCCCGGTCTGAGTTCTGCTTCATTTGCGTATGGATCTGCCTTTATAAAGTTCTTCTCCATGATATCCGACAATATAAAGAATTTGTACAGATCTCCAATTTTGCACTCAGGAACAAATGTCTCATATACCCCAATTGGTCCTACTTTATTCATAGGATTCGCCTGTGCTATCCCAGTTATTAAACTCTCCAACAACAGAAACAGATCTGGCATTTGGTGCCCACACTGCAAAATAAACGCCCTTTTTTACGGCGCTGTGTCGTAGGATGTGCTCCTAATTTCTTATAAATGTCATAATGCGTTCCCTGTCCAAACAGATATTGATCCAGTTCTGTAAACTGCATTTTCTCTCCCATCCAGAACTTCCTCCTTAATATACAGCTTCTTTCAATTCTATCAGTTTCTTTATGGTTTCTGACAGAGCAAATCCATACTGGCTGATTTTATATTGCACATTTATTAATGCTGATATTTTACCATTTTATAGACATTTATACCAATCATATGGTTTTCCGTCAATTAAAATAAACAATATTCTGAACAAAAAATGAGGACAAAACTTTTTCTTTGCTTTGTCCTCATCTGTACTTCTTATTTTATCATACGAATCATCACCGCTGGAATTTCATCATAATAATTCCCTGAATCACTGTCACCGGAAGAATCATCTCCATAATCCTCCGATCCGGAACTGTCATCATAGGAACTGTCACTTCCGGAATGTCATCTGATGAATCACCACTGCCCGAAGAATCGTCTCCATCCGGAGCTTCCATCTCGGAAGAACTGCTGTCTCCTGAACTACTGTCTTCGAACCATCACTGGAATCTTCGGAAGAACTTCCATCACTTACATCTGTGCCATCTGAAGAACTGTCGATCCATCAGAACACATCACTGCTTCCATCATCTGTGGATGCTGAATCTGAGTTTCCATTATATCCTGGGATCGTTCCTGCCTGAAGCTGACTGTCCCAGAACTGTGAATAACTTGCATTTTGTAAGGTTACATTCTTGGCTGCTGCCAGTTCACTGACTGTCATCAGCTTATAGCCCTGTGAATAAGATCCGGTATCATTTCAATGCTGCCTGAACGGAAGGTTCATGAATATCATGCATCAAAATAATCGTTCCGTCTGTCAGGTCGCCATTCATAACGGCGTCATAATCTGCTGCCGCATCCATCAGCCTCCAGTCTTCTGTATCAAGAGACCACATGAAGAACGGCTTCTGTACCGCATCAAAAATATCCTGGTTTGCGGCTCCATATGGTGCCCGGGCTACTGTAGAAATCTGTCCACAGGCTTTTCTTCAAGGCATCATCTGTCTTCTGGAATTCTGCCAGAACATCATCCATTGACATATTTAACAGTGTCTGGCTCGGATGATCCCAGGAATGGTTTCCAATCTCACATCCTATATCTACCATTCTCTGTACAGTTGACTGCCAGGAGCCCACGTTCTGTCCCAACATAAAGAATGTCGCATGCGCATTATTCTCTTCCAGACAATCAGAAGTTCATCTGTATATTCTCCCCGGTCCATCATCGAAAGTAAGTGCAATTCTCGGTTTATGTGTATTCCGGATCATATGTACCATCATCATTAAAGTAATAATCATCAAATCCAACGCTTATCCATCCTGTCTGAATGTAACCATTCTCATCAAAATAATAGGTGGAACCATCTATTTCCTGCATACCATTGCAAAATAAGTGCCATCTGCATTCTGATACCATTTTGCCTTTCTCATTTTCATTCCATCCAATAGACATCTGCGATGCCTTTGCCAGATCATTCTTGAGTGGATATCTTGCCGCTGAATTGACTGCTGATGTCGTTCCCGATGCAGTGTCTGCGTAGTACCATCCGAAACGGTTGCGGAATCTGTATTATCAACTTCAGCCTGAACCTTGGCTGGTTTCTCAACATTCCTGCCGCTGATCCTGTTGACAACGGGGATCAGAATTCCCCTTATAACGAACACGACGACAAGAATCACAGCAACGACATGCGCCCAGGCGCATCATCTTACGTCTTCTCATCTGTTGCTGCTTTTTGCGTATTTCGTTCACGCAATACTTTTTATCCATGATTTATCTGTATTTTATCTCTGATGGTAACTGTTCAGTACCCTCACAGTTGCCTCTGATGTTACTGTTTATGGTACTTCAGTAACGCATTCATTTTATTATCATAACGCATTTATTATGGAAATACAATTGTCTTTTGTTAAATATTTGTTTATTCCTCTACTGTATCATCCTCCATGACTTCTCCTGCCATATCTTCCTCTGAGGCTTCCTGCTCTGCGTCGCTTCCATCGTCTTCCATCAGTTCTGAGTCTGTATTTTCTGCGTCAGAGTATGCATCTTCGTTTTCAATAGAATCCTCTGCACTTCCTGTCTTTTCGTTGACAGTAGACTGGTCTACAATAAATTTCTCCACACGAAGAAGTGCCAGTGATTCATTTACTTCATCCTCTCCATATGTTTCAATCAGCTCATCAATGCTTGCCACTCCATAGTCCAGAAGCAGATTATTCTTTAAGTCTTCCGTTTCTTTATCGTTCAGACTTAATCCTTCTGCATCGATAATTCCCTGAACGATCAGATTCTGTTCAACTTTGGATTCTGCATAATTTTTGCATTCTTCATTAAATTCATCTTCTGTCAGATCCCATGTTTCCAGCAGATCACTCAGTTCCATTCCATTGTCTTTTTGCTGACTGCTCATACAACGCCTTATAATTTTCTTCTGCTTTTTTTGACTTCTTCCTCTGGATACTTCTTGATTTCAGATGTATCAAGTACCTCAGACCATGCTGTTGCATACAATTCATTATCTGCTGTTGTAGCAGCCTGTTTTTCAAGATTATCCCTTACAGACTTCTTATACTCATCTACGCTCTTTGTAATCTGTATTGAAGTAACCCATTCATCCGTCAATTCAGATGCTCTTGTAAATTTCTGAAGAGTCACCTTTAAAAGATTGCCTCCTTACCGGAAAGAGAATCATCCTCGCTGTAACCTTCCGGTAAAGTAAGAGTCAGTTCTTTGGTTTCTCCCTTTTTCATTCCAACCAGACCATCTTCAAAACCATCGATTCCATATCACCTTCACCGACAACCAGTTCATAATCTTCTGCTGAGCCTCCGTCAAACTCCTCGCCATCAACCGTACCGGTGAAATTAATAGTAATAGTATCTCCTTCTTCAACGGTTCCGTCCTTGACTTCCGTTCCCTTGTCCTGCAGTTCATAACTGATCTCTGCATTAACATCATCATCTGTTACTGCCTGTGTGTAACGGTCCCGAGTAAAACCCTTGTACTCCCCGATTGTAACATAGTCAGAAATATCTTTTACAGAAACAATTCTTGTCTCTTCTTTTTTAGAATCGGAATCTTTGGACTCCTCTTTATCTTCTGATTTATCAGCGACTGCCTCTGTCTTTGTGGTATCTTTATCAGGATTTTCTTTATTTCCACAAGCGGTCAGAGATACTGCCATGCATGCTGCTAACATTGCTGCTACTACTTTTTCTTCATCAAAAAATTCTCCTTTCAAAACAATCTGTATCCTACATCTCCGGAACCGGTGTCGGTCTGGAAGAATCCCATACCTCTGATACATCAAAAGATCACTGAGCATTTCCGGATTATAATACATTCTGTATCCATCCAGATTTCTTCTTCCCTGTCGAAAATAATCATCTGTAATCTGTACAAAGTACTGGCTGGAATCTACATTACAGAAATAATCGTATCCGGCTTTTTTGTAATAGGCAAATTTCGCATTGTCACTGGAATATCCCTCCCAGTCACCAATATCTGCGCCAAAAGCAAAGATAACCATATCTGTATCACCAAGGATCGGTGCCACATAAGCTTTCCATTTCTTGTCATCTGTTTTCAGTTCCTCTGCCGTGGAAGTCGTTGCATTCCGATGTCCCCAGGTATGACTCGCAAACTCCCAGCCTTCCGCCTTCATTGCATCAGCAACCTTCTTGGCATCCTTCACATCCTGGTCATAATCAAAATCCGGATGACTGTCCAGGAAGGCTTTCTGGTCATCCTGAAGGTTTTCTTTATCTTTATAGGCAATGTCTGTACGATATCCAAGAACACCATCATAACCAGTCATCGCAAGAATTCCCTTTACGTCCATGATAAGGAAAAATCCGGATGTTCTTTGATAAAAGAATCCAGAAGCGGTACCAGATCATAATCTCCTACCGATACACTTCCATCATCCTCAATATATTCTGTTTTGACATCACCATTCTCATCAAGCACCAGCCTGGATGCATAACCGTCACCATCCATATAATGATAGTAGCTCACATCATCCTGTGAGAGTACAAACGGAATCTTGCCCTCCGGCACCATGATCTTGCCACGGCTCATCGTACCATCCTTGTTCACTGTTGCCATGTCATGCGGGCTTACCAGAACATAGCCCTTATCATACATGATCTGAATGATCTTATTGAACTCACTGATCGTTGTCATTACCTGATTATATCCACCTGATTTGGAATCTCCGTCAAATGCCTTGCTGGTATCTTTGATCAGTGTGTGAAAAAATACATGTGTGATCTGTTCCAATGGATACTCTACAAGTGAAGACTTTGCAATCTGGCACTTGGCTGCCAGATCCATATAATCTTTTATTTGACACAAACTCCTTCTGACCTTTTCAGAAGTTTGATTGCTTCATCATAATTATACTGTTGATACATGATGGTTGCCTGATCAAGAATGGACTGCTCTTTACTGGATTTTGAAGAATCCTCTTTCTCCGAGTCATTACTGTCCGTTTCTGCCTCTTCCTGAGAAGCAGTCTGATAAGTACTGACTGTTTTTGTTTCCTTTTTTGCTGTATCATTCAAAAAGCGACAGAATATGACTGCCGCTTAGAAGTATCGAAGCTGAAAAAATACATCCAAGTATCACAGCTCTTTTTCTTCATAGTTGTAACTCCCTTCTTTCTTAACTTAAGTCATTGGTGGTACCGGAGTCGGTCTGCTTGGATCAAAGACATCCTTTACATTAAACAAATCTTCCAGAAGTTCCGGATTATAATACATACGATATCCATCCACATTTCGCCTTCCCTGTCGGAAGTAACGGTCTCGGATCTGCACAAAATATTTGCTGGAATCCACATTGCAGTAATAATTGTATCCGACACTCTTGAGGTATTCAAACTTGTCCCCGGAATAATCTTCCTGCACCGTCAGATCTGTTCCAAATGCAAAAATGATAATATCCGTTCCTCCGATCAGGGGATCCACATTATCCTTGAACTTCTGTGTGTCTGCCTGAAGCTGTTCCAGAGAGATTTGTCCTACATTCTGATGTCCCCAGGTATGACTGGCAAAAAGCCATCCTTCTGCTTTCATAGCATCAGCTACTTTCTTCGCTTCTTCCCGTTCTTTGTCCAGACTGAAATCCGGGTGTGCATCCAGCCATTCAACTTTGTTATCATCCAGATCTGCCGGACGTGTTTCATAGCTGATATCTGTTCGATATCCCAGAATTCCATTATATCCGGTCAATGCAACGATTCCCTTGGCTCCTCTGTAAGAAAAATCCGGATGTTCCTCTACGAAACGATCAATCAGCGGAACCATATCATAATCTCCCTACTGATACACTTCCATCATCCTCAATATATTCATTGCGAACTTTGCCATCATCATCCACGACAAATTTCGCTGCAAATCCGTCTCCATCCATATAGTGGTAATAACACACATCATCCTGAGAAAGTACAAACGGGATCTTACCTTCCGGAAGAAGGATCTCTCCCGGTGACATGGTTCCATCCTCATTCACCTTTGCCATATCTTTGATACTGACCATTACATAACCCCTTATCATACATAGTCTGTGTAATCTTGTTAAACTCATCTATCGTAGTCATAACCTGATTATAATCAGCCTCTTTGTAGTCTCCATCAAAACCTTACTCGGATCCTTGATAAGAGTATGATAAAAAACATGTGTCACTTCTTCCAGTGGCCATGATTTACAGGAAGCTTTGGCCTCTTCGTATTTTTGACTGCATTCTGCATATCAGAGTTGCTGCTGTATGAGGCATCTTTCTTAAGAAGCTCCATCGCACCATCGTAATCATCATACTGTGCTGCTTTTCGTTTCGCCGCTTTGAGCGTGTATCCTTTTGCAGAAGCTTCAGAAGAAGCTTTCTCTGTTGTCTGTGAATCTTTGACTGAAATCGAAGCATCTGAAGCATTTACCGCCGTTTTCTTATCAGAACTGTCTGACGATGAAAGGAGTCGTCCTGCAATTCCCTGACTGCCGCAGCTGTCACAAACAGGATGCCAATAGCCATAATACCCAGGATCATCCTTTCTGACGCTCGTTTTCTCTGTAACGCCCGACGTCTCCCGCCTGCGTTCCCGCTGACGCTCTTCTTCTGTCATCCTTCCTGTTTGGACAGATCGGGATGTCTTTTATCGGCTTGTTGTCTGGGTTTCTTTTTACCATTATACCTTTCCATACTAACTCCTTATCTCGTCTGTTCTGTAATTTTAGTATACCTCATGTTATTTTTTCTTATTCCAGATCTTACAATTTATGTTCTTTATATTATACCTGTTTACCAATATCATTTCCACCGTTTTTCCTTTTTTCTTCACGGATTTTTCGTGAATTTATTTGCCTTTGTAATAAATAATGTTAGAATATATTTCGCATAAATATTTATAAATATATACACATTGAGGAGGGTATCTATGAGTACACTTAGCATCGTCCTTCTTGTTATCCTGGTCATTCTGATCATTGCCCTGGATACTCTTTATTTCTTCGGAAAGAAAGCTCAGAAAAAGCAAGAAGAACAGCAGGCACAGATTGAAGCTGCTAAGCAAACAGTTTCTATGCTGATTATTGATAAAAAGCGGATGCCGTTAAAAGATTCCGGACTTCCACAGATGGTGATCGACCAGACACCGAAGCTTATGCGCCGCTCCAAACTTCCGATCGTAAAAGCTAAGGTTGGTCCGAAGATCAGCATCCTCATCGCAGATGAGAAGGTATTCGACCTGATCCCGGTTAAAAAAGAGATAAAAGCCGAAGTAAGCGGTTTATACATCGTTGGAGTTAAAGGAATCCGTGGTTCTCTTGAAGCACCGGCACCTAAGAAAAAAGGGATTTTTCAAAAGAATGTTCAGCAAAGACAAATAAGATCAAAGAAAGACAATGCCCGCCTGTCAAAATGCTTCGCGGGCATTATTTTTGATCTTTATAAAACAAATTCATCGGAATCCTTAGACTGTGCCTGTACTGTCAGATAACAGTCCGCAACATGTTCTTCATTCATATCAAGTGCGTAATCCACTTTCATCTGAATATCGTCTTCACTTTCCTTTCAGTTCCATACCTGTTGCTGCAATCCCCATCTGAAGTGTTCCATATGGTGTATTATAAAAAGTTTTGTTTTTTTTCCCTGTTCAAAAACCATATGAACATTTACCTGTCCCTTTTTCGGATTTCTACTCCTTCCGATGACATTTTAATATAATTTACCGTTGTCTGTGCAGAATCATCCAGCATTTCTTCATATCGCAGATAATGACTTCCATTTCGGAAATAATACTGTCCTGGCACTACAATCTCAATCGGTTCCTGCTCATCGTCTGTTTCCATCAGCTGAAGACCACGTACATGTATCAATCCATCTTTGTTCATCTGTCTGCTCCTCCTGATCTTTAATATTTTTCTATGTCGATTTTTTTTGCCATCGACACATCATATGGAAGAATCGAATTGGCAAATGCCTTAAATTCATCTGCCAGATCACTCACATAGAAGCGATACGGAAATTCCTCTTCTCCTGTCCCGCTGCTGGAAATATCCAGTTCTGCAAGAAGAGCCTTCAACTGCAGTGCTGTCTCATATGCCGGATTAACAAGACGTACGTTCTGTCCCATAACCTCTCTGATCGTGGAACGTATCAGAGGATAATGTGTACATCCAAGAATCAGCGTATCAATCTCCTGCTGCTTCAATTCCTGAAGATACTGGAAGCAACCTCGGTAGTTACCGGATCATGAAGCCAGCCTTCTTCAACCAGCGGAACAAATAATGGGCAGGCTTTTCCGATCACAGTGATCTCCGGATCAAGATGCTTCAGGAATGCTTCATGAATGCCGCTTCCGACAGTTCCAAGTGTTCCGATCACACCAACTCTTTTATTATGAGTTTCCTCTGCTGCTACCCTTGCCCCAGCTTCAATCACTCCCAGTACAGGAATATCCAGTTCATCCTTTACTGCATCCAGGGCAAATGCACTTGCTGTATTACAGGCAATCACAATCGCCTTCACCTGCTGTTCTCTACAAAAAATGAATGATCTGCCTTGAATAGCGGATAATTGTCTCCTTTGATTTACTTCCATAAAGGAACCCTTGCTGTATCACCAAAATAAACAATCTTCTCCGATGGAAGGTTTCTCATGATCTCCCTTGCGACAGTAAGACCGCCCACTCGGAATCAAATACACCGATCGGTGCATCTCTGTCTATTTTCATAAATCTATTTCTCCAGTTCTTCTGTTCTGTTTGATGTTGATCGTTCAGAAACACCTTGCATTTCTGAACGATTATTTAACATCTTACCACCTCTCCAGCGCTTTTCGCAAGCCAGAAGGACAGCTTTGGCGGCTGTTTTACCGTATTTTCATAATTGTCTGCCGCTGTATGTGTATCTTCAAAACAGAATTGAGGATACAGGGTTCCCCACCACGCCATAATACCAGAATCTTCGACATTTTTCGGCGCACCCGAAAAATCACTGTTACCGCCATCCCCACTGCTACAGAAAAAAACATTCTTTTTTTCCAGTTTCTTAACCAGTCCATTTTATTACCTCCGAAATCTGTTAAATGCAAATGATTCTCTGTCCGGAGTATGCACACTTTGCAGATTTTATTCCAGACAGACCTGAATTTCTTCGTCCTGCAGAATAATTTCAGGAATGTCCAGCAAAGTATTGTTTTTCATAGTGCTGCTGATATACCTGCCGCAATGTAACACCATTTTTTTCCTGCTCCGGGATTCTGTTCTCAAGAATTCCCTCAGAAGATATTCACCTGTCGAACTTCCATTTTGTTCCATTTCATGATCTGCTCCGGATATTCTGAACGAAACACATACACATTTTCACCGATCAGAGGCTCTTTTTTTCCAGATATGCCAGCAGTTCCTTCCAATGCTCCGACTGCACCAGCTGATTCTTAAGAATCAACACCTGCAAATGTCCCATATCCAGATATTTTCCTGTGAACGATTATAGATTTTTCTATTTCATCAAAATCATTTCCTTTTATCGACAGCACAGAATTTTTGACTTTCCTCTTTTTCCTGTCCTTCTGCACTCGGAAGTTCCGGCATTCCGTAAATGAGTGTCCAGCCATCTTCTGACCACTCTACGCCGAGTGCAAGAGGATACATTCGTTTCTCCGGTTCGATTCCTGCACATCCATTTAATGCAAGAATGACAAAAGCCATCAAAGCGACTATAGTTGTTTTTCTTGTTTTTCTTCCGCCCACAGAAAAGAATAAAGCACCTGTATAAATAAAAGTCCTGGAACAAATATGGTTTCCAGGTAGTTTCTGTAAAACGTCCTCATCCAATACCTGATACTTCCAATAATGACAGTCCAAACACCAGTGCCGCCATCCAGTACTTTGCTGTTCCCAGATGGCATTTTCCACGACCTGATGTCCATAGTAAAAAAGGCTGCCCAGTGCAAACAGCAATCCATATAAGAGAAATCCCATCCAAAGTACATCGAATCTTGCAAGAATGTTTCCTGGAAGAGCTGCACCGGCAAGCAGTGGCAGAATTGGAGACCTTCTGTCAGAAGCCTGTTCCATCCAAATACTGCCGGAAGCAGAACAAGCACTCCTGCCAAAATTCCACCCACTGTAAGAATCGCGCCTATAATCGTTTTGCCCACACTTCCCGGTCTCACCACATCACGCATGATAAACGGAAACAGGCCCACCCCGGAGAATCCACACAAAAAAAAGATATCCACCCTGAACAACTGCCGCCCCGCTTATTCGTTCCGCTTCAGCCATCTCCTGTAAATAGTCAACCCGTATCTGCCCCAGACACAGCACCATCATAAGAAGAACACCTGCCAGAAGCAAACCTCCTGATATCTCCGCCATCCGTCCCTTCTTCTCTGAATTCCCTTTTCTGTTCCTATACTGCACACAACTATCACAAGAAAAGAAATCCACCCTGACGGAATTCCCATAAGCAGCCATCTCTCGGTATGATCTGTTCCAGTATTTTCAGAATATATACTGCGGTAAAATGATATAAACAAGAAAAAGACCCCTGCTATCCGCCCCCCAGAAACTTCCAAAGGAAACGTACCATATCCGAATATCCGCTGGTCACTGCAAAAAGTATAAAAACATAAGTATCAGCACAGATACTGCCAGCACAAAACCCCAGAATCCATTCATTCCCTGAATTCCATTTTTTTCCCGGCAGACAGACAAGAAAAAGGAGCCAGAAACGTCAGGATCATCTGGCGATAAAGCTGTCTGTGCGAAATCCTGTTATTCTCCGCAAATTTCATGAATTCTTTCTCCTCCTGTTTCTGCCCTTTCTTTCAAATCTTCCTGCTCTCATCCTCGGAATCGAAGTCTTTCGCAGACGGATTTTCTGTTCCCATCTTGCATAGAGCGGCCTCTGCCATCTCTTTTGAAATGGGATCCTCAGGATTCCCTCACCGGTATCACAACGAGGTTTTTTTATAAACGGAAGCATATATGGCATGCCAAAACTCAAAAGTCCGCAAAGATGCGAGATCGTGAGATAAATTCCCAGAACAATACCAAAATACCAAGATATCCCCTCAGGAACAAAAAGATATATTTCAATAATCGAAAGGCTGATGCAAACTCTTCCTCCGGAATCACCATGGAACCCAGTGCAGTAAGAGCAACGATCATAACAACGATCGGACTGACCAGATTCGCACTGACTGCTGCCTGACCGATGATCAGACCACCCACGATTCCAATAGCATTTCCTAATGCTCCCGGAACACGCACTCCTGCCTCCCGGATCAGTTCAAACGAGACTTCCAGAAAAATCAGTTCCGTCACACTGGAAAAAGGTACTCCCTCCCGTGGCTTTTGCAAAAGACAGGATCAGATTTGCCGGAAGTATCTGTGTGTGAAAGCGGATCACCGCAAGGTAAAGCCCCGGGAGCAGTGTCGCCACAAGCAGTGCAAGATATCTTAGAATTCTCAGAAAAGAAGTCATTTCAAAATGATGAAACCAGTCTTCACTGCTCTCCATAAATCCATTAAAGGAACTCGGAAGAATCAATGCTGTCGGAGAATTGTCACAGAGAAGAACAATCTTTCCATTCAGGATCTCCATCGCCGCCCGGTCGGGACGTTCCGTTGTCTGATACTGTGGAAACGGTGAATACCATGTTCTGTCTGTAAGCTGTTCAAGCATTCCACTGTCAAAGATTCCATCTATCCTGTATTCATCCAGACTGTTGTTTTGATATTCTCCAGAAGATCTTCCTGAACGAGATCTTCCATGTAGAGAATCTGCAGCATGGTTTTGGATCGGACACCTGTCGTTTTTTCCTCAACCTTCATTCTGCTGTCCCGGATCCTTGCTTTCTGACCAGTGCTGAATTCGTTTTTACAGAATCCGAAAATCCTTCTTTGGAACCTCTCAGAACTTTTTCCGATTCCACTTCTGAAACACCCAGATTCGGATAACCTTTGCTGGATATTTTCATTGCCTTGTCGTATCCGTCTATAAAAAAACGGCATTTCCTGCCAGAACTGCTGACAGTACGTCTTTCATACTTTCAAGTTTTCGTACATCTGCAATACCCAGACTGTTATTTTGTACAAATTCCTGTATCTGATAGGAAGAACTTTCCCAGAAATGATTGATCATTTTCCCAGTGCAGAATCATCCAGCATCATATTTGAAACTGCGACTTCAATATAGACAATCAGACAGTCCACTTTACTTTCATTTCCCAGACGCATTGGTCGAATCAGAATATCCGCACAATTTTTAAATTTGTCTCTGATATAGCTTTCATTCTTTCTCAGTTCACTGTAGATTTTTATTTTTGCTCCATTGCATCCTCCTGTTGCCATAAACATAAAAAAAAAGAGACACATATTTATTTATGTATCTCTTTTAGAATAACCAGATTATGCAATTTTATTTATCTCAGTCGAGAATACAACAAATCAGCGATCCTGGTTTTCCTCTCTGATAGATCGGATGATCGCCTCTCTGATTTTCAATATGCTGATAAGTGATCTCCTGTGCTTTCTTAAGATCGCGGTTCTTGACTACCATAAATCTCCTCATGTTCTTTGACCAGAAGATTTCTTGTCTCTTCATCCTTGAGATATTCCACACGATATCTGTAAATCTGTTCACGAAGATTATTGAGCACCTGATTCAACCTGCGATTATCAGAAGACTTGTAGATCACCTCGTGAAAAGCCACATCTGCCTCTGCAAGTCTGACCAGATTACCTTCTGCCATCGTATCTTCAAAGTTTCTTGGCCTTCCAGAGTTCGTCCAGCTGCTCTTCTGTCATTCGTGCACATGCATTCTCAATAGACAGATTCTCCAGAGCCATACGAACTTCCAGCACATCATTCAGATCTTTTCAGTGATGTTTGCCACCTGTGCGCCACGACGTGGAATCATCACAACCAGTCCTCCAGTTCCAGCTTACGCATCGCCTCACGAACAGGAGTCCTGCTGACTCCAAGTCGTTCTGCCAGCGCGATCTCCATCAGTCGTTCTCCGGGTTTCAGCTCACCCTTCAGAATCGCTTTACGCAGTGTGTTAAACACCACATCTCTTAATGGCAGATATTCATTCATGTCAACAGAAAAATCATTCATCATAAGTACCTCCTGCAAAAAAATCTCAGTTCCTGCGGTTAAAAACTTCCGTCGCAAACACTGTCCTTGGCCAGATGACTGCTTCTTAAAATTCTGGCAGCTGTCTTCATCTTATTCTTATCATCAAAAATACCAAAAAAACAGTAAGGTGCTTCCACTCATCATAGATTTAAGTGCGCCATGCTTCTCCATAAGATCTTTGATCTCCTGGATTACCGGATATTTAGCAATAATTCCTGGTTCAAACACATTCCCCATGCGGGAAATCATACTGTAAATATCTCCGTTCTCAATATCCGCGATCATGCCATCAATGTCCGGACGTGCCCCCAAATTTCCAAGATCCAGATTTTCATAGGCAAGCTTGGTAGAAACATTTACCCCGGTTTACCGATCAAAATATAACATTTTTGGGAGTTGAGGGAGCCTTGTCAGTTTTTCTCCGATGCCCCTCTGCCAGTGCAGTTCCCCTCATAATGCAATATGGCACATCTGCCCCGATCTGCACAGCACGCTCCATGAGTTCCTCTTCGCTTAATCCCAGCTGAAACATCTTATTGACACCGACAAACGCTGCCGCTGCATCGGAACTTCCGCCTGCCATACCTGCTGCCACCGGAATGGACTTGGTAAGCTTCATGGAAATTCCCTCCTGGATATCAAATTCATCCATGAGAAGCTTTGCTGCTTTATATACCAGATTTCTTTCGTCTGATGGAACATAAAGAAGATTGGTAGTCAATGTGATACCGGTGAAGATTTCTTCCGGATATCCAGAAGATCATACATCTGGATCGTCTGCATCAGCATACGAACTTCATGATAACCATCTTCTCTTTTGCCCAGGATATCCAGTCCCAGATTAATTTTCGCCATTGCTCGCAAACGCATAAATCCCCTCTGTCCTTCGTGTTTTTTGTTTTTCAATTCTGCATTTGTACTTTGTATACAAATATGATTCTATTATATTAAATGATTTTTTCGGGATTTCAAGTATCAGCTCTCAACTTTTTTACTAAAATCAACGGCTGTCCAGAACTTACCTGATCATCCTCAAGATCATTCATGGAAATGATCTCTTCCATCGTTGTATAGAACTTTTTTTGCGATGTCCCAGAGTGTATCTCCCTGCTTCACCATATATACCGTAATTCCCGGCATACTTCGGATCTTTTCCATGTCAAGTGTGTCATGGCTGTTCTTCTATACTCTCTATGATTTTCTTCCCTGCACTGGAGCACAAGTGCATTAAGGCTCACCACTACCTGACTTCAATTTCATTACTGTCTATCATACTCGTTGCCAGTTGTTCCAGCTCTGTATGGAAATAATAAACACTGTCATCTCTAATCCCCTGTGCCTCTACCATATGGCTGAACGGCATCATTACTTCCGTTGAATAAAAGGCATATCATCATTCCCCATAATGTAAAGAACCTTCATCTGAACAATGCCATCTACCTGAATCCTTTTTTACGATCTTTGTTTTATCTATTTTTACTTTTCCCTGGCTGTGACAGATCTGAAGAATTTTTCCCTGCATTTCTTTGATCTCAATCCGGTCCGATACTCTGCATTTTGAAAAATTACGAACCAGAAGACTCTCCAGCACTTCATTTCTGCACTTCGGAATACATTGGCAAAACGGCGTATAGACGTCCATAATGACATCAAAATTTTCCTCTCTGTAAAGACGTATATCCAGTTCAAGTACCAGATCTGTTGAAAATCCGCTCCTCTCCGTCAGAGTCCGGCTTTACCTCTACGCTCTGATTTATAACGGAGGATGCGAAATTCGGAATCATGTCAGAAGTACATCCATTGCATTCCACTTCACTGGAAAACGGAATCGAATTTTCCAGCCACTGAAGAGAATTCTCCCTCATTATCTCCCTGTACAAAGCAAATAAAAACAGTTCTCCTTTTGCCTTCACCCATTTTCTTCCGGTCTTAAGTCCAGTCCCCGAACCTCCAGGCTGTACCAGAGAAGTTCCACAATATTGGGCTTATTTGAAACCAGCTCTACTTCTTCTTTTGAGCCGCAGAGTATCCTTTTTTATGTATCACCAGATCAAGAAGTCTCATCGTTTTTTCTGAACAGAGATGTTTTCATCTTCCAGGGATACCGGAAGACGAATTCCGGAAAGTTCATCTACTGCTGCATAAAAAGTCACAACTGCCTTGATATTCAGTTTTCTTGAATGGATCAGATGAATACTAAGATCTTTCAATTCCCACTGAAGACACAGCTTATCTCCACTCACGATTCCTTCAAGATTCATGGTCTCTTCCATCGGGAGTTTGCCGAAAGACTGTTCACCCTTCCTTCTTCCTCTCCCACATAAAGCAGATCCACCTGCAAATTTCCTTTCAAAATGCATGACCGTCATTTAAGCGAACCTCTTCTACAGAAACATTTCCTTTATTCTGAATCATTCTTCCTATGTCAGGCTTTACATCAGGTACATTGTAATCCACATCAAATGTCACCTGGCTTGTTGCCCTGCTCTTCGTCCGTAATACCTGAATATCTTCTCTTTTTAATTCCATTTCTGACCGCTCCTCTCATGATCATTCAAATATCACCGGCTCTTCCCTGTATTCCGTCTTCACTGCAATATACGGATAAGACGGTGCTCCGCTTTGATTTTCCTTTTCCGGTCCAATCAGCCTTGTTTTAAAAAAACTGCCGTAGATGAAACAGACAATTCCGCTACCTGAATACTGTAGCCTCCACTCATTTTCTTTCCGTATCCTCTGATCAGATACACCGTATCTCCTTTTTGATAAGTCATCTGAAAATCTCTGTCTTTTTTTTCCTGAATCATCTCCTGTGCACTCGAAGGGAAGCTCTGCTGTTTCCACCACACAGTGTATGCCAGCGGTGTTCTTTCTCCTTCTTCTATTTTTACCAGACTGCACCCTCCTGCCATCAGTAAAAAGATCAGCAGCATACATCCGACAGCTATTGTATTCTGTTTTGACTGATTTCTTCCAGTCTTCGCAGACAGCGGTATCTGCATAAGCACAATTCTCCTGCCCGCCTTTTCAATATGTATTCTATGCCAAAACCAAAAGATTTATTGCAACTATTTTCAAATATCCCTTATACTGGTACTATGGTTTTCATCATATAAAAACCTGACCAAATATAAACAGAAAGAGGGAATTCGTTATGATTCGTTTTATCATTGTTGCCATTACGGTCATCGGGTTTTTGATCCTTTCCATTCCGATTCTTCTGATCGAATGGATCATCGGAAAATTCTCCCCAAAAGCCAAGGAGATCAGCTCTTTACGAATTATCCAGGCAGTCTTTAAATTTATTCTCTGGGAAGCCGGCACCAAGGTCACTGTAATCGGCGAAGAAAATGTTCCAAAGGATACCCCGGTTCTCTACATTGGCAATCACAGAAGTTATTTTGACATCGTGCTTACTTACAGCCGCTGTCCGATCCGTACCGGCTACATTGCCAAGAAAGAAATGGAGCGTTATCCGCTTCTTTCCAACTGGATGAAATATCTTCACTGCCTGTTCCTTGACCGCAAGGATATCAAGCAGGGATTAAAGACTATCCTTGCTGCCATAGACAAAATAAAATCCGGAATTTCCATCTGCATCTTCCCGGAGGGAACACGTAACAAAATGCAGATGACCTGGAGCTTCTTCCTTTCCACGACGGAAGCTTCAAGATTGCTTCCAAGACAGGCTGTGCGATCATTCCAATGGCACTTAACAACACCGTAGAAATCTTTGAGGCACATTTTCCCAAAATCAAATCAACTCATGTCGTTTTGGAGTATGGAGAACCGATTTATGTCAAAGATCTTTCCAGAGAAGATCAGAAACATCTCGGTGCATACACTCAGAACATCATTCACGATATGCTCGAAAAAAATAAACCTCTGGTATGATCCAGGGGTTTATTTTTATGTAATATTTGTTTTTAACCGATACTGGTTGTTTATCCGATATGTGCTGCTCCGACTGCACGGATGTCCATCGGATATACATTTTCTTTTCCAACAAATCTGGAAATATATTCTACATAGTTATCCTGTTCCTTTTCCGGAACGATTGCTGCAATAACACCGGCGAATCCGCCTCCATGAACTCGACATACACCTGCACCGATCTTCTTAAGGAACAGCTGAGTAAGTGCAAGAGTTCTGGTAATTTTCTGCTCATGGAAATCTTTTCATTGTATAACAGTTCTGAAGAAGTTCCCAGGAAGAAGTTCCAGATTCATCTATAAGTTCAGGAATTTATCATAATCATCATGATGTATTGCATCTGCTGCGCGCTCTACACGGGAGGTCTCTTCGAAGAAATGGATGGCACGAAGGATGGCTCTGTCACACTCATTGCAATGTGCAAGAAGTTCTCTACATTTGTCTCATGAAGAAGGTTCACGCCAAGTACTTTTGGCAACAGCTTTCATCTCTCCCGGAATCTCAGAGTACTCCTGGCTCAGGTCTGCATGGCCTTTTCCTGTGTTTACGATTACCAGTCTTGTGGCCGAATTTTCCAAAGGAGAAATCAAGCTTACTGTATTTCAGGTTATCTCTGTCTGCAAAATCAAACAGTACCGGACCGCCTACTGCACATGCCATCTGATCCATCATTCCGGATGCCTTTTGTCCCAGTAAACATTCTCTGCATACTGGCCGATCTTTGCATAGTCATTATAAGTCATTTTGCCCTCATTAAAGAAGTGATCGATAATTGTACAGATCAGCATTTCAAAGGAAGCAGAGGAACTGACACCGGTTGTTGCAATAACATTTGTGCTTACATATGCATCAAAACCTGCTGCCTTAAATCCATTCTTCTGCGCACCTTCCATCATTCCTGCTACAAGTGCCGGTGTTCCTTTTTGTAGTTTGCTTTGCTGAGCTTAGTAAGATCTACTACAATCTCATCTCTGTAGCCTTCACTGGTAATACGGATAACCTGTGTTCCATTCGGGTAAGCTGCCCTATCGTATCCAGATTAATGCTTCCTGCAATTACTTTTACCACCGTTATGATCTGTATGATTACCAATGATCTCTGTTCTTCCTGCAGATGTAAAAATATTCTGCTTTGTCCTGTTTATAGGTTTCTGCAAAATTGTCTGCGAGTTTCTTGAAACGAGCACCGCAAATTTCTGTTTCACCATAGATTTCCTGAAGTTTTGCTGTTTCTGGTATTCATGTTCCTGTTCTCCTTTTACATTTTATTTTAATAAAACTCGTAACTGTTCTTGATGCCAGATATCATCTACATATTCCTGGATAGTTCTGTCGGATGAGAAACTTAACTGCATGCTGTATTCTTAAGTGCCATCTTCGCCCAGCCTTTTCTCATCTCTGTATGCTTCTTCCACGGCGTTTCTGTGCATCTGCATAGGAACGGAAATCAGCGAGGATAAAGTACATATCTGCTCTGTCTGTGTTCTTTGTATTCAGAAGAGAATTTACAGATCACGGAACAGTTCTGTATCATTGGAGAAGGTTCCATTGATCAGCTGCATCAGTACCTGACGGATCTCATC